>RRZT011391004.1_pt1 | contig 17555 bp, 12 predicted proteins | sample 2165551 | NCBI WGS metagenome assembly RRZT01 (sample SAMN10456910, study PRJNA506462) | wastewater metagenome | biome: wastewater; feature: sludge; material: wastewater sludge; isolation source: wastewater sludge with Escherichia coli K12::gfp cells carrying plasmid... | place: USA: Moscow, Idaho...
GGCCTGGGTGGTTGATGATGAGACCGTCATTAATGGCTTAGTCGAAAAGTTTGGCGGGGTTGAAAGTCTCTACATCGCTGACGGCCATCACCGGTCGGCATCGGCTGTTAAAGTTGGTTTGATGCGTCGCGAAGCAAACCCTAATTATACCGGCGCAGAGGAATTCAACTACTTCCTGTCGGTATTATTTCCCGATGAACAGCTCTACATCATGGACTATAATCGCGTTGTCAAGGATCTCAACGGACTTAGCGTTGAGGAGCTATTAACGGCACTGTCAGAAAAATTTGAGGTGACACCGAAGGATTCTGAACCAGTGACCCCACCGCAAAAAGGCAGCTTTGGCTTATATGTCGATGGTAAATGGTATCTGCTGACTGTTAAAGAAGGCGTTTATGATCCCGCTGATCCAGTCAATTCACTGGACGTGGCGATTCTGCAAAACAATATTCTGATCCCGATCCTGGGCATTGGTGATATCCGCACTGATAAGCGGATCGATTTTGTCGGTGGCATCCGGGGCTTAAAAGAACTGGAGCGCCGCGTCAGTGAAGATATGGCGCTGGCGATTTCGATGTATCCCACCTCGATTGAAGAGCTGATGAACATTGCTGATGCCGGTATGGTAATGCCGCCCAAATCGACCTGGTTTGAACCAAAATTAAGAAGTGGATTGTTTATTCATAATCTAAAGTAAATAAAGAATAAAAAAAGAATAAAAATTAAAGGACAATGCCGGTTTCACCGGGTTTCGGGTCAATTCCGGAAACCCACGGGACAGAGCATTGTCCTTTATTTTGGGGTCGATTGTTGCCGGAAGGGCAAAAAAGACAAAAATTTCCCTGTGATTATCATTGAAGCATGAAGAATTATATGATATCCTTTTCAACAACAGTGAACTGAAAGATGATCAAGCCTCTGATTCTGACGGCAAACTGGACAACGTAACAAGCATCGATAAGCATTTATCGAAATAAGGAACAAAGCTATCGTACTGATGCCATCCGGGTTCGTCCCTAGTGGAAAGGCGAGAGAATCATGTGTCATTCACCCATATCATTTGTATAAATGGTTTGGCTATTTGCGTATTTTTCCCTGTGCCATCGCGGTACAGGGCTTCTTGATTTTTTGGATGATTATGGAATTTCTGGCTATGAGTAGCCGGTTAAAAAGAAGGTGAACGAGGAGCTTAAGATGGAAAAAAGAATTGGACTGATTGCGATTGTGGTGGAAAAAAAAGAAGCGGTAGAAAAACTGAATACGGTACTCCATGATTATGGCGAGCATATCGTTGGTCGAATGGGAATTCCCTACCATCAGCGTAACGTTTCAGTGATTAGCGTCGTGGTTGATGCATCCACCAATATTATCAGTTCCCTGTCCGGGAAGCTGGGGATGATTGACGGCGTCAGTATTAAAACGGTATATTCAAAATTGCCCAAAGGTGAAGACGCAGATGATAACAATGAATGAAATAACTGAAAAGCTTGAGAATGAGCAGTTTCTGGAAAAAGACGAGTTCAGATGGCTGCTGGAAAACAATACTCCCGAATTACGGGCGGATCTTTCAAAACGGGCTCAAAGAGTGGCGGGAGAAACCTTTGGCAAGGGGGTTTATGTCCGGGGCCTGATCGAATTCAGCAATTATTGCAAAAATGATTGCTATTATTGCGGCATTCGTAGTGGCAACCAACAGGCCCATCGCTATCGCTTAAGTGAGCAGGAAATTCTTGACTGCTGTGCCATCGGTTACGATTTAGGCTTTCGCACCTTTGTCCTCCAGGGCGGCGAAGACCCGGACTTTTCAGATCAAATGATGGTAGATCTGATCGCCCAAATAAGAAGCAGCTACGACGACTGCGCCATCACTTTGTCGTTGGGGGAGCGGCCCCGAGCAGTTTATGAAGCATTCTTTGCCGCCGGTGCCAACCGCTATTTACTCCGTCATGAGACCGCCACGGAGGAGCACTATCAAAAACTTCATCCCCGGGAACTGCTGCTGGAAAATCGAAAAGCATGTCTCAAAGATCTCAAAGAAATCGGCTTTCAGGTCGGCACCGGCTTTATGGTCGGATCACCCCATCAGACGGTCGAAAATCTGGTCGCGGACCTGGTCTTTATCAAGGAATTGAACCCCCAGATGATTGGGATCGGACCCTTTATTCCCCATCAGCACACCCCTTACAAAAACGCCAGGGCTGGAACGTTGGAGGAAACCCTGTTGCTTATTTCAATGCTGCGACTGATGCTGCCCAAAGCGCTGATTCCAGCCACGACAGCGCTGGGAACGATTGATCCCAACGGCCGCGAATTGGGAATCCTGGCTGGGGCCAATGTGGTCATGCCGAATTTATCACCGGTGTCGGTGCGAAAAGATTATAGCCTTTATGATAATAAAATCTGCACCGGCGACGAAGCGGCCGAATGCCGGGTTTGCCTAAGTAAGCGGATGGAAGGAATTGGCTACGAAATTTTAACCCACCGGGGCGATTACCCCGAAGTATAGAAGCAGGACTCATTTTAATAATCAAAAAATAAAACTTTAGGAGTGTAATATGTATAATGTAATGTCAAAAAAAGCTGTTGAATTTATTGATGACCAGGAAATTCTGGACACCCTGGCCTATGCTGACGCAAATAAAAACAATGCCGTCCTGATTGATGAAATCATTGAAAAAGCCGGTACCTATCAGGGGTTAAGCCATCGCGAGGCGGCCGTTTTACTGTCCTGCGAGCTGGAAGAACAGAATAATAAGCTGGTCAAACTGGCGATGGAGATCAAAAACAAGTTTTATGGCAATCGCATTGTCATGTTTGCGCCACTTTATTTGTCAAATTATTGCGTCAATGGCTGTATCTATTGTCCCTACCACGCTAAGAATAAAAATATCAGCCGTAAAAAATTGACCCAGGCAGAAATTGCCAAAGAGGTTATCGCGCTGCAGGATATGGGTCATAAGCGGTTGGCCCTGGAAGCTGGCGAAGATCCTAAAAATAATCCCTTAGAATACATATTAGAAAGCATTAAAACCATTTATAGCATCAAACATAAAAACGGCGATATCCGTCGGGTCAATGTCAATATCGCCGCCACCACCGTAGATGACTACCGAAAGTTAAAAGAAGCCGGTATCGGCACCTATATCCTCTTCCAGGAAACCTATCATAAAGAAAATTATGAAATGCTCCACCCCACCGGTCCCAAGCACGACTACGCCTGGCATACCGAAGCCATGGACCGGGCCATGGAAGGCGGCATTGATGATGTCGGGATCGGGGTGTTGTTCGGCCTGAACATGTACCGCTACGATTTTGTCGGGATGCTGATGCATGCCGAGCATTTAGAAGCCGCCATGGGGGTTGGCCCTCATACTATCTCCGTGCCGCGGATCTGCCCAGCTGATGATATTGACACCGGCGATTTTTCCAATGCCATTTCTGATGAAATCTTTGAAAAAATTGTCACTGTACTGCGAATTGCGGTACCCTATACCGGGATGATCATTTCCACCCGGGAATCCAAAGCTTCCCGGGAGCGGGTTCTGAAATTGGGCATATCGCAGATTAGTGGTGGTTCCAGTACCAGTGTCGGTGGTTATGATACCCCCGAACCGGAAGATGAAAACTCCGCCCAATTTGAACTCAACGATACCCGGAAACTGGATGAAATTGTCAACTGGCTGTTAGAAATGGGCCATATTCCCAGCTTCTGTACCGCCTGTTATCGGGAAGGCCGCACCGGTGACCGCTTTATGCAACTGGTCAAATCCGGCCAGATTGCCAACTGCTGTCAGCCCAACGCGATCATGACGTTAAAAGAATATCTGGAAGACTATGCCGCTCCCGAGACCAAAGCAAATGGCGAAAAAACCATTGCCCGGGAATTGGCTTCGATCCCCAATGAAAAGGTCCGCGGGATTGCCACGGCCCATCTGACCGAACTGAATTCCGGCAAGCGGGATTTCAGGTTTTAAACATAAAAGCCTCCGGTAAGGGAGGCTTTTATGTTTTACAATAACGGAGAGAACAACCGGGAAATCGATTCTTTGATTTTGACCCGGCGGCTGCGGTTGCGGTAGAGTTCCTTATTATAATAGGTGCATTTTTTTATATCTTCAACAAAGATATGTTTGAGCTGGGTGGCAACCTTGCGGTCATATATAAAGGCATTGGTTTCAAAATTAAGCCGGAAACTGCGGATATCAAAGTTACAGGAGCCCACCGAACAGACCGAATCGTCGACGACAATGGTTTTGGCGTGCAGGAAGCCATTTTCATAGATGAAAATTTTGGCGCCATACTCAATCAGTTCGCCGACATAGGCCAGGGTGACCCAGTAGATAAAGATATGATCCGGTTTGTTGGGGATCATAATTCGGACATCGATGCCCGATAACAGGGCGATTTTCAGCGCCTCCAGAATACTCTCATCGGGCACAAAATAGGGTGACTGAATCAGAATATAATCCTCAGCGGTATTGATCATCCGTAAAAATCCCTGTTTAATCTGCTGGTTGATGTTGTCCGGACCGCTGGAGACAATCTGAATGCCAGCCCCGGATTTTTGTGGGATCGTCGGAAAGTAGTGATTGAGTTTGGTATCATCGATCAGCAGCTCTTCATTGGAACTGGCCCGCCAGTCAAGCAGAAAGCGATGCTGCAGTTCATAGGCGGCCGAACCGACTATTTTCAGATGGGTATCGCGCCAGTAACCCATTTTTTTCTCCAGGCCCAGATATTCATTGCCGATGTTAAAGCCGCCGACAAAGCCGGTGACGCCGTCGATTACAACAATCTTGCGGTGGTTCCGGTAGTTGACCCGGAGATTAAGCATCTTGAACCGGGACGGGAAAAAAACACCGATTTTGCCCCCGGCGGATTCAAAACTATCGAGGATGGCACGGGGCAGGTAACGGCCGCCCATGGCATCAAAAAGCAGCCGGACTTCGACCCCCTCAAGGGCCTTGCGGGTCAGTACATCAAAAAGCTTGGCGGTCAGGGTATCGTTTTTAATGATATAGTATTCCACATGGATCGACGACTGGGCTTGTTCCATGGCGTGAAAAAGAGCATCAAATTTTTGATAACCATCGGTGAAAATTTCGACCGTATTGTTATTGGTATAGAGTGATTCGCTGACATTTAAATGAAATTCGATCGAGTGACGGTATTTTTCAATCGGGCTGTCGGGATCAATGGCGATAATCCGGGATAGCGATCGTTGCTGTTGTCTTAATAAATGATGGTATTGAATATTCTCCGGAGTGTTATAACGGAAAATTTTCCGTTTGGTTAAATTTTGGGAAAACAGGATATAAAATAAAAATCCGATAATCGGGACCATCCACAAAAACAACAACCAGGCATAGGTACTTTGGGGATTCTTTCGTTCCAGAAAAATAATCGTGAAGGTCAAAGTAATATTGATGATAAAAAAAATTGCCGTTAAAATTGCGGTAATACCCAATAGCATATAAACCTCCTGAAGTATAGTTCATTTATTATAGCATAAAAAGCAACAAATGGAAGAGCTCAGATGATCTTTGATTCGATTTTGCTTGACATTTTTGCGATCCTGATCTTATAATATAATTTGTCTCAGGTTTGTGGTTGAAAGTCGAGGCCAGATGCAGGCGAAACGATCCACGTAAGACAATTCAATAGCGAGTTGTTGAGCATAGTGCATCTTAGAAGTAAGTCCAGCCGGGTTCACCGAGAGAAGGAGTTGTGATGTTAACACTGAGCTAAACTTCCAGCTGGCGAGTGTGGGGGAAAAGACCAGGTCAACTGAGACAATAAAAAAGAGCATCCTGTTTAGATGATAATTTGTGACAAGAATTTGACACAAATGATTTTGACTAAAAGGGATCGGATTGGGTATAATAGGAATATACTTAAAAGCACTTTATGATAAGTGTAAACGAGTAAGGTTGACCTTTTGAAAGGAGTTGTCGTTATGAAATTCACAATTTACGGAAAAAATATGCATGTATCAGAAGGTTTAAAAGAAACACTAAAAAAGAAACTGGGAAAATTTGATCGTTACTTTGGTCAGGAAACGGAAGTGTATGCCACTTTCAGCAAAGAAAAGAATTACCAGATGCTGGAAGTAACCATACCGGTTGGTAAAACCATTTTAAGAGCAGAAGAGCGATCGGAGGATATGGTGACATCAATTGAAGATGTTGTCAATAAACTGGAAGGTCAGCTCAGAAAACATAAAACGAAATTGCAGAAACGCAATCAGGATGAAACCGCCAAATTTAATTTGGAAGGTATTGAAGCGATGGAAGACGATGTATTTCAGCCGAAGGTTGTCCGCACCAAAAAATTTGCGGTTAAACCGATGAATGTCGATGAAGCAACCTTGCAGATGGAATTATTGGGCCATGATTTCTTTGTTTTTCTGAACGGAGATACCGAAGACGTCAATGTTGTTTATATGAGAAAAGATGGAAATTATGGTTTAATTGAGCCAACTTTCTAAAATTTCTTAAGAAAAAACTGAAAAAAGCGATAAGCACCCCTTGAATAGTTGATTTAAGGGGTGTTTTTGATGGTGGTATTTTATAAATTCAATTTATTTTCAAATTTATACATTAATTGGGCATAAAGTTTTGACAGAACATTTCTTTTGTTTTAAAATAGATCTATATGCATTATTATCAGAACATCGATATAGATGAGAACACCTAAGCAATGATTATAAATAAATAGTGGGGTTGATACAAATATGTTAATACTAATTGCAATAATTTTAGGTTTTTTAATTGGGAAAATTCGCAGGGGAAGTCTGCAGGGCTTCAAAGTCAGAAAAATATCGCTGTTACCGGTGGGGATTTTGGGAGTGGTATTACAAATCGCCTTACATCTGTACACCTACACCGGCGGGATTTCACTGATTGAACCCTATCTGGAAATCGTCAATTTTGCCAGTTATATCCTGATCCTGGTGATGCTGGTCTTTAATCTGGATGATTTCTGGGTTATTTTAATGGCGGTTGGGATTACCTCAAATTTCGTCGTAATCTTTATTAATGGCGGTCACATGCCGGTTGCCCAGGGGGTCATTGATATTTTACCGGCAGCCTTTGGCGAACAGATTACCCAGGGATTGAATCCGCTGTTTTCACTGATTCAACCCAATACACTATTATGGTTTTTAGGAATCAATCTACCGATACCGGTTCCTTACCTGCCGATGGTCATGAGTCTTTACGGATCGGTAGCCGGTATTTCAGTCGGAACGATTGTCACGCTGCTTGGTTTAATTGGATTTATCCAGTATGCGATGAACAAAAAGGCCTCGATCATTCATGACCAGCGTAATGAACATGGCGAAGATGAAGGTATCTTTGGTGATGATCAGGATCATAACTTCGGTGGGGTGTCAATTCAGAATAGCTATCAGGAAGGTTATGATGAACCGGAAGATATCGATGATTACTATCGCGATATGGCCGCAACTGGCGGCATTCGCGGTGATCGGGATGAAAATGCCACCATTGTTATTCCCGCCGAGGCTGTCAGAACCAATGAAACCGGCGCAGCCCCGGACAGCTTTGAAACCAGATTACTTCCAGCCGCTTTGGATGAGGCAGACTCACAAATCGGAACTGAAACCGAAGAAATTATTATCAGTAACGTTAATCAGGAAACCCGGGTGATCGAACCGGTTGATGACGGTAGTACCAAGATCATCAGCAATATTCAGGAAGTGGGAACCTATGTCAAGGGTGAAAAAGAAATGGAAGCCGCCGACATGGAAGAAATTCTCAATAGCGATGATGCCGGATTTTTTACCAAGAAGTATTACGAGGAAAAACTGGCCGTCGAAAAAGAGCGCTTGATTCTGCAAATGCGGGAAATGGAACTTAATAAGGTGGCAAAATCGCTCAGTGATCCTGATGGTGAACCCCAGCCGGTGCCGGAATCTGATCTGCGGATTGTCGAAAGCTTTAAACTGACCGACCTTGATCAACCCTTTGTTTTACGTAGTGAAACCAGTACCTATGATAGCGGTGTAAAAAGTAAAGAAGAAGATGATGTCGAGTTTTCGGAAGACGAGATGCTCAATGTCTGGCAACGACTGAATCAGGAAGATGAAAAAAAGAAAGCTGAACGGCGTAAACAACTGATGCGCGAAACCAGCAAAGAGGCTGAATCGCTGATTAGTGGAACACCCCGGGATGATATCGGCATTCCCTTGAAGGAAATCGAAGAAGTGACGGAACCAGCTGTCGAACGGGTATATGAAAGCACCAGCGCAGACAAGGAAAAAATGCTGGCAAACATGGATGACGATGAACGAAAAGATTTTCAGGAAACCGTTGACGAGCGTAAACGGGCCGGCTATGAGCTGGTTGAACTGAAACTGGATGGTAAGGATGTGGCCTTCTGGCGCAAAAAAAAATAAATTATGAATAGCAAATAAGCAAGGGGACTGTATAAAAAATACAGTCCCCTTAAAATTAAATAAAGTTTCATTAAAGAGAGTATGCTATAATGAAGTTTAGTGTATAATTATTGTTAGAAAGTTACAAAGGAGTGAAAGTATTGGGAATATTAGATCAGATATTTGATAGTAATAAAAAAGAATTAAAACGGATGCAAAAAAAGGTCGATCAGATACTCGCGCTTGACAGCCGTTTTGCGGCGATGAGTGACGATGAGTTAAAGGGTCAAACCCTGATCTTAAAAGAACGACTGGCTCAGGGGGAAACCCTTGATGATTTATTGGTGGATGCATTTGCCACCGTTCGCGAAACCGGCGCCCGCGTCCTGGGCATGAAACATTTCCCGGTCCAGCTGCTGGGCGGCATGGCGCTTCACGAAGGTAATATTGCTGAGATGAAAACCGGGGAAGGTAAAACCCTGGTCTCAACCCTGCCCGCTTATTTAAATGCTCTGGACGGCCGCGGTGTCTATATCGTCACCGTCAATGATTATCTGGCTCGCCGTGATAGTGAGTGGATGGGAAAAATTCACGAGTTTTTGGGCCTCCAGGTGGGACTGGTTGTTCATGGTTTATCCTTTCAGGAAAAGCAGCGTGCCTATGCCTGTGATATTACCTACGGCACCAACAATGAATTTGGTTTTGACTACCTGCGCGATAACATGGCCTCCGTCAAGGCTCAGCAGGTCCAGCGCGAACTGAACTATGCCATCATTGATGAAGTCGATAGCGTCCTGGTCGATGAAGCCCGAACGCCACTGATTATTTCCGGCAGCGGTGACAAAAGTACCAAGCTTTACGCTTTAGCCAATAGTTTCGCCAAAAGCCTGAAGGCTGATGATTATATTAAAGACGAAAAAGCGAAGTCGGTAATGTTATCGGATGAAGGGGTGATTAAGGCCGAAAAGTATTTTAATCTTACCAATCTGGCGGATATGGAAAATATGGAAATTTCCCATCATATCAACCAGGCCCTCCATGCCAATACCCTGATGTTTAAAGATCGGGATTATGTTATTAAAGATGGCGAGATTATTATTGTCGATGAGTTCACCGGCCGGTTAATGCCGGGCCGCCGTTATTCAAACGGTCTGCATCAGGCCATCGAAGCCAAGGAAAATGTCAAGGTCAATCGGGAATCTAAAACCCTGGCCACCGTCACCTTCCAGAACTATTTTAGAATGTTCAATAAATTATCGGGGATGACCGGGACGGCCAAAACCGAAGAAGATGAGTTTCAGACCATTTATAACCTCAATGTCTTAACCATTCCCACCAATAAACCGTTGATTCGGGAGGACCTCAATGACTTGATCTATAAGAGCGAGCAAGGGAAATTTCTGGCCGTCACTGAAGAGGTCAAACGTCGCCATGCCACCGGTCAGCCAATTCTGATCGGGACCATCTCGATTGAAAAGTCAGAACTGCTCAGCACCTATCTGAAACGGTCCGGCGTTAAGCATAATGTCTTAAATGCCAAATTTCTGGAGAAAGAAGCCGAAATTGTCGCTAACGCCGGTCAAAAAGATGCCGTTACCATTTCCACCAATATGGCTGGTCGTGGGACCGATATTGTTCTTGGTGAAGGCGTCAGAGAACTCGGTGGACTTCATATTCTTGGTACCGAACGTCATGAGAGTCGCCGGATTGATAACCAACTCCGTGGTCGGGCCGGTCGTCAGGGCGATCCCGGTTCCTCGCAATTTTTCGTCTCATTGGAAGATGATCTGATGCGGGTATTCGGCTCAGAAAAAATCCAGGGCCTGGTTGAATCCATTGGTCTGGACGAAGAAACCCCGATCGAGAATAAAATGCTGACCCGTGGCATCGAGAATTCCCAGAAACGGGTGGAAGGCCGTAACTTTGATATCCGCAAGCATGTCCTCCAATATGATAACGTCATGAACCGCCAGCGTGAGCTGATTTACGAACAGCGTCAGCAGGTTATTGACGGCAAAGACATGGAAAGTGAAATCTGGAGCATGACCGAAACCCTGATTAATGCCTATGTCAGCATGTATACCGGCGATGGCCAATATTATGACGATTGGGATCTGGAAGGTTTACACAAGCATCTGGAGGCCAACGTTCTGCCCAAGGACAGTTTCACCCTGCCGGGCCAGCCGGAAAGCACCGAAGCCCTGGTAGAAGCAATTTTGGACGAATGCCGAAACGTGCTGGAAGATAAAAAAGAAAAACTGGGTCTGGAACAGCTTCAGAATATTGAACGGATGATCCTCTTACGCAGTGTCGATGCGGCCTGGATGGAACACATTGATAACATGGAACAGCTGAAACAGGGGATCGGATTGCGGGCCTACGGCCAGAATGATCCGGTTAAAGAATATACCAAAGAGGGCTTTGACATGTTTGATGACATGATCATGCGGATTCAGGAAGATACCGTTAAATACCTGTTTAACCTCAATATCCAGGTGGTCCCAGCGGCAGAAGAAGAGGCTAAAGTGGTGGATTTCAGTCAGTTGAAAACCAACGAAAATCAAATTGAGGGCAAACCGGCCGGACCGGCCAGTGCCCAGAATAAGGTCGGCCGCAATGATCTTTGTCCCTGTGGCAGTGGCAAAAAATACAAGAAATGCTGTGGCGCATAAGTAAAAGTTAAAAAAGAAGGGGTGTGATCGTAATGATTGATTTGTATGAAGAAAAACAGATCATCAATGCAATGGAGACAAAACTGAAGGAAATGGGGAATTCACTTTGACTTGCCACGGCTTGTCAAAGAATTGGAAGCCTTAGAAAAGAAAACCGAGAATCCCGAATTCTGGAATGATCAGAAAAGTGCTCAAGTTGTTTTAAAAGAGCAGAAACTGATTAAAATCAAGGTTGATCATTTTAATGAGCTGGCTGAAGCGCTGGATGATATTATGGTGATGCTGGAGCTGGCGGAAGAAGGGGAATTGTTGGAAGGGTTCAGTGAATCAATCCGGGAGCTTGATGAGAAACTGGACAATTTTCGGACCGAGACCCTGCTTTCCGGCGAATTTGACAGCAATAACGCGATCATTTCGCTGCATCCCGGGGCTGGTGGAACCGAGTCTCAGGACTGGGCCTCAATGCTGCTGCGGATGTATACCCGCTGGGCGGAAAAGAAAAAATACAAGGTTAAAACCCTGGATCTCCAACCCGGTGATGTGGCTGGCATCAAAAGTGTCACCCTATTGATTGAAGGGATTAACGCCTACGGCTATTTAAAAACCGAGCGGGGCGTCCACCGGCTGGTGCGGATTTCGCCCTTTGATTCATCGGGCCGCCGCCATACCTCGTTTGCATCGCTGGATGTGATGCCCGAGGTGGATGAATCGGTGGAAATTGAAATACTGCCGGAAGAGATCCGGATTGATACCTTCCGCTCCAGTGGCGCCGGTGGCCAGCACGTCAACACCACCGACTCGGCCATTCGGATTACCCATTTAAAAACCGGGATTGTGGTGCAGTGCCAGAATGAACGGTCCCAGCATCAGAACAAAGAGGTGGCCATGAACATGCTTAAAGGTAAGCTGGTGGAAATCATGGAACAGGAAAAGATGGATCACATTGAAGACATCAAGGGTGACTACAGCCAGATTGCCTGGGGCAGCCAAATCCGTTCCTACGTCTTCCATCCTTATAACATGGTCAAAGACCACCGCACCAATGTCGAAGTGGGCAATGTCGGCAGCGTCATGGATGGCGATCTGGACGGCTTTATGAATGCCTATCTCAATACCATGGTGTAAATCTCAAAATTATAAACCGTTTGAGACGGCGATTGCGAAAGTGCCGTGAGCTTCGCTACCGGTTTGCGCGAAACAATTTCTACACTGTACGGCGGACAGTTCGATGAACTGTTCGCCTACACGTTACTAAATTGTTTGCGGAAACCGGCATCAAAGCAATCATTGTTCGTTTTAGTAGTTTCTCAGTTAAATCAGAAGAATTGTTGGAGGGGAAAATGGCAAAGAGTTATCAGGAAATTAACGAAAAAATCGCCAGAGGCGAGGCGGTGGTTGTTACCGCCGAAGAAGTCATCAGCATTGTCAAAGAGCGGGGCGTTAAAGAGGCTGCCGAATATGTGGACGTGGTCACAACGGCCACCTTCGGACCGATGTGCTCATCCGGGGCCTTTTTGAATTTTGGACATTCGGATCCACCGATTCGGATGGGTGAGATCACCATCAATGGGGTTGAAGCTTACGGCGGTCTGGCTGCCGTGGATACCTATCTGGGCGCGACCCAGCCATCTAAAGATAAGGGTATTGAATATGGCGGGGCCCATGTGATTCATGATCTGATCGCCGGCAAAGAAGTCCATCTGCTGGCAAAATCCCAGGGTACTGATTGTTACCCCAGAAAAGAACTGGATACCTGGGTAAAGCTGGAAGATTTAAATGAAGCCTATCTGTTTAACCCCAGAAATGTCTATCAGAATTATAATGCTGCCATCAATGGCTCGAGTCAACGGCTTTATACCTATATGGGGATATTGCAGCCGAATATGGGCAATATCACCTATAGTACCGCTGGCGAATTAAGCCCCCTCCTCAATGATCCAATGCTTAAGACTATCGGCATGGGAACCCGGATCTTTTTTGGTGGTGCCCAGGGTCATGTATCCTGGATGGGTACCCAGTTTAATACCGCCTGTCCCCGGGATGACAAGGGCTATCCCCAGACTCCTGGCGCAACCCTGGCCTTAATCGGAAACATGAAAGAAATGAACCCCAAATATATTCGCGGCGCTGTTTATGAGGGCTATGGCACCTCGATGTTTGTCGGCGTGGGCATCCCGATTCCAATCCTCAATGAGGAAATGATGGCCTTTGTTGCGGTGGAAAACAAGGACCTTTACACCAATGTGATTGACTACAGCGTTCCCAAAAAAGCCAAGCCGTCCCTGAAAAAAGTCTCTTATGCTGAGCTCAGAAGTGGATCAGTGGATATTAATGGTAAAAGCATTAAGACCTCACCGCTTTCCAGTCTGAAAATGGCCAGAGAAATTGCTGAGGAACTGAACAATTGGATTAAAAAAGGCGAGTTTTTCCTTCAGGAACCGATTCAGAGCTTCCCCATGGGAAATACCATTAAGGGTCTGGAAATCAAGGAAGGAGAATCCCGATGATGACAAAAAAAATACTCTTGTCGTTCCCGCAAAAGTCAGCGGGTCAGCCGATGGCGATGGAACTGATAAAAACCTACAATCTCGATTTTAATATTCTCAAAGCCTTCATCGATGACAATATTAAAGGCACCCTGCTGCTTGAAATAAAAGGCCAGGAAGCCGATATTGAAGCGGGGATTGTCTTTTTAAGAGAACATCAGATTGGCGTAAAAGATATTCAATCGGTGGTTGAGGTCGATGAAAATAAATGTGTTTCCTGTGGTGCCTGTACCGCGGTCTGTGCCGTTGGTGCCCTGGAAATGACCGCCGACTGGTCGCTGATCCATCACGATGACAAATGTCTGGAGTGCATGCTATGTGTTAAAGCCTGTCCGATGCGGGCCATTCATGCCGTTATCTGAGAATGCTATATCAACCACGAACCTATCGAAACATGATGAAAGCCGAGGATCTGGATTACTTCCAGGTCCTCGAATTCGAATCTGACCTTTTTATTGGTATCGATCATGGCAGCATCACCCCGCAGCTGACCGAGCGGGTTAAAACCGAGTTGCAGATGCTACGCAAAACCATCATCGACTACAATAATGACTATCCGGATTTCATCAAATCACTGACGCCGCTGCCACTAAACCGCGAGGCCGCCCCGATTGTTGTCGATATGCTGAAAGCCGGAAAAACAGCCGGCGTGGGACCGATGGCCGCCGTGGCCGGAGCTGTCTCAAAATATGTCGGCAAAATGCTGGCATTGTATGCTCAAGAGATGGTGGTGGAAAACGGCGGGGATCTGCTGATTCTAACCAAAAAAGAACGACGAATTGCCCTCCATACCGGGAATTCACATTTTGCTGATCTGGGCTTAGCCATTAAACCCCGGGAAAATCCGCTGGGAGTTTGCACCTCATCAGGCGTGATGGGCCATTCCCTGAGTTTCGGGAAGGCCGATGCGGTCACGGTCATCAGCGCCGATATTCCCCTGGCCGATGCTGTGGCGACGGCGCTATGCAATCGTATTAAAAAACCGCAAGATGTGAAAAAAGGTCTGGACTGGGTAAAAAACATAACAGGAATCCTGGGCGCGCTGATTATCATTGAAGATCAACTGGGCGCCTGGGGTGAGATCGAACTATGTTAGATATTTTTATTAATTCAATTAATTAAGCAACCTGTCTAAAGGAAAGGAGCACCAGTGAAACTAAGCGAAATACTAGGGAGTAAGCGGCTGTATCTCGATGGAGCCATGGGGAGCCTGCTGCAGAATAAATTGGAATCAATTGGAGCGGTTCCGGAAGCCTTAAACCTGACCCATCCGGAATTGATTAAAGAGATTCATCAATTATACATCGATGCCGGAGCCGATATCATTCTTTCCAATACCTTTGGGGTTAACGGCTATAAACTTAAGGGCAGCGGTTACACCGTGGAACAATTGGTCACGGCCGGGGTTAAAAATGCAAAATCATTGAATCCTGATTTTACGGCCCTGGATGTCGGGCCGCTGGGAACGCTGATCGGCGCTCTGGGAGAAGTGTCCTTTGATCAGGCTGTGGATTATTTTAAAGAGGTGGTAGTTGCCGGCGACAAAGCCGGGGCCGATTTGATCATCATTGAAACGATGACCGATATCTGCGAGGCCCGGGCGGCTTTGATTGCCGCCAAAGAAGTGTCGAAACTGCCGGTCATTGTTTCGATGACCTATGAGGAGAATAGTCGAACCCTCACCGGCAGCGATGCTTTAACTGTTGTTAATATCCTCGAAGGACTGGGTGTCGATGCCATTGGCATTAATTGTTCTACCGGACCGGATGCAATGCTGCCGATTATCACCGAGCTAGTTCGCTATGCCTCGGTGCCGATCATGGTGGAACCCAACGCCGGTTTGCCCCACATGAAAGACGGCAAAACAGTCTACGACATCAGCATCGATCAGTTTACCGACTATATGGTACAAATTGCCGAAATGGGCGCGTTAATCCTGGGTGGCTGCTGTGGCACAACCCCAGCCTATATTGCCAAAATGAAAGAAGCTACCAGAGACCTGCCCCTTTATCAGGTAAGCCAAAAAAGTTTTACCGCGGTATCTTCAAGCACCAGGACCATTATTTTGGGAGCGGATATCCATATCATTGGCGAATGCATCAATCCCACCACCAATCCGGTGCTGAAGGCATCGCTGCGCCAGGGCGAACTCTCAGTGGTGACCCAACTGGCGACTGATCAGAAAAAAGACGGGGCTCATATTCTTGACATCAATTTAGGACTGCCGGATATTGATGAATTGACGATGATGCAAGAGGCGGTTGATACAGTCAGCCGACTGGTGGATTGTCCGCTGCAGATTGATTCATCCAATCCCGAAGTGATCGCCGCGGTGCTGCGAAGCTATCCCGGCAAAGCGATCATCAATTCGGTCAATGGCAAGAAATCCTCAATGGATAAGATCTTTCCGATCGCTAAAAAATACGGCGCCCTGGTGCTGGGGCTGACCATGGACGAAACCGGAATCCCCAGTCTGGCGGCCGATCGTTTTGCCATTGCTGAGAAAATCATTAAAACCGCTGAGTCCTACGGCATCAGCAAAAAAAACATTCTCATTGATGCCCTGGTCTTAACCGCGTCGGCTCAGCAGGCCGAAGTTCGGGAAACCATCAAAACCCTGGAAAAACTCCGGTCTGAGTTGGGGGTGCCAACGGTGCTGGGAGTTTCCAATATTTCTTTTGGCCTACCCAACCGGGAGCTCTTAAACCGGACCTTTTTAGCCATGGCTCTGGAAGCCGGCCTGACCACCCCGATTATGAATCCCAGTGACCGGGAAATGATGGACACGATTACCGCATTCCGGGCGCTCTGGGGTTTGGATGGCCAATGCATTGCTTACGCCAACGCGTATAAAGACAGCAGCTTTGGCCAAGCCAAAGCAGACCCGGGGCGAGCCGCTCTGGGTCTTAAGGAAATCATTGAAGAGGGACTGACTGATCAGGCGGCGGCAGCTACGGCCATTCTTTTAGAAAGCAGAGAAGCACTGGATATTGTCAATAATGAGATCGTCCCGGCCCTTGATGCTGTCGGTGATGCCTTTGAAACCGGTGAATGCTTCCTGCCCCATCTGATTTTTGCGGCGGAAACCGCCCAAAAAGCCTTTGAAGTCATCAAAGAAACGATGGCCAAAGATGGCCAGGCGCAGGTGGCCAAAGGAAAAATTGTCTTGGCCACAGTTGAAGGCGATGTCCACGACATCGGCAAAAACATTCTTAAGGTGATTCTCGAGAATTATGGTTACGAAATACTCGATCTGGGTAAAGATGTCAAGGCTGAAACGATAATTCAGACCATCCAGGCTGAAGACATCAAACTGGTGGGTCTCAGTGCCCTGATGACAACAACCGTTAAAAATATGCAAAAAATCATTACCGAAATCAAAGCCAGCTGTCCGGCCACCACCATCATGGTCGGCGGAGCGGTGTTAAACCCCGAATATGCCAATACCATCGGCGCCGATTATTACGGTAAAGACGCTCGGGAAGGCGCCGGCATTGCCAAACGTGTATTTGAATAAAAGTGAAAAAAAGACAGCTTATGGCTGTCTTTTGAGGTTGTCAATATACTACCGTACCGACCAATTGTTAATCTGTTGTTCGCCGCGCTATGCGAAATCCGCTACGCTCCTTTCGCATTAGTCGCGAGCAGTCGCCAACTACAAGCAAGCTTGTGATTGGCTCGTTGCCTTCGCGCAGAATCGGACAGGCTCTGCCGTGTCCGCTCCGATGCGTACAACATGATGTAACAATTGTCGGTACTGGGTTATCTTTTTTTGGCTGTCTTTTTTAGTTGCTCAGTCGTTAATTAATTGAAAGGCATCCACATCAAAGAGTCCCATATCGGTCAGGCGCAGGGCCGGGATCACCGGCAGGGCCATAAAGGACAGGGTGATAAAGGGGTCAACCCCGGGGCCTACCCCTAAGTCATGAGCACTGGAAATCA
>RRZT013070672.1_pt1 | contig 17546 bp, 12 predicted proteins | sample 2165551 | NCBI WGS metagenome assembly RRZT01 (sample SAMN10456910, study PRJNA506462) | wastewater metagenome | biome: wastewater; feature: sludge; material: wastewater sludge; isolation source: wastewater sludge with Escherichia coli K12::gfp cells carrying plasmid... | place: USA: Moscow, Idaho...
CGCCTTATACAACTTACATTTTATTTTTTCAATACAAGATTCTAAATGTGTAGATTCCCACTCATCATCATCATCTAAAATGGCAACATAAGATTTTTCTCCCAAAAATTTTTTAAGAAAATCAAAACCTGTATTCCAAGCTCCAGTTCCAGAATTGTTTTTTGTTCTTTGGTTTTTGATGTAATAAAGATTGGGAATAGATAATTGGTCTATTCTATTCTTATTCTCTACAAAATCATCTGCTTTATTGTCATCTACAATTACAATACAATCTGGCGAAAAAGTTTGATTTAAAATAGATTTTAAAGCTCTATGAATTAAAAATTCACTTCTATTCATAGAAGTGGCAATCAAAACTCCTACTTTATTCATTAAGGGCTTCTTTTTTAATGATACAGCTTAAACATGAACCACATTCTACACCATCTACAGGTTGATAACAAGAAATAGTTTGATTAAAGTCTATTCCTAAATTTTTGCCTAAAAGAACCACTTCTTTTTTAGATAAATTTATTAAAGGGCTTTCAATACTAATTGAAGTATTCATTTTGGAAACCAAATTTATATTCTTGATAAATTCTTCTGAACAATCCCAATAATTATTTGCATCATCTTTATTAATAGCAATAAAAATTTTTTGAATTTTTCTACTTTCTGCTATACTCAATGCAAAGCTTAAGAAAATCATATTTCTAAACGGAACGTATGAATTTACTTGTTCTTTTGGTAAATTATTGAAATCATTAAATTCTGTTGTTTTAATTTCTTTATTGACCAAAGCAGAACTGCTAAAACCTTCAATAGGTATATCAAGAATTATATGTTCTGTTACTTTATATTTTTTAGCTAATTCAGAAGCATAATTTAATTCGATAAAATGTTTCTGTCCATAATTAAAACTTAATGCAATAATTTCATAGCCTTCATTGTTTAGTTTAGCCAACAATGTAGCAGAATCAATACCGCCACTTAAGAGTAAAAGTATTTTTTTAATCATTGTGTTTTTCTTCTTTGTTATTGAGTTTTTTTTAATATGCTTATATAATAGCTTATCAACTAAATTAAATTTTTATTTTATACAAAACACATTTTTGTCCCAACTTTAATATTAATTCTCCTGTTTGAAATTCTGCTACCACTGTACCATCTGATTTAGCAGATTTAATAAATCCAAAACCTAATTTGCTGTTAAAGATTATTTCACCTTGCAACTCGGATGATAGATCATAAATTAAGTAATTTTTTCTATTTTCAAAATTAGCATAAAGTTCTTCCCATTTTATATATTTGGAAAGTAAAATTTTTGTTTCTTCAAATTTTTCATTTGCTTTAGAATTAAACAATTCAATTATATTTCTGTTGCCAGTAAATTTTATTAAGTTCAAAAGTAAAAGCGAAACATATTTTCTTTCACTTTCCGTCCAATAAATATCACAAACAAGTCCTATTATTTTTTCAGAAAACAGTTTTTTATATGATTCAAATTTTTGATTTAGATAGTGATTTTCATATTCGGTAAATCCTTTATGGTACACTAAAAAGCCCAAACCAACGGTTTGAATAAGAAATCCTTTAATGTAAAAATAATCATTTACAGAACCTTCTATTATATATCTTTTCTCTTTATATTTTTTAATTCGATAGGCATTAATTAAATCCAAAGAAATTAGAAGTTTTGAAAAAATAGTAATATTAAATGTTTCTTCAGGAAGTTTTGTTAAATCATTGAATTTTTCACCTAAAAAAAATTGTCCTGTTTTGATTAGTAAAAATTTATAAACTTTAGTAAGGAAATTATTAATTGCATTAACTTCTTTGAGAGCAAAAAGTTCATCAATATCACTTTTCTCTAAATCATTTCCTTCTCCACCATTTTCTGCATCGTCATTTATTACTAATTTTAATTCTTCAGACTCTAAAAATTGACTGTTTGAATCTAAACCTTTTGCTAGAGCATTAAAAAAATCTGTAATTTTTAAATTGGGGTTTTGTAAAATGGCAAATTTCTTATAAAAAGAAGCTAAATCCTTTTGATTAAATTCTTCATATTCAAGAATTTCATAATTCTTTTCTACTTCTTCTTTAGTATTGGTTATCCCTATTTTCGATGTAGAACTAAAATTTGTCTTTACTTGTAAATTTGTTTCATCAGCCCAATCTGTTTCTACATATCTCAATAAATCTGTTAATCCATTATTTTCCGAAAAATCTGAATTTAACAATGCTTCTAATTCTGCATTAATTTGATTAGGGTTGGTTTTTATGAGATTTAATGCGTTATGAATTAAAGAAAAATTAGATATTCTTTCTCCATTTTTTTCAATTGCTAATTTGAATATTTCATCGTCTTGAGAATTAAAAGCATACGTTTTTTCGTTAACTTCTAAATATTCATATCTTTTGGTTTTAATCCCAAACTTGTCAAAAGTTGCAATTGTATCGTTTTCAGATAACGGATACTTTGTATATACAACCACTCTATTCGATTGGTTTTCTGCATAAAGAATAGCATTTTGTAATTTTATCTTATTTTCAGTGGTGTAATTATTTTTTTTAAAATTTTTAATAACATCAAACTGAATAGCCTTTTTTGGAATTTTAATTTGAAGTTGTTTCAACCAATTTTTATCGCTTATTTCTCTTTTTATTAACAAAGAGGCTTCAGAATTTATTCCATCTTTATTTTCATCTCCTAAAGCAGAAATAGTAGCATTGGTGCTTCCAAAAAATAAAAATTCTTTATCTGGATATTGAAAATGAACCAATTTTGCGTGTAATCGATTAAAATTTTCATTAAAATCATTTTTAGCATCTTTCCAATGGTAAAATTCCACATTATCATACTTTTCAAAAGGAAATTCAGTAGGTAAAATCCCTGATTCATCTATAAGAACATTTATTTTTTGTGGTTTAAAATCTCGATGGAGATTCTGTATTACTTGTCCTTCTTTATCAAAATATGGAGAAATAATAGTTATCTCATGTAAATCTTCTTTGGGAACTTCCTCCAAAATATTTTTGTAGAATGACTTGGTAAATAAAACTTGATTTTTAGATTCATTGTCAATTAAATTTCCCAAAGTAGAAATCCATGGAGAATTGTTGGTAAACCAATTGAGTTTTTCTGAACCAACACCTAATGCAAGAGGAAAATAAGTTTTTAAATATTCCCAAGCTTCATAAAATATTTTGGCATTTTTTTCAGAATTATCTTTAAAATGAAATGCACCCCAAATTTCATCATTATTATTGAGTCCAGAAGATGTAATATTGCCAGAACCTATTATTAAAAGTCCTTCGTGATAACCTGCTAAAAATATGATTTTGGGATGAAAAACGCCTTTATCATTATAAACAGGAATTAAACTGTAGTTTTTTTGGAATGAAAATTCTTTTCCTGTAAGCATTTCCTGTGAAGTCTCCAAACTACGTCCGTCAACAAAAACATTCACATTTCTAATATTAGAAGCACGAAATACAGGCAAAACTCTTTCCTCAAAATAAGTAAAATCAAAACTAAAGCAAGTAATGATACAAGAATGATATCTTCTGGAATCTCTCCCAATTAAATCTAAAACATTTTGTCTTTCAATAAATTCCATTTGCTATAGATTTTGAATTTTTTCTTGTCCTAATTCAGTTAAAGAATCATCAGAAATTAAGTTTAAATCTCTTAAAAATGAATATAAAGTAGCCAATCTTGGACTTGTAAAATTGGGTTCAAAATTGTCTATATACCGAATGAAATTTTCTTCTATAATAAATTTTTGCGTGGTTTGTGTTCCACCTCCTATTTTACGGAAAGCAACGAAATGGTGTCTTAAAATGATGTGTTGTTTTATAAAATCATTGATAAAATCTTCAATTGGAAAATTAATTTTGTGAACAAATTCGGTTAAAAAGTAATGAGAAGCTTCACCATCTCTTACTATTTTGTTTCTTACCCCATAAGCTTTCAGATTTTCTAAATGGTCTTTATTATCAATATACAATCTTAAAATCAATAAAATAGAATTTACAATTCTTTCCGTTACATTAAGCTCTCTAAAATCAGTCAAATCTTCTACATCAATTTCATTAATGCCTGAAAAATATTGAATAAAATCTTCTATTGTCTTCACCTCATTTGAAAGATGGAAGGCAGCGTAAATTAAATCTGTAATTTCTTCAGATTGTTGATTTATAAAATCAGTCAAATGAACATTCTGCAAGCCAAAGTCAGAATGTAAATTATTTAATAAACTATTAAAAATTGCGGTGCATGAGAATTGCCAATAATCATTAAACTGATAATAATACCAGCCAATTAAAGTCTCATTATTTAGTTGATTTACTTTTGCAGAATTATTATACAGATGTGATGTGAAATCGATGGTTGATTTTGTGAAATCTTTATTTTCTGAATTAAAGAAATCTAAAATGGCTTTTATCGTTTCTTTTCTATGATAAGTTTTGTATTCATCCTCAATAATCAATGGAAAATCTTGCTGTATCAACATTTCATAAAGAAGTCTAGCTTCTTCTGTTTTTTGTGGAATTTCCATTGCATTAAAAGAACGTGAAAGCGTAATTAATTGTTCTTTGCTTACTTTCCCAGTTTTTAAACAATCGATGAAAATTTCTTTATCTTCATTATCCAAATTTTCATCAAAAGCATTTGCCAATTGTTCGCCACTTATGAAATTAGAATCTTCTGAATTACTTCTAAAATACAACCTGCTATCATCATCTCTAGTCATAATTATTCCCATAGAAATAAGAGATGCAGAATAATACTGTCCGAAAGCTCCATTAGAATATTTCCAATAAGAACCTTCTGTTTGTCCATTTTCCTTATAAATTCCTTTGTTGAGATTTATAGAATCTTTAGTATTATTAATTTCAATCAAAGAATAATTGCTTCCCGGAATATGATTAAACTCAACTCCAGAATTCACGGTAATTAGTGCCAATAAATATTCGCCTTTTCTAATAAATGCTTCTTGTTTTTTGGTATCTGTACTTTTTACAGTTTTACTATAAAGGTCTAATAACCAACAATAAAAAGAATAGTAGCGTAATCTTCCTGTAACATTGTTGAGACCAGGAAGCAACATTGCAAAAGTAGCTTCAGAATTATTCTGCAAACCCAATGGATCTAGCCCACGAATAAATGACATTTTATTACCGAAGAATGGATAAAGATTATCGCTGTTTTTTAAGATGGTTGCCATGGAAGAGTTAAGTTATTAGTTTGAAAAAGTCTATTCTATATAGATTTTCTTTAATATTTATGATATAAAAGATGTATAGACTTATTATTTATAGAATACCTAATTCTGATAATATGTCTTTTTTCATTTTGCTTAATGGTCTTCTATCAAAATTTGCTTCGTCAATATAAGTTCCAAAAGCTAATCTATAAAGTTCACTTTTTTCTACTTTTCTTTTAAGAATGTCATTATAAAGTATTTCTAAATATCTATCTGAATAAGTATCCTTTAAAAGTTTTAAATCTCTAATTTCATCCTCATGAGCTGAATAAATTTCTTGTAATTTAAATGCTTTAATTGTATTTTCTGAAAGATTATTTCTAGTTTTTATTTTAAAATTGAAATGTGTTAAATCTCTATAATCATAATTAAAATTAAAATCTAATTTTTCTATTAAAACTGGAAAATTCAAATACGGATGAAAAAAATTTTCAATATCAAAGGTTGTGCTACCTTTAACTCCACTATTACAGACATTGCAACTTGGTATTAAATTAAAAAAAGATAGTGCTAAAAGAGGATACTCTGATTTTGGAAACCAATGATCAAAAGTAGGGCGTGTAATTTTTTTTGAGGATTCAGTTTGAACTGTTTTAGTATACATCCTATTACAATAAACACAAGTTGGTATGTCCAAATTTTTAGCCAAATCGTATGGATTATAAAAACTAATATCATCCCAACCATCATAATCTATTAATCTTTTTATAGAATCTTTTTGCTTTTTATATTTAAATATATTTTTTAAACTATTCAATATAATAGGGTTTCCAATTAAAACCTTTTTTAGATTTTTTTCATCATTTAAAAAATTTCTAACTATACTATTTATCCTTGGGACTTGTTTTATTTTTGTAATGTTAGAAAAAGGTTTGTCTTCGGTAAAATATTTTCCATTAATTTTCTTTTTAATGATATATCTTAAATATTTATAATGAATTTCTTTTGCCAGTATTATTTTTGGAGAGTTGATATCTATGTAATTCATAACTCATCAAATTTTTTGTTAAGTAAATCTATTTCTTTTTTCAAGATTTCTTTTTGAAATGAGTTGTCTCCCTCAAGTTCAGAAATCATCTCTGATAATTTTACTTTTAAAATTCTTTCATCTATAATTTCTATTATTTTCTTATAAAAATTAAGCTTACAATAAAATTCTTCATTCCTTCTTTTATTTTCTTTATTCTCGTTAATCCACAAAATAATTTCTTCTATTTTATTTTTCGCAAAATCTCCCATAAGTCCATCTTCTATAAAAAAAGAATCTGCAAGTAAATCTGAAATGTTTGCACCAAAAGTACTTTTATCATTTTTACTTGAAATAAAAGTTTTTCCATCTTTTGATTTATCAAGAAAAACAATATTATTATTTGGTATATCTGATAATGTTAAAGGATCATGTGTTGTAAAAATTATCTGTAAATTTTTGTCAGTAAAAATTAGGGGGATAATTTCAACTAATAAATTCACAAACTTTTTTTTCCAAGTAGGGTGAAACCCAATGTCTGCTTCATCTAATAAGATTAAATAATTTTCAATTGTTGAATACTTATTTTTATTGTTAAAACCCCAATAAATATCGTTAGAAATATAAAATGCTATTTCATTAAATTGAGAGAAAATTTCATACATGGTTTTTTCTCCTGTACTTAATTGAATATCTGAACTTAGTTGTAAAATGGGATAATCATCATAAGTAAAATGCTTCCTAAAAGAGAAAATTAATTTTTGGTAATTATCAATAAACTCTAGTGCATATTTATCATTAATATAAAACTCTGTCCAATTGCTATAATTTTCTTGTTGCTCTATAATTGAAATGAGAGATTCTGTAAAATCCTTTATTTCTTTGATAGGCAATAATATAGGTTTTGAGTCTTTAGTAGGCTTTATATAAGCCCTTTCAATAAACCAATAAAATGCTTCTTTATATGATTTAATTTGTTTTAACTCATTAATTTCACCATCAACAAAACCTTCTTCTAAATATTTATTTCCAGAATGCTCTAAAATTTGTTTAATTTTAAGAATAATTGAATTAATAATTTCTAGTTTCAATCTAATTTTATAAGATTCAGCTAGATATTCTTTATTTTGTCTAATTTCTTCTACATTTTGTAAATTAAGTTTTTCGATAACTATTTGTTCTTTTTTCGTCCTTTCTTCATCTCTTATTGTGTTCAATTCATCAAGATAACTAACAAAGTTTCTTGAAATATTCCAATCTTCTTCTTTTAGTTTTAATATTTTAATTTTAAGAAAATTAATTTCGGGTAAACCTAATTGTTGCAATTTTTCGTAAACTAAAGAATTCTTTTTCAGTTTTATTAGGTTTTTTAAAAACTCTGAATTATGAATTTCTAGCAATTCCGAAATACCGACAGAGTCATGTCTTAATTCTTTTCTAAATTGTGAAAATTTGGAAATATTTATTACATTTTCAACTTCATTATGTTCGTCATCATAACTTAAAAAAGGAGTGTAATAAATTTTAAGATAATCCAATGTTGAAATCTCGTTACCATTATTATCAACAGCAATCAAATCACCATCTTTTATATTTTTCAGTATTGTAGTTTTTCCAGTTCCATTTTTTCCTACTATAGCAGAAATTAATTCTATTTTATTAAATAAATTTTTTATAAAAAAATTATTTCGTTCCTTATAAACGCGATAATTAAATCCTTCATTCGAAAAAAAATATTCTACCTTACAATTATAAAATCCACCTAAATTCAAATCAATACCATCGTGATTTTCTCCAAAAATATACTGTAAACTATTAGGATAAATTGAAATTGATGAAATCATATACTTTAAGTTTAATATTAGTTTTTTAATTAATTATATTGAAAATTTAAGATAATTACTTTCAATAATTAATTATTTCTCAATATACTTCCCAAAACCTATTGGAACTAAATTCTCCTTCTCCATCCATTCTATTGCATAATATAATTGGTCTTGATATTTTACCTTTTTCTCATCCCAATCTAGAAAATCTTTTTTAAGTTCTTCTTTATTGATGTTTTGATTTTTTAGAATTCTATTGTTCCAAACAGCATACATAGTAGAAATCATTTCACAAAATTCCCAAGTTTTATTATTGAATTTATCTAACAAAGAATTGATATTTGCTGAAATTTCAGCAAATTGTTTTTGAAATAGAAAATCTAACTCTTTAGCATTGGCAAGAGCGGTATAAGTAACTTTATTATAAAGTGAAAATTTATCTTGTTTAATATCGAAATAACGATATGTTTTTAGTTTAGGTTCTATTGCATTTTCTAATTCCCAAGCATAAGGTCCGGCAACATTTTTTTTGTAATGGAGTTCTGTTTCTAATTTACAATGATATTCTGCGAGATGTAACATTTTTTGGAGTTTTACTCTGCCAAAATCTTTAGGATTAGAAGTGCTTAATTTTTTGATAATGTAACCAGCAAGAATTGTCATATCACCATTATCACAAATTTTCCCTGATTCTTTAGAAACCTTATACTCTTCCCTATCTTCTGCTACCAATGGCAAAACCACTTCTTTTTCTTTAGGTTGTAGCGCTTCTCTTAACACTTGTTGTAACAACATTTCATTATACCCTTGGCTTTCTTTAATACTCTGCTCCAAACCATCACAAAACGTCATTAACTCCTCTAGCTTAGCCACAATTTGCTCTTGCTCGTGAAGTGGTGGAAGTGGAAATTCAGATTGATTCAATTTTATAATAGTTAATGCATTATATGAAGAGTCAGTTGCATTTAAAATTGTATTATTCCAAAAGAATGGACTTTTTAAATAATAAAGAAGATAATTGTAATTTATATTTGGTATAGATTCTATTAAAACCAAATTACCATCTTTATAGTAAAATTCTCTTTCATCAACTATCCATGTATTACCAATAGATCCACCAATACATGCAATGAGTATATCACCACTTTTTGGTATTCCAAATTTGGCTTTGATTTCATTGTATTTTGTTTGACTAATGAATAATTCCGTTTTCAATTTTTCACCTCTCCCAAGTGAACCTATTTCGCCTGACCTTAAAAAGGGTACACCTTCATTTCTGTAATCTGATGCGTGAATTCTTTTACCAGATTTGATGTTTAAAATCTCTCCCAACCTACACCACACCCAATTTTCAGGGATTTCAAAAGGGATTTCTTCTTCTGAAATTGGTGACAAAGGTTTAGATTTTTTTACTTTTTTCTCTTTTATGAGTTTTTCTTTTTCGGATTGTATTTCTGCTAAAAGTTTTGCTCCTGTTTTACCGTCTTTGGTTTCGTTGCTTACCAATTTCCCTTGCATGGCTTCACGCAAAAAGGATTGACGAAGTTGCTTGATTATGTTGAGTTGATTGGCGAGTTCTGAAGAAACAAATTCATTTTTTATTTCAACATTTTCAATTTTAGAAATCAACAATTCTTGTTCATCATATTGAGGAATGGAAATCTCTATTTTACATAAATCTTCAAAGCGTAATGCCTGTCTAACAGTACCTCTTGCATTGAGTTTTATCTGTCTTAATCCTTCTGAAGATTTTAAAAATTTTAGCAGAATCTTATCATTTATTTTATTCGGTTTAGTTTTAAAAATTACATATGCAGGACTTATTAAACCTTTTATATCTTCAGCAAAATAAGCAATAGAACCAACATTTATACGATAAGGGTTATATGCAAAACAACCCTTTTCTATAATTTTATAATCTTCAGCTTTTTCTTCTGCGGCATATTTAGATTGTACAATACCATCTTCATTACTTACCCCAAGAAATTCCAAATTTGAAGCTCCTCCATAATCTTTAGCTCTAACAGAAAAATTTTCTACCAAATCTTTCAAAAAATATTTCTTGAATTCCATTATTTCACCACCTCTTTTAATTGGTTCAACAATCCATTGCTTTTATCAAAAGATTGGTGCAAAAGTTCCATGAGTTCTGCACTGCTGTATTCGTGTACTTCTTCTTGTTTTGTTGGGTTTTTAATATCTAAATCATAATTTCTATCTACAATGGTTTGTATATCTACTTTCCAACAAATATCGCTTTCTACACGGTTGTTCCACCATTTTTTAATAGGTTCAAACTCTTTTTGCTGTATTGGTTTGGTTTTGTTGTAAGCTTTTTGTCCTTCTGGTAAACGGTGTTCGTAATACCAAACTTCTTTGGTTTTTTCGCCTTTGGTAAAAAATAAAAGATTAGTAGCTACAGTAGCATACGGTTGAAATACAGAATTGGGCAACCTGATAATGGTGTGCAAGTTGCAATCTTCTAATAATTTTTGTCGGATACGCTGTTTCACGCCATCACCAGTAAGAGAACCATCTGGTAAAACAATACCAGCTCTACCTCCCATTTTCAGTAAATGAATCATCAGAATCAGAAATAAATCTGCGCTTTCTTTGGTTCTGTAATTTTGTGGGAAATTATTTTCGTTATTATTAGAAACAATTCCACCAAAAGGTGGGTTTGCCAATATAGCATCTACCCTATGTTTCTCTGTAAAATTAGATAACGGCTGATCTAATGCATCTCCAAAACGAATGTTGGGAACTTCTATATCGTGCAAAATTAAATTGGTAGTGGCTAAAAGATATGGCAAAGGTTTGTATTCCCAACCCATAATATTTTCGGCAATACTTTTTCTGTCTTCTACACTATTGGCTTGATTTTTTAGAATTTCGATGGCTGATGTAAGATAGCCTCCTGTTCCACATGCTGGATCCAGAATTTTCTCTCCTAATTTTGGAGCAATCATTTCGGTGATAAAACCAGTAATTGCTCTCGGAGTGTAGAACTCGCCACTTTTACCTGCGCTTTGCAGTTCTTTCAGCATGGTTTCGTAGAGTTCTCCAAAAGCATGTCTGTCTTTTGCAACATTAAAATCTATTTCATTCAACTTATTGATGACTTGTCTTATGAGCGTTCCACTTTTCATATAGTTGTGGTTTCCCTCAAAAACTTCTCTTACTAAAATGGCTCTTTTACTGCTTGTGTCATTATTAACTCCAATTTTCAGATTTCTCAATGTAGGAATTAATTGTCTATCTACAAATTCTAAAAGTATTTCTCCTGTCATTCCCTCATCATCTTTAGCCCAATTTTCCCAGTGTAGTTCATTAGGAATAGGACTTACGTAATCATCTACCAACGTTTCTAGTTCTACATCTTTATCTGAAAATATTTTAAGAAAAAGCATCCAGCCTAACTGTTCAATGCGTTGTGCATCGCCATTTAGTCCGATGTCTTGCCTCATAATATTCCTGATGGAATCTAGTACTCCTTTTATATTTGCCATTATAGTTTTACTTGTTTTAATAATTCATAAGCTGTTTTAGCTAACTCTTCTTTATCTATATCAAAAAAATTAACATCTTTTTGATACAATTCATATCTGTTTTCTCTAAAAAAAATATTATTTTTCACTACTTGTAGCTTATCGAGAAAACCGGTATCCTGATTTCTTGATCTCATAAACAAAGTCATTTTCACTTCTTTATAATCAATGGATAAATCAACTGCTACTTTATTTCCTTCAATCACAAAATCGTGAACTATAGTATATCTTTGATAAATCCATTTTTCTGAATTTTCAATATTTGGAATTTGATTGCTAATTTGAATTACTAGATTACTTAATAAGTCATCTATTTTTCTTTTTTCGATATCAATTTCTTTTATCGTCTCATAATTATTAATTAAAAAATGAAACATTTCTTTATTTACATCTTCCATTTTGTAGTGGTTTTCAATGGTTTTTATAAAATCTAAAAGATATATGATGTAGGTATTGTTCCCATCTATGGAATAATGTCCAAGATTAGATTTTAACTGATTAAAAAATTGTTCATAAGTAACACTTACAAAATTTCCAGTAACATTCTCTTTTTTAAGTGAGAGAACAATATGGTAATTTTTTTGATAAGGAAATTTTTTATTGATTTCTGATTCATAAACAGGTAAATCATTGTGCAACCAATGGAAAATTTTATTTTCAATACTTACACAAAAATCATAACAATCTATTACTAAATCTATTCTTTTAAGATTTTCTATTCCATATTCCCTATGAACCTCCTTCGAATTAACTTCTCCAAAACGATTATCGAATTCGCTAACACATTGCAATAAAGATTTTATAGCTAAATCTTTTAAACAGTGTTTCTGTTGAGTATCAAAATAAAAACTTAAAATGTTACTACAAACATTTTCAAAATGAGGATAGCCAGATAATTCCATAAAAGTTACGAAAGTATCTTCCATTTTATCAAGCTTACTAAAGTCTGTGAAAAACTTTTGATATTTTAGAAATTGCGCTTCCATTAGTGTCCTGACCTGCCTAAAATTGGTTTATAATAATGATGTAATGAAGATTCTATAAGTTCCAAAATTTCATTTTTATTAAAACCATCTTCCAAACCTGCAAAATTAAATGGTAAATAGTACAATTCCAATTTTACTTTCTTAAGATTTTCATCTTCTAGCCAAGTTTTTAATTGTAAAGAATAAGTACTTATAGAGCTTAAACCTAAATGATCTTTCATGCGTTTAAGAAATCCAGTACTAGATTTGCCTATATATAAAATTTTGTTTTCTAAACCATTAATTTCTATATTCTCAAAATTAACTTTTGGATATTTTATAGTTTTCTTTTTTAATTTCTTTTTTTGAATATTTTCGCAAATCTGCTTTGATTTTACTTCATTATTTGAAATTTTAAAAAAGTAAAGCACATCTTTTTTATCATTTGCAAAATCAAGATTGTAATTTTCTTGCTCCAGAAAATTAAATTCTACTTTCTGAAAATTATTATTTGAAGAATATTCTTTCATTTTAGAAAGTTTATTGTTGAGTTCAACGATATAATTTTCTGCTAAACTTGCTAAATCTACTTCCATTAATTCTTCTTTTTATATAAATTTTTAATCTTTCCTTCTAAAATTTCATCATATCTCTCATACCATTCAAAAGTTTCGTAATCTTTTATTTTCCACTTTCCATTTCTATATTCGAAACCATATGCAATGCTTTCTTCCTCGAAATCTTCTTCTGCATTAGTTTGAAGGCTTATTAAAAGCCTGTCTTTATTTTGTGGTTGATATTCAAAATCAAAGCAATTAATTTTATTCAAAAGAGCTAAAAGAATATCTTTATTTCTTATTTCCTCCAAAGTAATTATTCTAGGAAGAAGAATTTCACCAACTATCAATTCATTTTTATCTTTATTATAACGATAAAGCACCCAATAATTCCCTAATTCTTCAGCATTAGAACAAGTACAAAGTTTTAGTTCATCTGAAATTTCACACATATTAAGCTTCTATTTTGTATAGTTCTTCTTCTAATTCTTTAATCGCTTGTAAGTAGTTTTTTTTACTTCCGAATTGATTAATAATTTCCATTGGAGAACCGTAATCAGCCAATGGTTTTACTTTCAAGACTTCTAAACTTTCTAAATTGGTAACTCCTTCATCAGTATATTTATCCAAAAGAGTTTCTAATACTCTACGAGCTTGTTCACCGTATTTTGTAAAATAATTTCGTTTTTTTACATTATTAGCTCGTTCTTTTCTCGTTAAAGGAGGCTGATCAAAAGCAACGTGACAAATTAAATCAAACAAATCTACATCTCTATCTACTGCTTCTTGCAAAGCTTCTATCATCACTCCTTCTTCTTGCAATTCTTTTATAATTACTTCTTTTTTTTCTGCATTATTCCATTTTTGCAAAAAATCATCTAATGAGGCAAATTGTCCTTTGATAATTTCTTTGGTATGATCCTTTAAACTTGTAGTAATAGGTTTCCCATTATTATCGAAATACATTTCTCTGCTTATTAAAACGGAAACATCAATGCCATTAACATAGATTTTTTTTCTATAATTTTCTCTGTCCTCGTTTACTTGTGGTATTCTTAAATCAGGTTTTTCAAATTCTATTTTTCCTCCATCATTGTCAATTATGGTAGTGTCTTCAATTTCTTCTTCATCTACTATAGTGGTAAGATCAATATCTTGTGAGACAGGTTTTATTCTTATGGGATCACCATCAAATTCTTTATCTGCAAATAAATCAGTAACATTCCTAAAATCAAGAATGGTAAAATAAAGTTTATTAAAATCTTCATTAATTCTTGTTCCTCTTCCTACAATTTGTTTAAACTTGGTCATCGATTTTATTTCACTATCCAAAACAATCAATTTACAAGTTTGTGCATCCACACCTGTTGTCATCAATTCTGAAGTAGTGGCAATCACTGGAAATTTTTCCTCAGGATTAATGAAATTATCTAGCTCTCTTTTCCCTTCTTCATTATCACCTGTTATCTGCATTACATATTTAACATTTTGTATCGCAATATCAGAATTATGAGAAATTAATGCCGTTCTCATTCTTTCTGCGTGGTCTATATCATTACAAAAAACTATGGTTTTAGCATACCTGTCATATCCCTTGAGAAATTCAGTGACTTTTTTTGCGACGATATTTGTTCGTTCATCGATTACTAAATTTCTATCAAAATCTTTTCGATTGTAGATTCTATCCTCTACTTCTTGTCCTTCCTTATCTTTTTTACCTACATCTGGTCTCCAACCTTCTACATCTACATTTAAGTTTACTCTAATTACTCTGTAAGGTGCTAAAAAACCGTCGTCAATTCCTTGTTTTAAAGAATAGGTGTAAATAGGATCTCCAAAATATTCAATATTAGAGACTTCTTTGGTCTCTTTTGGCGTTGCAGTAAGACCTATATGAGTAGCATTGTTGAAATAATTTAGAATCTCTCTCCACGCACTATCTTCTTTTGCACTTCCTCTGTGGCACTCGTCTATAACGATTAAATCAAAAAAATCTTTTGAAAATTTCTTGTAGGCATTAGCATCTTCATCTGAACCAGCGAGTCCTTGATATAAAGCCAAATAAACTTCATAACTTTTATCAATTTTTCTATTCTTGATAACAGTCATCTTGTCTTTAAAGTGCTTGAAATCACCTCTTTTGGTTTGGTCAATTAAAGCATTTCTATCAGCGAGAAAAAGTATTCTTTTTTTTGCACCACTTTTCCATAATCTATGAATAATTTGAAATGCTGTATAGGTTTTACCTGTACCAGTTGCCATTACGAGCAACAGTCTGTCTTTTCCACTTGCAACGGCTTCTACAGTTCTATTAATGGCTATTTGTTGATAATATCTAGGTGCTCTACCACTTGAATCAAAATAATAATCTTGCTCCACTATTTTATTTACTTCAGGTGAAGAAAAACCTTTAAAAATTTTATACTTATTCCATAATACTTCAGGAGAAGGAAATTCGTCTAATCCAATTTCTGTTTCCAAGTTTCCATTGCTAGTAGTTTTATCATGAAAAAGAAAACCATCTCCATTACTGCTAAAAACAAAAGGTATATCTAATGTATTTGCATAGTCTAAAGCTTGTTGAATACCAGAACGCACAGAATGATTATTATCTTTAGCTTCAATAATTGCAATGGGAATATTGGTTTTATAGTAAAGTATATAGTCTGCCCTTTTTCTATTTCCTCTTGCTGTTAATTTGCCACGTACATATATCCTTCCATTAGTAAAGCCTACTTCTTCTAATATTTGTAAATTTTTATCCCAACCAGCTTTTTCAAGAGCAGGCGTTATATATTTTGTACAGATATCTCTTTCAGATAGTGTAGATTTATTGAGCATCAGGTTAAAATTTTTATCAAATATAATAAAACCAACAGTATCAACAATAAGGAAAAACATAAAACCAAGAGGTATTTATAATTTTTCAAATCTTTTCGTTAATATTTTAGAAATTAAATTAAAACGTAAGCTTTTTTGATTAAATAAAAAACAAATAATCTATTGAGCAAATAAATATAAAGTGTTTTACTTTTTCACAAACTATAAAATATGTTATTATACAAATAAAATTAGAAATTTAACCTTCAACGCTTTACTATTTTTGATAATTTTATATTCATTGTAATTGTTGATTTTTTTCTCACATATTATAAAAAATTAAAAAAATAGATGATTTATTTACTTTCTAAAAATTTCCTCTAATGCCGAAAACCAATATTAATATCATTTGAAGTTTCGACTAATATTTCAATCATTTTATTACATATTCTAAATGATTTTTTCTTTCACCAGCAATTTTATAATAAACTCCTAAGCAAATTTGATATTCCTTAACTCTAATTAAAAAAAAAAAAAAAACGAGTTCCGAAGTTTTTTTACCCTTTTCTCAGAAAAGGCAAGAAAGTCTTTGGTAGTATAAAATGTAAATTTTGTATGTACAAAGACACATCTTGCAATACACGTTACAGAATAAAGAAATTTTATTTAGACTACTCTATTTTAGACTAGTTAGAATTGATTATTTTAGTCTAGTTTCGGTCTTTTGATATTTGGAATTTTATACGGAGAAATCTCTTCTTTAGACAATGAGGATAGTTCGAGCATTATTAGATTTTTCTTGAGAATAATTTGCCAATCCAAGATAGGTCTTCCTATTCCGTTTTTCCAATCTGCTTTTTCCCATTGATGAAATTTTTTAATCAAAGCATCGTCTAATTTTTCAGAATAACCCTCTAAAGTTTTTGCAAAATCCATAAATTGTTTTAGATTTGGATATTTGGAAAATGTATGATTTTCATCAATATTTGGTTCTGAATTTTGCATAGGTGCTTCAATCGAAATTTCTTTTATTTCTGAATTTTTTGATACTACTTTCTGTAATTCATTTCCTTTTAAAATAAAACGGTTCGGAAAACCTCTATTTCTATTGTAATCTAAAACACCTAAAAGTTTGAGCTTATTTTTTGCCGTAATAATTGTTTGTCTGGAAAGTCCAAGTTCTCTTGCTATTTGATAATCCGACAATACAATTTCTTTTTGCAAATCTTCGCATTTGTAGAGAATAAATGTGAAAACAACTATCGTATTAGCACCAATTTTATTCTTGGAATTTAACTCGAAAATCTTTTCAAATAAATTCCCATCAAAAATTTTAGAATTTTTCATCTCTTAAATCTCGGTTTATATTGTTTTTGAACTTCATTGGTTCGCTGAATCAGATATTCATTCAAATCCTTAAAACCTGAATACAAAACCCTACCATCTTCAACATTATTTAATTCCTTTTTTAATATTTCTACTGCTCTGTTTCCAGCTTCGTCATTGTCAAAATACAACTCGATGTTTTTATAATCTTCAAGGGATTTTTGTGCCTTGTAAATCATCGAAACCGAATTCAAAATGATATAATCAGAAGGTTCTTTTTCCAAA
>RRZT012606057.1_pt1 | contig 17538 bp, 12 predicted proteins | sample 2165551 | NCBI WGS metagenome assembly RRZT01 (sample SAMN10456910, study PRJNA506462) | wastewater metagenome | biome: wastewater; feature: sludge; material: wastewater sludge; isolation source: wastewater sludge with Escherichia coli K12::gfp cells carrying plasmid... | place: USA: Moscow, Idaho...
GACCGGTTCATCCGGGACGATAGTCGGTGTTAGCCTAGTGAGTGGCCCGCATATTGCGGATTTCACATCTGCTCCAATGGAGGACATTTAATGACGAAGTTTGTCTACGCGTTCACCGAGGGTAACAAGGACATGAAGGACCTTCTCGGTGGCAAGGGTGCGAACCTGGCCGAGATGACTCAGCTTGGATTGCCTGTTCCCCCGGGATTCACGATCAGCACGGATGCCTGCCGCTACTACCTGGAGAACGGCGAAACCCCGGACAGCCTCGATGTCGAGGTCACCTCTCAGCTGCGCGCAGTCGAGCAGCAGATGGGTAAGCGTCTGGGCGATGCCGAGGATCCTCTTCTCGTCTCCGTGCGTTCGGGAGCTAAGTTCTCCATGCCGGGCATGATGGAGACCGTTTTGAATATCGGCCTCAACGACTCCTCGGTTGAGGGACTTGCTAACAAGTCCGGCAATGAGCGTTTCGCCTGGGATTCCTACCGTCGTCTCATTCAGATGTTCGGCAAGACGGTTCTGGACATTGAGGGCGAGCTGTTCTCCGGTGTTCTGGAGCGCCTGCAGGAGTCGAAGGGATACGCTGGCGATCTCGATATGACCACCGAGGATCTCAAGGAGATCGTCGCGGAATACAAGGCCGTGGTCAAGGACGCTACCGGCGAGGACTTCCCACAGGATCCGCGCAAGCAGATGGATCTTGCCATTGAAGCCGTGTTCCGCTCCTGGAACACGGACCGTGCACGCATCTACCGCCGCCGTGAGCGCATTCCGAACGAGATCGGTACCGCCGTCAACATCTGCACCATGGTGTTCGGCAACATGGGTGATACCTCCGGCACCGGTGTGTGCTTCACCCGCGATCCTTCCACCGGTCACCCGGGTGTCTACGGCGATTACCTCGTTAATGCCCAGGGCGAAGACGTCGTGGCAGGTATCCGCAACACGCTTTCCCTTGCCGATCTGGCGGAAATCGATAAGCCGGCTTATGAAGAGCTCGTGGGCATTATGAACAAGCTCGAGACTCACTACCGTGACCTCTGCGATATCGAGTTCACCATCGAGAACCACAAGCTGTGGATGCTGCAGACCCGTGTGGGCAAGCGCACCGCCGGTGCCGCCTTCCGCGTTGCCGCACAGCTTGTTGATGAGCGCCTCATCACCAAGGACGAGGCTGTCACTCGCGTGACCGGCGAGCAGCTCACCTCCCTCCTCTTCCCGCAGTTCGATCAGAGTGCTGGAAACAAGGCGATTTCCAAGGGTATGCCTGCCTCACCTGGTGCGGCCGTGGGCGAGATTGTCATGAACAACAAGCAGGCCGAAACCCGCGCCGCTGCTGGAGCCTCCGTCATTCTGGTTCGTCGCGAGACCAACCCTGACGACCTGGCCGGCATGGTTGCCGCCTCCGGCGTGCTGACCGCTCGCGGTGGCAAGACTTCCCACGCGGCCGTGGTTGCCCGTGGCATGGGCCGTTGCTGCGTTGTGGGCGCCGAGGATCTGCTCGTGGACGAGGCCGCTGGTACCGTCCATGTGAAGTCCAAGGATCTCACCCTCAAGGTCGGCGATATCATTGCCATCGACGGCACCACCGGCGAGATCTTCCAGGGCAACGTTCCCGTTGTAGATTCACCTGTGATGACCTACATCGCCCAGGGCCTGGAGGCCGGGCTGGCAGCTTCGCCGGACGATGCCACCAAGGAACTGGTCGAGGCCGTTGACCGCATCCTGAGCCGCGCCGATTCCAAGCGTCGCCTGCTCGTGCGCGCTAACGCTGACACGCCCGAAGATGCCGAGCGTGCTCGCGCCTTCGGCGCTCAGGGCGTTGGTCTGTGCCGCACCGAGCATATGTTCCTCGGTGATCGCCGTCAGCTCATTGAGAACGTCATCCTGGCGGAGACCAAGGACGAGCAGCAGGCTGCTTTCGATGATCTCATGCCGCTGCAGAAGGGCGATTTCATCGACATCTTCAAGGCCATGGATGGACTTCCCGTGACGGTTCGTCTCATCGATCCGCCGCTGCACGAGTTCCTGCCGGACATCACCGAGATGAGCGTCAAGCTGGCCCTCAAGGAGGAGCGCGGCGAGGAGATCACCGAGCACGAGAAGAAGCTCATGGCCGCGATTCGCGCCAACCACGAGCAGAACCCGATGTTGGGTCTGCGTGGTGTGCGCCTCGGCCTGAAGATCAAGGGCCTCTTCGCACTGCAGATCCGCGCTATTGCCGAGGCATACGTGGAGTGCAAGAAGGAGGGTCTTGATCCTCGCCCGGAGATCATGGTTCCGCTCATTGGTTCGATTCGCGAGCTTCAGATCATCCGCGACGAGGCTCTGGAAATCTTCAAGGAGATCTCCGAGTCCACCGGCGTGACCGTGGATCTGCCCATCGGTAACATGATTGAGCTGCCGCGTGCAGCCCTCACCGCTGAGGATATCGCGCAGGAGTCGGACTTCTTCTCCTTCGGCACCAACGATTTGACCCAGACCACCTGGGGCTTCTCGCGTGACGACGTCGAGTCCTCCTTCTTCGCTGAGTACTTCGACGCAGCCGTCTTCGGCATCTCTCCGTTCGAGACCATCGACATCCACGGCGTGGGTGCCCTGGTGAAGCTCGGTGTGGAGAAGGGCCGTTCGGCCAAGCCGAACCTCAAGTGCGGCATCTGTGGTGAGCACGGCGGCGATCCGCTCTCCATCCACTTCTTCGATTCCGTTGGCCTGGACTACGTGTCCTGCTCGCCGTTCCGCGTCCCGGTGGCCCGCCTTGAGGCTGGCCGCGCGGCGATCTCGAACGACGTTGCCTGAGGTGACTCGAGCCGTGTGACGCTTGTAGCCGTGGGAACGGCGGCGAGTCTGACACGAGACATTGGCTAATGGCGTGGTGGCTACCATGGGGTAGGCGCTGGCTGTTGGCGAGGGGCCCATCCGGTTGACAAACCGGATGGGCCCCTTTGCGTCCGCACTCAATTCTTAACTGGAACGATTACATCATTGGGAGTATAGGACTCTTGGCTGAAGTAATGAAGGAAGCGAAGGCTAACCTAACTAATAAGAAGCATATGCTGGAGTTTGCACACGTCAACACCCGCATAACTAGCGTAAATACCTGAGATGGTGGTCCCTTCTACGGGGATATTTGAGGCTAGTGATTGTGACCGCCGTGTGAAAATATCCGACGTCACAACAAGTGAGATGTACGAGGATCCCATGAAGCTCTCCGAGTGTCCTCCCAGGACCAGACTTCGCCTGACATCAATCAATCTGCCCACGAAGAATCTGCTTCGTATGCAGGAACTCGGGCTGCGCCCAGGCAGCGAGGCTATCGTGACTCAGCATGCAGGCTTCGGCGGTTTGGTGCTCAATGTCGCGGGTTCACGTGTGGCGGTCGATCATCGCTCGGCCAAGCTTATCGAGGCTGAAGCTATGGGAACCGAGGTGACAGCATGAGCTGCCCCAACTGTGGACCGTCGGGAGTGCCCGCGGCTACTTCCGTGTTGGAGATCGGTGACGAAGGAAAACTTCCCTCGATTCTGCTCGTTGGAAACCCCAATGTTGGTAAATCGACACTTTTTAACCATGTCACCGGTGCCCGCCAGAAGGTTGTCAACGCCCCGGGAACTACCGTGCATGTGATGTCCGGTGTATGGAAGTCGCTCAAGGCCCGCGTCCTTGACCTTCCCGGCACTTATTCACTTATCGCTATGAGTCCGGATGAGGAAGTGGTGACGGAGACCCTTTCTGGCGTTCCCGGTTCCCTCACCGATCCTGCGGCAGGCCTCGGAGTGGATCTCATTCTCGCATTACTTGACGGCGGCTCGATGACCCGCTCGCTCTATCTCCTCGCCCAGTTGGCTCAGACGGGCCAGCCGGTGGCCGCCGTCGTCACCATGACGGATGTAGCAGAACAGAACGGCGAACCGGTGGATGTCACGGCCCTCGCACAGGCCACCGGTATCCCCGTCATGGGATTCGATCCTCGTCAGGGTAAAGACTACGCCGTCCTCGACGCTATGGTGACCTCCGCGCTTGTCTCTCAGCCCCGCATTCGCGGCATCGTGCCTGATCCGTCAGCGCCCGGGTACTCCGCGCGAGCGGCCGCGCTCGCCAGCCAGCAGTGCAACGGCAGTGGTGATGGCCATGGCTCCCTTTCCCACTCGTCGTGCGCCTGCTGCTCGGGCGAAACCGCCTCGAACGCGAGTGGAGTGAATACCGGTGACGTGGCGCCGTCGGCAAATACGAAGCTGACGGAGGGCCAAACCAGCGAGGCGGAGATGGACCGCGCGATGCTGCTGTTCAGCTGGGTTGACGCTATCGAGCAGGATGTGCGTAAGCGGAACGATGATCCGGCGCGGCTGTCGCGCTCTGACAAGATTGACCGTCTGCTTCTCAACCCGTTTGTCGGAACCGGCACGTTCTTTGTGCTGCTGTGGCTACTGTTCCAGATGGCTGGTTCGTGGGTGGGTCCGATCCAGGATTGGTTTGACGGAGTCTTTTCCTCTACCGACGACGGCGCCGTCTCGCTTGCGAATGGCATCATCTGGACGTTGAACGCAACCGGTCTTGGAGGCGGTTGGTTGGAGTCGCTGCTGGTTGGCGGCCTGGCAACCGGTATGGGTGTGGTAGCTGGTTTCTTCCCGCTGATGTTCGTCATCTACGCGGCGCTGTCTGTGCTGGAGGATTCCGGTTATATGGCGCGCGTGGCGTTCCTCGGTGATCGGCTCATGCGGAGGATTGGTCTCGACGGTCGTGTGATCTTGCCGCTCATCATCGGATTTGGGTGCAACGTGCCATCGTTGGCGGCAGCGCGGACGCTGCCGTCGGCGCGGCAACGCCTTGTCACCGTGCTCATCACGCCATACACCTCGTGCGCTGCGCGCCTGACGATCTACCTGATGATTGGCAAGATCTTTTTCGGCGGGCACGCGGGAACCGTGGTGTTCGTGATGTACCTGCTCTCGCTTTTTATGATCGTGGCGGGAGCATGGATACTTAAGCATTTCATCACCAAGGATGAGCAGGCCGCGCCGCTCATGCTGGTGCTACCCGCCTACCAGGTGCCACGCCTGGCGGTCATGCTTAAGACCACGTGGATGCGCGCCTGGGGTTTCGTGACCGGCGCCGGCAAAATCATCGTGCTCATGACGATGGTGGTGTGGCTGATGGCAGCTGTTCCACTGGGTGCTGGCGGAGCGGGGAAGTCCTTTGCTGATCCCGAGTTGGCCATGGAGGACTCGCTATACGGCAAGGCCGCCATGGTGCTGGAGCCGGTGTTCGCCCCCGCCGGGTTTGGCGAGTGGCATATGACCGGTGCATTAATGACGGGGTTCGTGGCCAAGGAGACCGTGGTCTCCTCGATCGTCACCTCTTACAACCTTGATCCCGAGGTGGACGCGGGCAACGCCGAGGAGAACGGTGATGACATGGGCAAGTTGCCCGGGCTGCTTCACCAGTCCCTTGAGGAATCGGCAGGGCACGGATACGAGGCACTTGCGGCGTTCGCCTTCCTGGTATTCGTACTGACCTATACCCCGTGCATGGTGACGGTGGCTGAACAGGCGAAGCTGATCGGTGGAAGGAAGACAGCCATGGCCGTGGTGGTCCAGCTTGCTACAGCGTGGGCGCTTGCGGTGCTGGTCTTCCAGGTGGGGAAGATATTCCTGTGATGCTTGATGTGCGAGCGGGTGCCAGCGTACCTGTGGGTGTTTCGACGGTGAATGTCGATACACGCGTATCTGTGACCGAACACGTCCTGGTGGAACTCCAGTTGGGCGGAACGGTCGAGGCTGTCGCTGCCCGGTGCGGTACGTCCGCGATTTTTGTCAAGACGATGTTGGACCATTACCGGCGTTTGGGGCTCGTGAGTGAGGCCTCCTCCCTGTGCTCGTCCGGCCTAGGCGCGTGCAGTGCCCCCGCGGGGGAGCTGAGTATGGAGGCTCAGGTGCACTGTGTGGGTTGTCCATTGACAATCCGACGGAAATAGAGCGGATTCGCATTCTCGGGCTCACGTGGGCCTCGGCCGAACTCTTCCAGAATGCTGGTTTCCGCACCTTCACGTGACTCCCATCCCCACGTTTCGCTGAGGCAGGGCCGACCATCGGTGGGGACAAGAGAGGCAAATTTGCGGCCATCCAGTGATGGAAACTTGGGCGTATTGCTCAGGGGAATTGCCCTCCCTACCCTCATAATGTGACGAAGACCGCAGGGTGTGTTACATAGTTTACTGATAATAAAGAAGATAACCTGTTGCGTTTGATTCGCAGTAGACGAGGTTCTTCGGGGTCTTGCCAGGTTTGAATATCTCTCTGGGATCCGAGGAGTAGAGATGTCCGTGAATCAAAAATACTGGGCGGGAATATCGCCACATGTCCACAAGAGGCTCGTGCGGGGTGCGGCTGGGTTGCTGGCTTTTGGGCTATTTCTTCCCACTGGTGTAGCCGCGGCGGCACCGCTGGACCCGTTATCCACCGATGAGATTGTGGTTGAGGCGCAGGCCGAACCACAAGTGCCCGCAGATTCGCAGGTACTTGTTCACGATGGTGTGAGCGAAACTGACGAGTCGGTCACTGCCGCCAGTGATGTCAACGAACCTAACAATCTGAGTGCCGCCAGCGATGGTGCTGGTGAAGGGGTGCCATTCCAAGATTTCAGACTTAAGAAGTGTGTAGCGGACTATTTTGGTCGAGAGATCAGTGACGCTATCACCGAAGCGGACTTGGCATCGATTTCGAGTCTGAATTGTGGTTTCCGCAAGATCAGGGATATCTCGCCGTTGGCATATGCTGTCAACCTCGAGTACTTGGTATTGGACCAGAACCGGCTCGTTGACCTGACGCCGCTGGCGGGACTCACCAAACTTCGGAGCTTGTCTCTATCCCAGAACCGGATTCAGGACCTGACGATGCTGTCGGGCTTATCCGATCTGACCTCGTTATGGTTGGGAGAAAACCGGATCAGTGACGTGACACCCCTGGCGGGTCTTACCACGCTCCATTTGTTGGATCTTTCGGCAAACCGCATCTCCGACATTTCTCCTCTTGAGGAGCTCAGCCAACTGGGTCATGTGGATCCGGATGATACGTGGCTAGGGCTGTACTTGACCAACCAGCAAATTGTCCTGCCGGATGTTATCTCGGGTGAGGCTTTTGCGCTTCCTCCTGTCCGCTCTGTCGATGGTTCGTCCATCCCTCTTGTCGTCGGATCCGGAGAAGGAATCATAGACGGGGAGCGCGTTACCTGGTCTATTCCCGATGGTGGCGAAGCAAGCCTTGGATGGACACAAGTGGTTTCGCTGGGAAATGCACAGACTGATTTCTCAGGGACGATGACTCAGAAGGTCCTGCCCAACACTGCGCTCAAGCCTGAGCCTGAGATCCACACGGATCATCTCGTCCTGCGGGCAGATAACTCCTACATGATTCGGTATGCCTTGTCCTCCGGTTCATACGATGACGTTGTTACGCACGGTGAACCCGGTGATGTGGCGTTCTTTGGTGATTGGGACGGCGATGGTGTGGATGGTATCGCGGTGCGCCGCGGGAACACGTACTACGTCAACAACGTCGTCAATTCGGATGAAGCTCCTTATGAGATCACCTTCGGCTGGGCAGATGACGAGGTTCTCGTGGGTGATTGGGACGGGGACGGCGTGGATACTCTCGCGGTGCGCCGCGGGAACACCTTCTTCGTTAAGAACGTGATTGCTAATGGTGATGCTGACGAGGTATTCACCTACGGTCGCGCGGAGGATACAGCTTTTGCTGGTGACTGGGATGGGGATGGCGTGGATACTCTCGCGGTGCGCCGCGGAGACACCTACTTCATCAAGAACACGATACTTGGCGGGTACGCGGACTATGAGTCCGTCTTTGGCTCGGAATCTGATGAGGTCCTCATGGGTGATTGGAACGACGACGGCGTTGATACGCCCCTGGTGCGCGCGGCCGATAGGTTTGTCGTTTTCAACGATTTCAACGACGGTGCCCCCGCTTTCGAGTTCTCGCTGGGTGAGGGGACTGAGTTGGCTTATTCCGCACGACTGAGATAATCGATTATTTGAAGTTTGAGGGCTCCGGTGCCGCGATGGCACCGGAGCCCTCAGCTGTTTGTGATTCCTTTTAGAGCTTTCTATCCGGTAAATGTGATGGACAACCTACAATATGTTAGGTCTATTGCTGGTAGGAAGGGAACTAGCCTGTTGTACTGGATGGTTAGTAGATGTGATTTCTACAATCTGGCAGGTTGTAGCGTCCTCGTGGGAGTTGTAGGGAATGGAAATGTCCATGAAGAAGATGGGGTGGGCGGGAGTTTCGCAGCCCACGCACAAGAGAATTGCGCGGAGTGTTGCTGGAGCACTGGCGTTGGGGATGTTGATTCCATCGGGAATGGCCACCGCCGCTCCGATGGGAGACGGAGTTAGTGATGACATTCATCTGGAGGGTGCGGTATCCGACAAAGTGGTACCAGCAGTTGTGGACGAGAGTTCAGAGACGCCTATTCCGGAGAACGACGATGTTGTCGAGTTCAAGGATTCTCGACTGAAGAAATGTGTAGCAGACTATTTTGGTCGCGCCATCGACGCTCGTATCACCGAAGCGGATCTGGCAACGATCTCCAGTTTGAACTGCGGTTTCCGCTCCATTGAGGACATCTCGCCTCTGGCGTACGCCGTCAACCTTGAGTATCTGGTGCTGGACCAGAACCAGCTTACTGACGTGACGCCATTGGTTGGGCTAACCAAACTCCGAAGTCTGTCTCTGTCGCAGAATCAGATTGAGGATGTGACTGCGTTATCTGGCCTGTCTGGTCTCACTTTCCTGTGGCTGGGGGAGAATCACATCAGTGACGTCGAGCCTCTGGTACACCTCACCGGCCTCCGTATGCTTGCACTCCCGGTGAATCGTATTGCCGATATGTCCCCGCTCAATACGCTCAAAGAGCTGGGTGATTCACGCCCTCAGGATAGTTGGCTCGGTCTCTATCTTGAAGATCAGCAGATCACCCTTCCCGATGTGGCCTCGGGTGAACCGTCCGATCTGCCATCCGTTCGTTCGATGGACGGTTCATCCACTCCCTTCGTCATCGGGTCTGGGGAAGGGGCTATCGAGGATAACCGGGTCACATGGAGCTTTCCTGAGGGTGGTGAAGCGAGCCTCGGATGGTCACAGGAAGTGACGATTGGCGAGATGCGAGGCCATTTCTCCGGTACGGTGACTCAGAAGGTGCTGCCGTCAAAACCGACGGTTCCAGAGATTGTCACCGACCACCTTGTCCTGCGCTCAAACAACTCCTACTTGGTTCGTTATGCCCTATCCTCGGGTCCATATGACGATGACCTGGCGTTTGGTGAGCCCGGCGACGTGACGTTCTTCGGTGATTGGGACGGCGACGGCGTCGATGGTATCGCGATCCGTCGCGGGAATACGTACTATTTCCAGGATGTCCTTGGTTCCGAGGAACCTCTCCGTCAAATCACCTTTGGTCGAGAGGATGACGAGGTTCTTGTGGGTGATTGGGACGGCGACGGCGTCGATACTCTCACGGTACGTCGGGGGAACACCTACTTCACCAAGAATGCTCTGGCTGCCGGTGACGCCGACCAGAGATTTGTCTATGGCCGTGCAAGCGATGAGGTTCTTGTGGGTGATTGGGATGGTGACGGTGTCGATGGAGTGGCGGTGCGCCGTGGAAATACATACTTCGTCAAGAATTCCATTACCGGTGGTTATGCTGATGACGAGTTCATCTTTGGGAACGAGTTTGATGAGGTTCTCGTGGGTGACTGGAACGACGACGGCGTCGATACGCCTCTTGTGCGTTGGGGTAACCGATTTGCTGTGTTCAACGATTTTAACGACGGCGACGCCGCCTCCGAGTTCACACTCGGTGACGGCAGCGAGACTGCCTACGTGGCTCGCCTGAAATAATTCCTGAAACCAATAATTGAGGGGCTTCGGTGCTACGCGCACTGGAGCCCCTCACCTATTGCGTCCACGTTTGCCGGTGATGTGTTGTCCTAGATTGGCGAGGCTGTCTAGCGAGCGGTGACTACCCGCGTCACCGGAGGGTGATCGGCGTGGAACTGATTGACGGCGTCGTCGGACCTGTAACCGAGGGCGAGACCGGTGATCAACTGATACCCCTCAGGAACATCAAACTCGGAGTCGACGGGGTGGCGCCAGGTGGCGAGTTCGCCAAGCGGGCAACTGTCGATACCACGAACCTGTGCCGAGAGAAGGATGGTGTGGAGGAGGATGCCGGCGTCCTGAGCGGAGAAAGGCAGCATGCTTTCGTGGACGAAGATCCACATTGCTGTTGGCGCGCCAAAGAAGGCGAGATTACGGCGGGCGGCGTCCTGGCGACCGACGGCGTCGTCGCGCGCTATCCCAAGTTGTGAGTAAAGGCCAAGGCCGCAGGCACGGCTGCGCTCACGTAGTTCGTTTGGGTAGCGAAGGCGGGTGGTGAAGTCGCCGTCGGGGGTGCCTAGAGGGGTGAGATTGGCTAGATCCTCGGGTGAAGGTGAGGTGACGTCGTTGGTCTTATCGGACTTTGTGTGCGCGCGTAATACGAGCGACGCGTCGAAAGCTTCAACGTACCGTTCCCGCAGGCGTTCGAGCTGTTCGCCTGATGCTACTGCTACACAATACGGGCGGGTGTTGCTCCAGCTTGGGATATGCCGGGCATCCTCGAGAATCTCGTCAACGGCCCCGCCGGGCAGTGGCGTGGAGAGGAAGGAGCGGATGGATCGGCGGCGTTGAAGGAGTGCTGAGAATTCTGCTGCATTCACTCTTCCAGTGTAGAGAGCGAGCGTCGTCGGCAGGAGTCGAGCGTTCTGCGTACAAGCGCATGTGAAACTGTCGTCAGCCGTGTTTATTTATGGGAAATTGTTCAAGCGGCTATGGAAGATTGGTATTCCAACGAAAAGTGGTGGTGTCGACGCTCTTTCTTACGCGGGTACTGCTGGGAAATATCTCATTTTTGACGGTGTCGACAAAGGTCCCATGTGCGATATGGCTCACAATTGTTACGATTTCCTTAAGGGTTCACGGAAACAGAATCTAATCCAAAGTTAATCGGAATTAAATCCCAATGTTCCGTTTTGGTGAGGTGAGAAAACTTTCAGGATATGAGCCTGCACGCCTTACCAAGGTTATTTCGGGTGTCACTCACCGCAATGACATCCTGTGGCCCGCCTCAGCACGCCTATCACTACTCGGCCTCATCCATATCTCTACGCCGAGAACTTTTCCCATAGAACTAGAGAGGATCTCTCATGGACCAGTCCGCACGTTACGCCGATCTCAGCCTGCAGGAAGCAGATCTCATTGCTGGAGGCCAACACATTCTCTGTGCCTACAAGCTCAAGCCGAAGCCCGGAACCGGTTTCCTCGAAGCGGCCGCGCATTTCGCCGCTGAATCCTCCACGGGGACGAACGTGGAGGTGTCCACCACCGATGATTTCACGAAGCAATTTGATGCGATTGTTTATCTCGCAGACGAAGAAACCGAGGAAGTGCGTATTGCTTACCCGCTCGGTTTGTTCGATCGCAACGTCATTGATGGACGCATGATGATGGTCTCTTTCCTTACCCTGACCATTGGAAACAATCAGGGTATGGGCGATATCGCGCATGCCAAAATGTACGACTTCTACATGCCTCGCCGAGCGATTGAACTCTTTGACGGCCCCTCGGTGAGCATCCAGGAACTCTGGCGTATTCTTGGACGCCCCGTGGACAATGGCGGCTACATCGCCGGAACCATCGTCAAGCCAAAGCTCGGCCTGCGCCCCGAGCCTTTCGCCCGAGCCTGCTATGACTTCTGGCTGGGTGGTGACTTCATCAAGAACGATGAACCCCAAGGCAACCAGACGTTTGCTCCCCTGAAAACAACCATCCCTCTGGTCTACGACGCGATGAAGCGTGCCATGGACGAAACCGGGGAGGCCAAGACTTTTTCCGCCAACATCACCGCGGATGATCACCGCGAGATGATCGCGCGAGGCGAGTTCATCCTGGAGACCTTCGGGCCTGACGCGGATAAGGTAGCTTTCTTGGTTGATGGGTTCGTGGGTGGTCCGGGCATGATTACTACCGCTCGCCGACACTTCTCTCGTCAGTTCCTGCACTACCATCGGGCCGGCCACGGCATGGTTACCTCACCTTCTTCTCAGCGCGGCTATACCGCCTACGTGCTGGCCAAGATGGCCCGACTCCAGGGAGCTTCGGGTATTCATGTGGGCACCATGGGCCATGGAAAGATGGAGGGCGCGGCCGATGATCGCGGTATTGCGTACATCATCGAGCGCGACGAATACCAGGGGCCGGCTTACTTCCAGAAGTGGTACGGCATGCGTCCTACCACCCCCATCATCTCCGGTGGAATGAACGCCCTGCGCCTGCCCGGCTTTTTCGACAACCTCGGGCATGCCAACGTCATTAATACCGCCGGTGGTGGATCCTACGGCCACATTGATGGTCCCGCCGCTGGTGCGTTGTCCTTGCGCCAAGCCCACCAGTGTTGGGAGGCCGGTGCTGACCCCGTCGAGTGGGCTCAGGAACACCGTGAGTTTGCTCGTGCCTTTGAGTCGTTCCCGGCAGACGCCGACCGCCTTTTCCCCGCCTGGCGTGATGCTCTCGGCGCGTGAGCGGGAATCGCCATTCACACATCAGCGCTGTAAGGAACCCGCTATGGCACCCCGTACTCTCACTCAGTATCTTCTTGACATTGGCCAACGGCCTGACGGGCACACATACGCTCACATCGCCAGCGCCGTCGCCGTTTCGGTCAAGCTGCTCGCGGCAGCTATTAGTCGGGGGCCGCTGATTTTGTCCGGAATTGACGACGGCGGAGCGGACCCCTGTTCCGTCAATCGTCACCTTCGGCGGCTCGCACCGGCGATTGTTCTCGAGCAGACTTCGAGCCTCAATCAGCTAGCTGCTGTCTCTCTTGAAGGTGGAGTGGAATCGCTGGACGGTATGCCGTCTTGGTCGCGTCACTACCCGCGTTTTTCGCCGGTCTCTGCGAGTCCAGAGGCACGCTACCTTCTCGCGGTAGAGGCGCTGCATGGCTCGGTGCGCTTGACGGAGAATCAGTCCGTTGGGCTGTGTTTCTCCATTCTGGAACGCGACGAAGCAGCTCTCTGTTCGCAGGTCCAAGAGGACGAGTTTCTGCAGGCCGGTGTACGTCAACTGTGTGCAGGAATGGCGCTCTTTGGCCCTTCTACCGTTCTTGTCCTCACCACGGGATGCGGCGTCGATGCATTCACGCTGGACCGTGACGCGGGAAACTTTTTACTTACTCACCCGCAGCTGCGAGTACCGGCGACCACCAACGTCGTCGCTATCGATCCCTCGGAGAGTGCGCACTGGCCGGCACCGATCAAACGATATGTCGAGGAGTGTGTGATGGGGGCTGATGGTGTGCGCGGCGAGGATTTCGTCCTGCGGTGGAATGCCTCGGCCGTTATGGGAACATTTCGTGTGCTGATGAACGGGGGAGTATTTATCGTCCCGCGGCTCGAGCGCTCCAACGGCCGTGGCATCCCGCTTCTCCACACCTGCGCCCCGCTAGCGATGATTGTGGAGCAAGCTGGCGGGGCTGCCATTGACTCCGCGAGCCGCATGCTCGAACAGGTCCCGGAGGCGGTAGACCAGCGTGCTCCTATTATTTTTGGAGCCCGCGAGGAGGTGACGCGTATCCGTCGCTACTTTCTCGAACATGAAAAGGGGTACGACGTCGAGCCCAGTTACCCGCTTTTTCACAACCGTACGCTCTTCGCTCAACCATAGAAATCGGAGATCCCATGTCACGCGCTCATCCGGTGGTTGCCATCACCGGCTCCTCGGGGGCAGGAACCAGTACCGTCACCGATACCTTTCAACAGATTTTTGCCAGGGAAGGCGTTAATGCTGCGATTGTGCACGGAGACTCCTTCCATCGCTATGACCGTGAGGAGATGCAACACATCCATGCTGAGGCCGCGGAAAGAGGGGTGGATCCGCCAAGCCATTTTGGCCCTGAAGCTAACCGTTTTGAGGACCTGGAGGCGCTCTTTGCCGAGTATGGATGCTCAGGAACCGGTAAGGTTCGCAACTACGTGCATGACGCTGAAGAAGCGGCTCAGTACAGCCAAAAACCAGGTACGTTCACACCGTGGGAAGACGTCCCAGAAGGAACAGATCTTCTCTATTACGAAGGACTTCACGGAGCCGTCAGTACACATACTGTCAATGTTGCCCGGCACGTTGACCTATGTATTGGGGTGGTACCCATTATCAACCTGGAATGGATTCAAAAGCTCCACCGTGACCGCACTAAACGCGGCTACACCACCGAAGCGGTCACCGATACTATCCTGCGCCGCATGCACGATTACGTCCATTACATCGTTCCCCAGTTCACCAACACTCACATCAACTTCCAGCGAGTGCCGGTTGTTGATACCTCCGATCCTTTTAGCGCCCGGTGGATACCCACCCCGGACGAGTCCATGGTGGTCATCCGATTCGCCGATCCCCGCGGTATTGACTTCCCCTATCTGCTCTCCATGATTGAAGGCTCTTTTATGTCCCGCGCCAACTCCATCGTGGTTCCCGGCGGAAAGACAGATTTGGCCATGCAACTCATCTTCACTCCGCTCATCTGGCGCCTCGTCGAAAAAGGAAGGAAAGAACGGGGGATGCTTGGACTTTCCTAGGGAGTGATGATGGAAAAATTGTCGCCCAATGTGGAAAATCTTGATAGGAAAGGGGAGACGGCCTGCCGAGGACTGGGGCAGCCCGTGGTCGTCGTGATTCTCGGTGGGGTGTCGCTTTCTTATTGAATGGCACTGAATGGAGATCCCCGTGAAGGAGACGAAACCGCCGGGCGGATTGCTGCGCGGCAAAAGGAGAACAGTAAGATACATTGCCAGCGCATTGGCACTAGGAATGTTGTTTCTGAACGGTGTGGCGGTGGCGGCACCAAGTGATCGTGGTTCGCCGGAGAATCAAGCGATTGCGTTGGGTCTAGACGATGCGTACGGCACCGTTGTGGAAGCAACCGATGCGGACGTGTTCGCTGACAACGACGTCGTCGTCGAATTTACGGACAGGAATCTTAAAGGGTGTCTAGCTCGGGTTCTTGGTGTTGCCCCGACGTCCAATATCACTCGGGGTGACTTGCGAAGTGTCACTGAACTGTACTGCGGTAACAGCTATGACAACCTCACGCCCCTGAAATACGCTGTCAACCTCACCTCTTTAAGCCTCTGGCTTGCAGGGGACAGCGCTCCTGATCTTACGCCGCTGGCAGGTTTGACGAAGCTCAGTAGGTTATCCATCGTCAACTCGGGGATAAGCAACATCGGTCCGTTGGCATCGCTTACCAATCTCAAGGCTCTGGAGTTGAGCGTCTCGCCGATCGAGAATCTCCAACCGCTTGAAAAGCTCAGAAATCTGACAAGTTTGTGGCTGAATGAAACCAACGTCAAAGATCTTGGTTCTCTGTCAGTGCTAACTAAGCTGAAGGATCTGCAGGTGAACAACAACAGCATCAGCGATCTTTCTCCGCTCGCTGCTCTCTCCAATCTGGAGTCCTTACAGGCGAAGGAGAACTCCGTCTACGATCTTTCACCGTTGGTTGGACTTGTGAAGCTCACTGCTCTGCAGTTAAACGATCAGAGCGGTACCTTACCCGATACCGTCTCTGGGAACCCCTCGCCCATACCGGTGAGATTAGCGAATGGTTCTGCGCCTCCTCTCACCGTCACAGGTGCGCATGTGATCAAGGGTGACACCATTACATGGGCCATGCCCGGCGGTGGCTCTGGATATCTTGCGTGGGAGGTGACTGCCCAGATTGGGCGTGCATCAGGCACATTCAGCGGGTCCTTGACCCAGAGAATTCTTCGTGGACCCGACGCTCCCGCGGTTCCCACGATCTCCGGGTCTGTCCTAGTAGGGGCGAAGTTGACTGCCAATATAGGACAGCGGATCAACGGCGCGCAGTACACGTATCAGTGGAGGAAGGACGGCGTATCGATTCCCTCCGCGACGCTTCCTTCTTTAACGCTGACGATGGCGGAATATGGTGCAGAAATCTCCGTCGTCGTCACCGAATCCACAAGTGGCTCCGTTCCGGTTCTTGGGACCTCTGCACCCACATCGTTGGTGAAAGGAAAGCCTGGCTGGTTCCAGGAGAAGGGACTGTGGTACTTCTTCGGGAAAGACGGTGCCCAACGAAGTGGGTGGGTTGACGACCAAGATAAGTGGTACTACCTGAATAACGACGGCGTCATGCTGACCGGTTGGATTCATATCGACAGCACCTGGTATTTCCTCTCAGCGAATGGCGACAGAGTGAGCGGGTGGTTTCTCTACGGTGGTTCCTGGTACCACACGGATCCTGACGGTGTCATGCACGTCGGATGGGCTGCGGTGGGCGGTACGTGGTACTACTTCTACTCGACCGGTGAAATGGCTACGGGTTGGTTGCAGCGGAGTGGTCTCTGGTACTACCTGAAGCCAAGTGGTGCTATGGCAACGGGATGGGCGTCTGTTCAAGGTAGCTGGTACTACTTCAACCTGAGCGGAGCGATGACGACCGGTTGGTTGCAGCTAGGCCGTGATTGGTATTACCTGAAACCGAACGGCGAGATGGTCATAGGCAGATACACAATTGACGGTCGCGTCAATGAATTTGCTTCGTCCGGAGTGTGGCTCGGCTATCGATAGCTCCAGGGTTCGTTCAGAACGACGACGGTGCTGTGGCCGCCGTCTGTGGGTTGACGATTGAGCAATCCAGCCGGGAACAGGCGGCGGAAGCTTCACGGTAGTCCATAGAAAAGGGCGGGGCCCGGTACCTCAGGAGGTGTACCGGGCCCCGCCCTTGCTTGTAATGGCTATGAGGCGGGCCTTGATGCCTTTATTGGCAGCAAGGCCGCTGTGATAGCCGTAGCTCTCATGAAGCCTACTTGGGGCAGGCCTCGCCAGAAGTATCGATAGAGATAAATCCGGAGCCGCCGAGGTTGATACCGCTGGATGAACCAGCACTCGCGCCCACCTTTTCCGAGGCACCCACGAAGGAAACGGACGACGAGGTTGCCTCAGTAGTCTCAGACTCTTCATCGGCGACGTCATCAGAGAAAAGATCCTGGGCGGAAGCGGAGTTGTACTTCTCCTCGTCGAGGATGCCCTCGCGCTTAGAGACGATAAGCGGGACGAGAGCCTGGCCGGCAACGTTCACTGCGGTGCGGCCCATATCCAGGATCGGATCGATGGCCAGGAGCAGACCAACGCCTTCGAGGGGCAGGCCCAGTGTGGACAGGGTGAGTGTCAGCATGACGGTAGCGCCAGTCATGCCCGCGGTGGCGGTGGAACCGATGACAGCTACGAAGGCGATAAGCAGGTACTGCGTGATATTGAGGTCAATCCCGAAGAACTGCGCCACGAAGATGGCGGAGATGGCCGGGTAGATTGATGCACAGCCGTCCATCTTTGTGGTTGCTCCCAGAGGAACGGCGAAACCAGCGTAGGCTTCCGGGACCCCAAGGTTGCGGCTAGTGAC
>RRZT011000501.1_pt1 | contig 17536 bp, 14 predicted proteins | sample 2165551 | NCBI WGS metagenome assembly RRZT01 (sample SAMN10456910, study PRJNA506462) | wastewater metagenome | biome: wastewater; feature: sludge; material: wastewater sludge; isolation source: wastewater sludge with Escherichia coli K12::gfp cells carrying plasmid... | place: USA: Moscow, Idaho...
AAGAAATTGAAATAAAAATAATAAAAAACATATTCATTAAAGGAAAAAAACTAAATATAAATAAACTACCTATAGTAGGTGCTGCAAATTTAATAAACATACTTATAGAGTTTAATATTCCATTAATACTGCCATTTTTTTTATTATAAACAAGTTTATAAGTAAGTAAATTACCTATTAAAGAAAATAATATTTGATTAAAAAAACCTTCAAAAAATCTATTTATTAAATAAACATATTGCAAGAAATGGTATTGTAATGAAAAATGTATAATTAGTAGTTCGGAACAAGAAAAAATAAAAATTACTAATAATAAATATCTTAAAACTTTAATACTATTAAATTTATAAGTAGATAATTTATTAATAAATAATATTCCAATAAACCAACGAATTGAAAAAATAATATTAGAATAATTTAATAAAGTTTCAGTAAAATTATAATAATTTAATAAAACTGGGCTTAAAGTTATTTTATATGAAAAAATAGAAAATACTAATAATATTTGTGATAATAAAATAAATCTATTCATATAAAAAAATTTTATCATAAATTCTGTCCTTCCATTTTAATTTAATAATTTGATTTTTGATTTGATTATTTATGCTAATGAGTATAATTAAATTTATAATAGCATAAAAAAGAAGCTTATTATATAAAAATATATATTTTTGATAAAATGTAAAAAAATAAAAAAAAATTATTAATTTTTAATATTTTTTTAGGTATAATATTAAAAAATTTAAAAAGAATGGATTAATATATGTTTTATGATAATGAAATGATAGAAGTTAAATTAGATAAAGATAATAATTTAGTTGACGATTATTTTAAAAAGTTTAATTTTTTCAAAGAAAAATACGGTGAAATTATATTATTTTATGAAGTAGGCTCTTTTATGGAACTTTATGGAGTAGAAAATGAGGAAATAACTCTAGGTAATGTTAAAGAAATTTCACAAATATTAAATATTCAAATGACTAGAAGAAATAAAGCTATAACTGAAAATAGTATAAAAAATCCTTTAATGGCAGGTATTCCTACTATTTCATTTAAAAGATTTTTAGACTCTTTAATAAGATTAAATAAATATACTATAATAATTGTTAATCAAATAACAGAACCTCCAAATCCTGAAAGAAGGGTAACTGAAATTATAAGCCCAGGCACTAATATTGATAACTTAAATAAAGATAATAGTAATTTAATTTCTATATTTATTCAAGAAGAAACAAATAAAAATTTTGCTATAGGCTGTTCTTGTATAGACGTATCTACTGGAAAAAGTTTAGTTTATGAAACATTTAGTATAAAAAATGATAATTTATATGCTTTTAATGAAGCTGAAAGGTTTATTAAATCAAATTATCCTAAAGAAATAATAGTTAATTGTAATAACTTAAAAACATTAACAAATGATGATATTATAAATAAATTAGGTCTTTTTAATGTAGTCTGTCATATAAATATATCAAATTTGAATAAAGAAATGTTAAAAATTAATTATCAAGAACAGTTATTATCAACTATTTTCAAAAATAATACTTTTTTAACATACTCAGAATTATTAAATTTAGAAAGAAAACAGTTTGCATTAAATAGTTATATATTTTTATTAAAATTTGTATATGAACATAATCCTTTAATTATTAATAAAATATATCACCCTGAAATATTGGAAGAAGAAAAGTATTTAAATTTAGCTAATAATGCTATTTTTCAGCTAAATTTAATTTCAAGAGACGACTACGTAAGTAATGATATTACTTCAATTTTTAATGTTATAAATAATACTTCAACTTCTTTAGGTTCAAGACTATTAAAATTTAAATTATTAAATCCTATTATTGACGTTAATGAGTTAAATAAACAGTATAATGATATAGAATTAATGATACCTAATTATAAAGAAATAGAAAGTGAATTAACTAAAATATATGATATAGAGAGATTGCATAGAAAATTAGTTTTAAAAAAATTAAATCCTTGTGATTTTACATTGTTAAATTTATCTTATGAAAGCATTTTAAAAATAAATAAAATATGTAATGACAATAAAAAATTAAATATAAATGATAATTTTTTATTAAATAAAAAAGTTTTATTAAAATTTGAAAATTTTATAAAAGAATATAAAAAAATTTTTGATATTAATGAAATGTATAAACATAATATTAATGACATTAATGGTAATTTTTTTAATAAAGGAGTTAATGAAAGTGTTGACGTTATTTTAAATGAAATAGAAAAAAATAATGAGATTTTTAATTTTATCTTAAATTATTTTAATGAAGTTAGCGGAAATAACGAGTTCAAAATAATGAATACTGATAAAGAAGGATATTATATTTATATAACTAATAATAAATATAAAGATTTTGAAAAAAATTTATTAAATTATGATTTTAAAATAGATTTATCAAATTATTCTAATTTAAAATTTAAAAGTTCTTTAATTTATGGAATTAAAGATATAGAAGTTAAAACATTAAAAAATAATAAAAAAATTACATTAAATATTTTTAATGAAATATCAGATAATATAATATTACTTTCAACTAAATTATATAAAATTTTAAAAGAAGAGTATTTAAATTATTTAGAGGTATTTACAGAAAAATACGAAGAAATTTTTACAGAATTAACTAAGTATGTTTCTTATATTGACGTTGTTAAAAGTAATGCTAAAACTGCTTTAATAAATAATTATGTTAAGCCAGTTATAGAAAATAATTCTACTTCATTTATCAATGTAGAAAATTTAAGACACCCTTTAGTTGAAAAATTAAATATAAATAATAAGTATATAACAAATGATATTTGTTTAGGTAATAATACTTTAAATAAAGGTGGTAATTCACTAGAAGGTATTTTATTATTTGGACTAAATGCTAGTGGAAAATCAACTTTAATGAAGTCTTTAGGAGTTTCTATAGTTATGGCTCAATCTGGTATGTTTGTACCTTGTTCAAAAATGGTGTATTTTCCATTTTATAAAATATTTTCAAGAATTAGTGGAGAGGATAATTTATTTAAAGGATTAAGTAGTTTTGCTGTTGAAATGTCTGAATTAAGAAATATATTAAAAAATAGTGACTCTAACACTTTGGTTCTTGGTGACGAAATTTCTCACGGTACAGAAACTATTTCAGGAGTTTCTATAGTAGCTAGTGCTTTAATTAATTTAAGTGAGGTTAGAAGTAAATTTCTATTTGCCACACATTTACACGAACTTTCAGATTTATCAGAAATAAATGACATAAAAACATTAAAAAAATTTCATTTAGAAGTTAAATATGATGAAAATTCTGATACTTTAGTTTATAACAGAAAATTAAAAGAAGGTTCTGGTAGTTCTGTTTATGGTTTAGAAGTAGCAAAAGCTATGGACTTAGATAAAAGTTTTATAAAAAAAGCTTATGAAATTAGAAAAAAAATAATAAAACAACATAATATAACAAAACAAGATTTATTGATGAACAACATAAAAAAATCAAATTATAATAATAATTTATATATGGAAAAATGTTTTTTTTGTGAAAATAATGCAGAACACACTCATCATATTATAGAACAAAAGAAAGCTAATTTAGAAGGTTTTGTTGAAAACATACATAAAAATCATAAAAGTAATTTAATACCTTTATGTGAGAAACATCATATAGAATTACATAAAATTTTATTATCAAATAATGATTTAGTTTCTGAAAATGGATTAAAATGGCTAGAAACTTCAACAGGTAGTAAGTTATGGATTAATCCAAAATTAAAAGAATTATTAGAAGTTGAAATTAAAGATAAATTAATCTCTTTTTAAAAAATAAAAAAAGATTTTTTACTTTTATCTGTTATGATATAATCTTTATCTTTTTCTAAATCAGAAAAAGTATAAAAAGAAGTTAAATTAATTTGTAACAAATCTAAAAAATTTAATTTTATAATAGAATTATTTTTGTCTTCTTTTAAAATTATGAATTTATTTATATTTCTTTTATTATCTATAATTTCATTTTGATTAACTTCTAATAAAATTTCTTTTTTTATATCATAAATAATATCACCTTTCTTTATTAAACCCTTATATAATATATAAGAGTTATAAGGTGTTAAATTTTTTTTAAGTCTAAAATCTCTTTGATTATGAATTTCTACTTCTTCTACTAAATCTGGAGAAATCCATTCATTATATTTTACTTGATAAAATTTATCAAAATTACTAGAAACAAGTAAAGTGTTTTCTGGAACTTTTCTTACAATATCACATTTTAATTCGTTACAACTTCTAATATTTGTGCCTTTTTTTACTAATAATAATTTAGTAATATTTTCTTTATAAATATATTGATTCATAATATCTTCAAAAGGGTCTTCATATCGAAGACAATAATTATAAAATAATATAAAAGCTACTAAATATCTAAACAAAAAAACTCCAATTAATATATTAAAGTTAATTATATTAAAAAAAAGGTCTTTTTTAAATTTTTAATTCATTATTATGAGTTAAATTATTATTTTTTAAAAAATTAAAATTTTTTTCTACATATTTTTCTAATTTTTCTTTTAATTCTTCTAAAGAATTTGCATAAATTAATTCGTCAGGAGAATATTCTTTATAAGATTTTGTCAATCGTAAAGAAGACTCAGATGGGTGATGTGGTAATATACCTTCTCTTAAATATCCTACTTTTTCTTTCTCTTTATTAAAATCTATTTTATGTTCTGCATATAATTTTCTTTGTTGTTCTTCATCTTTAGGCTGAATTGGTCTAAATATTCTTAAAACTTTAGTTTTACTATTTTTTTCATCAAAATCAAGATTTAATTGTTCTAAACTTAAATAATTATTATTATCACAATTTAATTGTTTTACTTTAGCTAATTCTTTTTTTATTTTTTTCTCAAAATCAGGTGATATTTCTTCAGGACTAACTCCTAAAACAATTTTTAATAATTTATCATACATTTCATTAATAGTTAAATTAATATGTATTGAGTTTGATAAAGAATATAATTGTTGAATGTTTTTTTCGTTACCAATAGATAAAAAAACGTCTTTTTCATTTTCAAATCTTATATCAGTAAAAACATTCAAAACCTTTTCATCATTTTTTTTAAATATTTTTTGTAAAAGAATTTTAACGTGGAAATCATTATCAATTTCACTTCTAAAAAATTCTGTCCCAACTTTTTGAAGAATTTCTCTCATAGTAAATTTAGATTTAAAGTTGAATTTTTTATTTTCATAAGGAAATGGTATATCTTTTAATATATCTAATAAATCTTCACTAATAAAATTATTATCCTTATCATACCATTTATTATTTTTTTTATAAAAAGTATTGAATTTATTTTCTGAATTAATATCAAATATTTTTCTAATAAAATCTTTCATATAAAAAGCCATATACTCTTTTTCTATTTTAAAATTTCTTCCTAATATTTCATTTAAAATATTTAAAGAAGTATCCTTACCGTGCCCACCTCTTGCTATTAATTCTAATACTAAAGGTATCTGTATTTTTTTTTCATTAGTTTCAAATAAATCATTTTTTTTAATTTTCATTTTATCTCTTTCTATTTGTTTTTTTATTTATTTTTTATTATATAAAAAAATATTATATTTTTATATGTAAATATTTTTTTTTAATAAACTTTAAAAAAAAATAAAAATAGGGTATAATTTTTCAAAATAATTAAATTATAAAAGGAATAATAAAAAATGCTAAACAATAAAGACTTATATCTTACTAAAGACTTAGAAAACATATTTAGTAATACCTTTGAATTTTCTATAAGTGAGAGAATTAAAATTATAACATTAGACACAATAATTTATTTATTATTAAGAAATAATGACGTTAAACATATGATTAAAAAAGAATTTAATATGGAAACTACAAAAATAAGCGATAAAATTTTAGAATATTTAAAAATAGAATTAGGAGATGATAGTGATATACTAAATTTAGAATTTTCATTAGAAATTAATGAGTTAATCCAAAAATTAAAAATATACCAAAAAATAACAAAAAATAATGAAATTAATGTTTTTAATTGTTTCAAAAGAATTTTAAAATTTGATTGTTATTCTTTAAATCTTATTTATGAGTTTTTAGGCATTGATAAATATGATTTAGAAAATATTTTATCTAATTATGAGACTTATGAAAACCCAAAAACTTTAATAGAAAATCAATTATCAAAAATAATAGAGAAAAAAAATGAGAAAAAAAATAATGTATTTTTAACTAATTTAAAAGAAGAAAATAAAAATAAACAAAATATTAAGGTGATAGGTAGAACAAAAGAAATCCAAAGAATTTTAAATATAATGTCAAAAAAAGAAAATTCTGATTGTATAATAATTTCAGAACAAAGTGTTGGAAAATCTACTATAATAAATAAATTAATAGAAATATCTGAGGATAAAAAATATAATAAAAATTTGAAAGATTATAATTTTTATAAATTAAATAAAAAAGAATTTTTATTAAATTTAAAATTTAAACACGATTTTGATTTAAGAATTAATAGCATAGTAAATTTTTTAAATTCTTTAGAAAAAGAAAGTGTTTTATTTATTGATGATATAGATATATTATTAAATCAATTTCCAGATATTAAAGACTCTTTACCTTTAATTTTTTCAAGTAATAAAATTAAATTATTAGCTACAAGTTCTATTAAAAATTATAATAAATTAAAAAAAGAAATGTCTTTAGATACTTATTTAACTTCATATATTTTAAAAGAATTACCTTATGAAGAAACTTTAAAAGTATTAAAATATAAAAAATCTGATTTTGAATTATATCATAATAAAAAAGTATCAAATGAAGTTTTAAATTATATTTATGAAGTATCAAAAAAGTATTTGTCTACAAAACAACCTTTAGCTTCAGTAAATTTATTAGATGAAAGTTTAGCAACTAAAAAAAATACAAATAATTCTTCAAAAGAATTAACAAAAGAAGATGTTGATATTGTATTATCAAATATTTTAAATTTAAATATAAACGTACTAAAAAAACAAAACAATAATAATTTATTAGAATTAAAAGAAAAAATACAATCTAAAATTTTTAATCAAGATAATTCTATTGAAAAAATAGTAGACACTATTATTGTAAATAAAGCAGGATTAACTAAAGATAAAAAACCTATAGCTTCATTTTTATTAATTAGTTCTACTGGTACAGGTAAAACAGAATTAGCTAAAGTTTTATCAAATGAATTATCTATGAATTTATTGCATTATAATATGAGTGAATATATAGAAAGTCATTCTGTAAGTAAATTTATAGGTAGTCCTCCTGGATATGTTGGTTATGATGAAGGTGGCCAACTTGTAAATGAAGTTATTGAGAACCCAAATTCTGTAATTTTAATTGATGAAATAGAAAAGGCTAATAAAAGTGTTATTAATTTATTTTTACAAATTTTAGAAGAGGCAGAAATTCAAGACGGTAGAGGAGTTAAAGCTGATTTTAGAAATACTATTATAATTATGACAAGTAATGCTGGTTATGATAATCAAAAATTAATGGGATTTTTAAAAGATGAAAAAGGTAAAGTGGTTTCTAAAGTGAATGAAACATTTCCTAAAGAATTTATTAATAGATTAGACGAAATTTTATATTTTAACCCGATAACAAAAGATATTATGGTTAAAATAATAGAAAAAAATAAAGAAGAAATAAACGAATTATTATCAAAAAACAATAATAAAATAAATTTTGAAGAAAATTTAATACAATATCTTATTGAAAAGGGTTATGATAACGAACTTGGTGCTAGACCTGTTTATAGATTAATTAAAAAAGAAATATTAACATTAATTTCTAAAGAGATAGTGTTTAATAATTCAAAAAATATAATCTTTAATATGGATATAGTTAACGGAGAAATATTTATAAAAGATAAAAAGGATATTAATGCGATACAAATATGATAACAAAAAAAAAGATGAACACAAAAATTTTATTAATTATTTAATAAAAAGAAGAGAAGAGGGTGACATTATAGAAATAGGTGAAATTACTGATTATTTAGATGATGTTATTGCTAGTAAAAAAAATGGTGAACTTGAAATAAACGAAAATAATATAGTTAAAAATATTAATGTTTTAAAAGAAAATATTATAGAGTACAAAGATAATCTTAATACTGAAGAAATTAAAGAAAATGCTAAAAATGTAATAGTAGGTGTTCAAAAAGTATTTGGTGGTTTCTTTGGTAAAAAAAATAAAAAAGAAGAAAATGTTAAAAATGATGAATTACAAAAACCTGAAGTAGAAAAAGAATTGGATAAAAAAAATAAAAAAGAACCAAAAGTTAAAAAATCAGAAAAAACATTAAAAGAAGAATAAAATATTGAATAAGTGTTGAATTTTAAATTAAAATTATTATTATAATATTTAATAAATAAATTTTAAGGAAAAAAATGAACCAGGCTAGACTTTTATTAATAATTAAAAAAAAAAAAAAAGAAAAAAAAAAAAATAAAGTCTTTAAGGTTAAATTAAAAAAATGAATTTTAACCTTGTTTTATTTTAATTTTTTAGATAAAATTAGAAAAAATTAAAATAAGGTTTAAAAATGATTAAAAGTGACTTCAAAGATTCTTTATTTATAAACAAAATAGGTAAAGAAGGTTTAATGAATGAACCTTCTAACTGGTTTCCCCTTTCAAATATCAAAGAAAGAGAAGAAATTGTTTTAGCTAGAAAATGGGTCAAAAAAAATTTAAAAAAACAAAATGATTTTAATTTTAAATTAAATTCAGAATTAATATTCACAATTTTTCAAAAAGATAAAAATTGTAAAGAATTTAATATGGGTATTTTTTTATATGCTTTATTTCAGGATAATTATTTATTTAAGCAAGAAGGTAAAAAAAATAAATTATTTTTTAATATTTGTTTTAAAGATAAAAAATTAAATAAAATAATAGAAGATAATTTTAAAGACGAAATATAATAATATTTAAATATTATCATATAACATTTTATTTAAGTGGAAGATTGATAATAATATAATAATTATATTATCAAAAAATTCAAAAAATTCATCATTTATATCTTTTTCATTTAAATAAAAAAAATCTTTAACTAAAATTTTTAATTTATTAATATTTTCAATTAAAGTATTAATATTATTAAAAATCTCTTTTTTGTCACGTTTTACTAAAACTTTTTCATCAAAATTTTTAATATTAGTATTAATTTTATTATATAAATTGATGTTAATTACAGATGACATTTCTTCTAATAATTCTTTGTTTTTAATATTTTCGTTATTAAATAAAGGTATTATAGTAGTTTTAAAATTATTTACAATATCAAGAAAATTTTTATTTTCAAATTTTAATAAATTTTTAGCTTCTTCTTTAAATTTTTCCAACTCTTGTTTAGAGTATTTACTATTTTCTTCTATAATATTACTTTTCATTATTTTCCTTGTTTGATATATTTTTATAAATATAATTATTTATTTTTTTAAATCCGTAACAATATTCTTCTGTTTCAATACCTTTAATATCTTTATATTGTTTTTTTTGCCAAAAAACAGGTGTTGACATACAATAAAGTTTAAAATCACAATTACTACAAATTTTATCTAAGAATATACCTGAAATTTGTTTATTAATTATTTTTTTAAAATATGGGGTATTAAATGCTTCTTTAATATCATTTTCTTTTAAATTAATTAAAGGTTGAAAGTCATTTTCATTAATATAATGATAATCTCCTATATTTTCACAAGAAAGTCTTAATCCTAAATCTTTATCAATAAATAAAATTTTTGAATGGTGGTAACTTATTATTTTTCTAAAATAATCAAAGTTATTTAATTTAAGATTAAAGTCTTTAAAGAATATACCTCTATTTTCAAAAACTTCTAAATCTAAATCATCTTTAGAATTTTCGTATTCTAATAACAAATCAAATAAATAATCTGTTTCATTAATTAAACTTTTTTGAAACTCTTTTCTCTTTAATAATATATTGCTAGGAGAAGAAACTATTGCTACATAATTAATATTATATTTTTTAAAGTTTTCTATTAATTCTTTTGGAGTTAATTTATCATATATAGAAGAACTCATATTACAAACAGTATCAAATATTTTAAAAGTGTTTTTTATAGCTTCAATATTATTAATTAAATTTTCTTCCTCTTTTTCTCTCATTAAAGGGTTATATATTACTTGTATTGTTAAATTTATCCCTTTTTCTAAAGAGTATTTATATAATTTTTCTATCTTTTCTGTTTCATTTTTTAATGAAAGATTACCTGCTAAAATTAAAGTAATTTTTTTATCAAACATTTCTAAAACGTCTATTATGTCGTTATAAGGTAAAGATAAAAAGTCTGCTGGGCCTAAAGTAATAGAAGAATAATGTTCTATTTGTGTTTTTTCTGTTAAATAATCATTATAATCTATAATTTTTTTATTGATTAGTTTTAAATCTTCTTTAGAAAAAAGTATTTCTTTAGAAAAATTTTTATTTATATTACAACCAGAACAATAAGCTTTACAACGTAAAAATATTTCAAAAAAATAAATTATTTCTCTTTTTTTCATAATAAATTAAACCTTTAAAAATCAATATAGTTTCTATTATATAAAATAAAAAAAAACTATCAATATTTTTATTTTATTAATTTTTAAGATATAATAATTTTAGAAAATATAAAAAAAGGAAAATATATGTTAAATATTATAGGAATTGACCAGTCTTTATCAAAAGTTGGAGCTTCAACGATAGAAGTAGATGAAGATTATGCAAAAAAATTAAAAAATTATATTTTAGTATTAAAAGATTTTTTAGATATTTTTAATAAAAAAAGTACAAACTTAAAAAAATTAACAGCAAAATCAAAATTAAAAAAATTTGATTTTTTAGAATTTATAAAAGAATGTAATTATACAATTAAAGAAAAAACAGAATTGGAATTAATATATAAACAGTTACTTGATTTACAAAAAGAAATTATTGAAAATTCAAATTTTAATGATTATAAAGAAATTTTTAATGCTATAAAAAATAGTGGTACTATTGAGTTTAATAAAAAATATTCAGGGGAATTATTAGTATCAAAAAAAGTTTCTATTGAAAGATTAAGTGAGTATAATAATATGTATAGTAAATATTTAGACAATAATAAACCATTTTTAATAGCTATGGAAGGTTATTCTTATGACTCTACTAATACTAGAAGTGTTTTTGACTTGGGTGAACTTGGTGGAATGATTAAACTAGAAAATTTTAATAGAAAACACAATACTATTATAGTTACCCCTTCATCATTAAAAATGTTTATATCTAACGACGGTAAAGCTGATAAAGATAAAATGATTGCTAGTGTAGAAAAATTGTTTAATATTAAATTTGAATTAGTGAAAAAAAATAATGAAGTTAATAAATTAGATGACGTTTATGACGCATTTTCTTTATCTTTATTTTGTATATTAATACCTTTTATGAATATAACAGACTCTTTAAAATGCAAGATAATTTAAAATTATCTTGACATATTAAATGATTGAATACCACTAATAGGTTGAGATTGTTGTTGTGCATTACCATCACGTTTTCTAAGTTTTGAAGCCTCTTTGCTTCTCAAATAAGCTAGATATTCTTTATCAAATTTAGCTTGATTTATTAAATTTTCGTCTTTTTCTTCAACTATTTTATCAACGAAATTATCAATTCTTTGTTGATTTGAAATATCATTACTTCTATCATTAGAAGCATTTAATGTACTTAAACTAATTAATGAAATCAAACCTATAGCTAATAATTTTTTCATATTTTTCCTTTTTTATTTTAAAATTTAATGTTATTATATAAAAAATAAAAAAATTAAAAATAATTAACATATATTTATTAATTATTTTATATTAATTTTGAAGAATATTCCCAAACTTTTTTAAATCCAGGACACTCTTCTTCATTATCTTTGATAGAAGTATGTAAAATTCTACAAGCACTTAAACAATTATTAATATATTCACATTTTAAACAGTTATATAAAGGTTTAATAGCATCTATTTTATCTTTTTTGTAAAAAACTATATTATCAGTATCTGTTAATTTATCTTTAAATATATTTATAACATTATTTTTATTTTTTTCATCTTTTAATCCGCCTTCTGCGGCGCATAAATAAACACTACCATCTGTATTTATATTAAAAGAATTATTTTTTTCACAAATAAAAGAGTCATTAAAAGTATTGTTTTTTATTCGCATTTTCATTGGGTCTATTGGTGAAACTAAAATATCTAAATTTTTTTCTAAAATTTTTTTATGAAAATTAATCATAAAATTGCTAGTTTCTATAAATTTAGGTAATAAAACCAAAGTTGCTTCATTATGTGGTACAAAATAAGATAAATGAACATCTTTAATGTTATTTCTTATTAATATTTCTATAAGTTCATCAATTTTATTTAAAATATTTTTCCCAACAGTTATATTTGGTATAATGTCTATGCCTTCATTTTGTAATAGTTTAATATTTTTTTCAAATAAATTAAATCCATTAGTATTAAATCTTTTAACGTCTAAGTCTAAAGAAGTAAAAACTGCTCTAGTTTTTTTAAATAATTGTATATGTTCTTCTGTTAGTTCTTTTAATAAAGAAGTAGTTGCTTTAATATCAAAATATATATGTTTAAAATCTTCATTTAATTTAAAATCATATAATTTATTTATAATATATTCTAATATTTCAAAAGGTATAGTTAATATTTCACCACCAGTTACTCTTACATTAACTTTTTTTAAAATATATCTATGTTTAAAAATATATTCGCTAATATTATTTAACAATATGTCTAAATCGTTGGTTTTCATATATTCTTTATTTTGTCTTACTTCTTTTTGTATATAACAATGTCGACAGTTCATATGACAAAATCTAGTTAAATTAATATTAAAATTAGTTTCTTCTTTAAGTGCTTTTAAACTTTCCTGCATATATTCTCATTTGTGTTATTTTTTTAAATGTAGTATAATAATTAATAAAATAAAGTAAACATTTTAATAAAAAGAGAACAAATGGAATTACCAAAAAATAAAATAAAAATAAGTGCTAGTGTTAAAACTATAACGTATAGAAAAGATAATTTTTATATTTTTACTATAGATAAACCAGATAATTTATCAAGATATAGAAATAAAAATAATAATCATTTATTAACTTGTAAATGTTATACTGATATAGATTTAAAAATAGGGGATTTTTTAGAAATAGAGGGCTTTTTAAAAGATAACGGTGAATATGGCTATTCTTTAGACTGTAAAGGAGACATTAATAAAAGTTTAATAGTTACATTAGAAGGTTTTTCAAACTTTTTAAAAACTTTTAAAGGACTTGGGCCAAAAAAAATAGAAATTTTAGTATCATTATATTCTGACGACGTTTCAAATTCTAAAAGAAAATTTTTATTTGATGTTATGAATAAAGACGAGAAATTAGCAAAAGCTTTAGGAAAAAATTTATTTGAAAAAATATATAGTCAAGTTGATGAAATGCCAGAAGAGTTAATGTCTGATAAAGAAAAAGAATTTATAGAAGAATTTGGTTTAACAAATGGTTTTGTAAATAAAATAAAAAAAGCATCAAAAAAAAGTATAATAGAAGTTTTTGAAGATGATATTTATAAAGTTTCATATGATAGAAAATATAGAGGTTTAGGTTTTAAAACAATAGACGCTATTGCCAAAAAAACAAAAGAAAAATTAAAAATAAGTGATGAAGATTTTAATAGAAATAGACTTACAGCACGTATTTACTTTGTTTTATTAGAAGCTGAAAACGACGGTCACGTCTTTTTAAGGTATAATGGAGTAAAATATTTTTTAAAAGAATTAAAATTAGGAGATATAGATGAGGCTTATTTTGAAAAAATAGTTAAAGATTTAATAGAGCAAAAATCTGTTTATGAAGAAGATAAAAGATATTATGTTTATAAAAATTATGAAACAGAAAATAGAGTTCGTCAAAATATATCTGAAAGAATGAGTATTAAAAGTATAGATTTAAGGGGTGAAGATTTTAGTTTTGATGAAGGATTTACTCCATCTGAAAAACAAAAAGAAGCAATAGAAAAGGCTTTAACTTCTAATATAATGGTTTTAACAGGTGGACCTGGTACAGGAAAAACAACTATAGCAAAATATATTTACAAAGAATTATCTAAAAGAAATTTAAAAATATTATTAATGGCACCTACTGGAACAGCGGCTAGAAGAATATCTCAAGTAATAGGCTGTTCTGCCACAACTATTCATAGAGGAATTAAATTTAATGGTAGTTCAGCAAAATTTAATAAAGAAAATCCATTACAAATTGATGTTTTAATGGTTGATGAAAGTTCTATGATTGATTTAAATTTAGCTGATTATTTATTACGTGCTATTAAACCTGAAACAAAAATAATATTTATTGGTGATATAGAGCAATTACCATCTGTAGGAATAGGTTCTGTTTTAGAAGATTTACAAAAAGCTAAAGTTGATACTGTTAAACTTGATAGAGTTTATAGACAGCAAGAAAGTAATCCTATTGTTGATTTTGCTTACGATGTTAATAATAAAAAAACTAATTATTATGGTTATTTAAGTAGATTTTTAAGAATGGAAGAAAAATTAAATGTTTATATGAAAAAAGAATTTCAAAAAAAAGATTATGAAGATACTTATACTTTAAATATGCAAGATGGAGCTATAGAAACTGCTTTAGAATATTATCAAATGTATAATATAATGGAAGTACAATTATTAACCCAATTAAGACAAGGACAAAAAGGTACAAGTGACTCTATTAATAAAATAATCCAAAGAGAAATAAATAAATCACCATTTATTCCAGGAGTAAAAAATAAAGATAAATATAAAGAAAAATTTAAAGTCGGTGATAAAGTTATGCAAACTAGAAATAATTATCGAAAAGAAATATTTAATGGTTCTATAGGAATTATTAGAGAATATAGAGAGGAAAAAAGAGAAGTTTTAATAGACTTCATAGATGGTGACGGTTATTTTGAAGTTATTTATTTAGTTCCAGAAGAAAAAGGTGAAATAGAAAAAAATGAAAATGTTTATTTAAATTTAGATTTAGCTTATGCTATGACTATACATAAATCTCAGGGTCAAGAATTTAAAGCTATAGTTTTATTAGTAAATAATTACTTTTTTATAAATAAAAAAATGATTTATACAGGAATTACTAGAGCTAGAGAAAAAGCTACTGTTGTTTCAAATCATAGTATTCTTCAACACGGTATAAAAACTGAATATGGTATAAAAGAAATAAATGGAAAATTAGTAGAAGTTAAAAGAAATTCAACACTTGCTGAAAGGATAATAGAATTTAATAAAACAAAGAAATAATTATTTATTTATTTCTTGTGTTTTATCTTTATTATCTTGAACTTTATTTGAACTAGTTTTTTCTACAGTTATAAAATAATCTTGTCCTATTTCCACAACAATTTTTTCTTTTTCTTGTATTATTTTAGCTTCTATTTTTTTACTTTTAATTTTAAATTCACTAATTTTTTGTGTACCTTGATATTTATTAATATAAATTGTTTCTGGTAAAGTTTCTAATGTTTTATCAGTTTTAATATTAATGTCTATAATATAATCTTCATCACTAATTTTTTTAATTCCGTATTGAACACCAATTTTTTCATTATTAAGAACAGGTTTTTTATTAATATCAGAAGATAAATAATAAAAGTCTTCAGAAAATTCACTTAAATAGCCTTTTTCTAATTCTAAATTATTAATTAAAATTCCATTTATTTTAGTGTTTTGTAATCCTTTGTTTTTTATTGTTTCTTTTTTAAATAATTCTATATTAATATCACGATTTAAAATATTAATGAATAAAAAACTTAATAAAGCTACTTTTGATAATGTTTTTGTCATAACCAATCCTTTGATTTATTTTAATATATTCTATTAAATTTTTTAAATAAAATAAGTTTTTTTATTAATTCAAAATATTTTATATAATAAAGATTAAAAAAAAGGAAAAAATAATGTTAATCGGTAAAAAAATTTTAACTATATCATTTCTATTGAGTTCTTATTTATATGCAGTAAATACTTCATATCCTGATTATAGAGTAATGTTAAATAATGAAACAGTAGATATTCGTGCAGTAGACGCAAAATTACGACTAGCCAGTTCTAATAAAGATATAAATAATTTAGATGTTTTAGATAATTTTAAAAAAACTAATAAAACTTTTAGCGACTGGACTTATACTTGTACTCAAGATTTAGGCTGTACATTCCAAAAAGGGGCAGAGTATGGTTCAAATCTTAATAATTTAAATAATACTCTTGTAGGAGTTGAAAATAGCACTAACGTAGAAGTAGGGAAAATTAATGAGAAACAATTAAAATATACAAGTTCAAAAGTTACTATGTATAATGAAGGAGTTAGAGATTTTTTAGTTAGTCAAACATTAATGTCTGAAATACACCCTGAAGCTGATACTATTAATGATAAATCCAAACTTGATTTTTTAATTCAAGAAAATGGTTTTTATGCAGCACCTTTTAAAGTATTAACAGAAGATAGTGATATAATTCTATATGAAAGAATGGGTGATGCTTTAGAATTAGAATTTAATAATGAGTATACAAATAATATTAATCGTGAAAAAATAACTTTAAAGAAAAATGAATTAGAATATTATAGAAGTCAATATGAATTATTAAAAAAAAGTGCTTTAGAAAAAAAAGCTAATTATGAAGCTATGCCTGATACAGTTTTTGCAACTATAAAAACTTCTATACCTGTTTCAAAAACAGAAACAGTAGGTACTACAGTTCAAACTGATAGAAAAGTTTCTGTATATGATGTTTTATCAGACGGTTATACTGACTCTAACACAAGTGATATTAATAATACAGGAGTAATTACAGAAAGTAGTGCAACAACAACTACAGACTCAAGAGGAATAACAACAACAACTGCAATAACAAAAAATTGTACTACAACAGAAAATACTACTGGAGAATATCCTGGCACAATTATAAAAGATACTGTTACAACTTGTGAATTTGTTAAACAAACAAATGCAAATGGTAGTTATACTGAATACTATATAACAAATGAAGCAAAAATTAATGGTTTAAAAGAAGTTAACGATTATATTGAGACTATAGACAAATCTATAGATAATTTAAATAAAGACTCTGCTATATTAGATAATAATTTGAAAAAAATTTCAAAAGCAAGTCAAGAAGAGTTATATTTACGAAAATTAATAGACGTAGCACAACAATTTCAATTATCTTTATTTTTAAGTTTAGCATATGAAGATTATGCGGCTAGAAATGATATATTATATGATAAAGATTTAGCTTATCAAATATATAGTCAAAATTGTAAAATAAAAACACCTGAAGAAACACCTGAAGAAACACCTGAAGAAACACCTGAAGAAACACCTGAAGTATTTCCTACTAATCCTAGTGTTACTTTAACTAATGATATA
>RRZT011271926.1_pt1 | contig 17536 bp, 13 predicted proteins | sample 2165551 | NCBI WGS metagenome assembly RRZT01 (sample SAMN10456910, study PRJNA506462) | wastewater metagenome | biome: wastewater; feature: sludge; material: wastewater sludge; isolation source: wastewater sludge with Escherichia coli K12::gfp cells carrying plasmid... | place: USA: Moscow, Idaho...
TATTGTATCGTTCGCCCTTTCTTTTGTCAAGCCTAAAGTCGGAAAGAAGACCGCCTGCCGGCAATCAGAATACAAAACTCACAAAACGGCTCCCGGAAAACTCCCGAAAGCCGTTTTGTGCAGATCGTACTGCGGCGGAATGGAAGATGTCGCTTACGCGACTCGCCGCAGCCGGTGCAGGTACCTCGACACATTCTTTTTTATCGTATAGGAAACTTCGTTTCCATACGATAAAAATGCTCCGCGAGGATGCGCACTCGGCGCAGGGGTAGATGGTTGCTAAAGCAACCGCGCCTCGGCGCGAGAATGTGCCAAGGCACATCCTTTTTTATTCTTCGCTGCCTTCTGCAACCTTTGCTGCTCTCGCTGCGATTTCTTTTTCCTGTACGTCTGAGGGAGCCTGCTCATATCTTGCAAACTCATATTCGTATACGCCGCGTCCGCCGGTCATGGAACGGAGATCTGTGCAGTAGCCATACAGATTGGAGGTCGGAACATCCGCTTCAATGATCTGCTTGCCGCCTGCAACGGGCGTCATGCCGAGCACTCTGCCGCGTCTCTTATTTAAATCGCCCATAACGTCGCCGGTATAGGAATCCGGAACGGTTACTTTCAGGGAAGAAATGGGCTCTAACAGAACCGGGCCCGCTTCCATGAAGCCCTTCTTAAACGCCTGGGATGCAGCCATCTTGAACGCCATTTCGGAGGAGTCAACCGGATGATAGGAACCATCATATAAAACAGCCTTTACACCGACAACCGGATATGCTGCCAGAGGACCTTTCTGAACGGCTTCTGCGATACCCTTTTCTACTGCCGGGAAGTAGTTTTTCGGAACTGCGCCGCCGACAACCTCCTGTTCAAATACATAAGGAGCTTCCAGATCGCCGGAGGGCTCAAAACGCATCTTAACGTGACCATACTGACCGTGTCCGCCGGACTGCTTCTTATATTTATATTCAACGTCGGATTTCTTGCGGATCGTCTCGCGGTAAGCAACCTTCGGTTTGGAAAGTTCAATCTTTACTTTATATTCGTTTTCCAGACGACTTGCAATCACTTCCAGATGCTGCTCACCCATGCCGTAAAGCAGGGTCTGACGATTCTCGGAATCGTTGACTACGCGCAGCGTCTTATCTTCGTCTGTCAGCTTCTGCAGAGACTGGGAAATCTTATCGATATCCGCCTTGTTAACCGCTTTATAGCGCTTTGCAGTATAAGGCTTGGAATATTCGGTCTTCGCATAAGCAACCGGATTTGCCTTGGTGGAAAGCGTATCACCGGTCTTCGCGCCGGTCAGCTTTGCAAGTGCGCCGAGGTCGCCGGCATGCAGCTCGCTCACTTCGATCGGTTTGTTGCCCTGCATCACATACAGCTTGCCGATCTTTGTCTCAACATCGCTGTCGCTGTTATACATCGTATCGTCCGTTTTGAGTACACCGGAGCAAACCTTAATCAGGGAATACTTACCGATGAAAGGATCGGAAATCGTCTTATAGATGTATGCGGATTTCGCTTTGGAGAAATCATAATCCGCCTGGAAAATGCCGTTTGTCTTTAAGCTGATGCCTGCGCATATCCTGTCTTCCGGGCTGGGAACGTATTTTACAATATCATCCAGCAGCGTGTAAACGCCCTGGCAGAGGGTGTTGGAGCCCATCGATACGGGAACGATCGAGCCATCAATAACGTTAGTACGCAGCGCTGCACGAATTTCGGATTCGGAGAAAGTCTCGCCGCCAAAATAGCGCTCCATGAACGCTTCGCTCGTTTCTGCAACCGCTTCCATCAGCGTCTCTCTGCAGATCTCAAGATTCGGTCTGTTGTAATCCGGGATCTCGCAGGAAACAACCTCCTTGCCCTGCCAGCGGTTACCGGTTTCGGATACGACGTTGACATAGCCTACGAAGTGCTCGTTTTCACGAATCGGCAGGTTAAACGGTGCGATCTTCTTACCGTATTTTTCTTTCAGATCTTCTACGATCTGACGATAGGAGGCGTTATCCACGTCCATGTTGGTAACATAGACAAAACGGGGCAGTTTATATTTTTCGCAGAGCTCCCATGCCTTCTCGGTGCCGACTTCAATGCCGGATTTGCCGTTGATTACGATGATGGCAGCGCCTGCAGCCTTTACCGCTTCTTCTACTTCGCCTACAAAGTCAAAATATCCGGGAGTATCCAAAATATTTATCTTCACGCCGTTCCATTCGATGGGAACAACGGAGGTATTAATCGAAATCTGTCTCTTCTGTTCTTCCTTGCCATAATCACTGACGGTATTGCCGTCTGTGACCTTACCCATTCTGGATGTAATGCCAGCCAGATAAGCCATTGCCTCAGTCAGACTGGTTTTGCCCGAACCGCCATGGCCTAACAGAACCACGTTACGGATCTTGTCAGTTGTGTAAATGTTCATCTTCATTCCTCCGTATGTTGCAAATTCTGGGTATTCTGTCAAAGATTTTTAGATGATTAAAATCATTCCCAATTTCCCCATGTGGATATTCTACTAAACTTTCACATTTTTAGCAAGCCTTTTCGTCATTTTGGACATGTTTTTCTTTGATTATCTGAAAATCTTTTCGCCAGTTCTGTAAACGCTAGACTTTCCCGTGTATTCTTATATAATATTTATACAGGATACAATTGACTTTCGCGCTTTAAAGTGCTATATTACAAGGAGATTTTTCGAAAAGAAGATACAGAATCAAAGATTTTTCACTCAAGGGAGGACTTTACTTATGATCATTGTAATGAAACCGAAGGCAGCGGATAAAAATATAAAGGCTGTCACACAGTATATTGAAGCAAACGGTCTGACCGCACATCTGTCCCAGGGCGAACAGGTTACGATCATCGGCGTAGTCGGTGACAAATCCCGTCTTTCCACAGAAAATATTGCACTGCTTGCAGACGTGGACAGAATCGTTCCCGTCACGGAAAGCTATAAGCTCGCAAACCTGAAATTTCATCCGGAGCCGTCTGTCGTAAAGGTCGGCTGCACCTCTATCGGACCGAACACCCGGACGATTATGGCAGGTCCCTGCGCGGTGGAATCCAACGACCAGCTGATGCTGATCGCCGAAGCAGTCAAGAAAAACGGCGCGACCATCCTGCGCGGCGGTGCATATAAGCCCCGTACCTCCCCCTACTCCTTTCAGGGTCTTGAAGAAGAGGGCTTAAAATACATGCAGGAGGCCGGAAAAGCCTTCGATCTGGCGACGATCTGCGAGGTTGTCAGCCTGGAAGCGATCGAAGCAGCGGTCAAATATGTCGATATGATCCAGATCGGTGCCCGCAATATGCAGAATTTCATCTTATTAAAAGAAGCCGGACGTTCCGGTCTTCCGGTTTTATTAAAGCGGGGTCTGTGCGCGACGATTGACGAATGGCTCAATGCCGCAGAATATATTATGGCGGAAGGCAACCCGAATGTGGTATTATGTGAAAGAGGTATCCGTACTTATGAAACTTCCACGAGAAATACATTGGATTTGAGCGCGGTTCCCGTCTTAAAGGAGCGGACACATCTGCCGGTTATTGTAGACCCGTCCCATGCGACAGGTGCTTACCGTTATGTGCCTCCGATGGCAAAAGCTGCCGTTGCCTGCGGCGCGGACGGTCTGATGATCGAGGTGCACAACAATCCTGCCTGCGCTCTTTCTGACGGTCCTCAGTCTTTGAATTTTGAAAAATTCGCCCGTCTTTCCAAAGAGCTCGATCCGTTCTGGAAGCTTGCGGGCAGAAATTAAGGAGTAAGTTACTGTCATGATTACCTGTGGTTTTGTCGGACTCGGCTTAATCGGCGGTTCCATCGCCAGGGCATTGAAGGCCAACCGAAAGGATATTGTCATCATCGCCTGCGACCCAAACGAAGAAACGTTGAAGCTCGCAACAGAACAGAAAATTGCGGATGAAGCCTATCCGGCTCCCTGCGACGCGTTTACCGCCTGCGATTATATTTTCCTGTGCGCGCCCGTTTCCCACAACGATGAGAACCTGTTAAAAATCTTATCCTACCGCAAAAAGGACTGTATCCTGACCGATGTCGGGAGCGTCAAAACGCCGATCAATTCGCTGATCCACTCTCTGGGACTAACGGACTGCTTTATCGGCGGACATCCGATGGCGGGCAGCGAGCGAATCGGTTTTGCCAATTCCAAGGCGGGCCTTTTGGAAAACGCCTACTACATTCTCGCTCCCGCGCCGCAGGTTCCCGCTGCGAAAATCGCAGAATTCCAGGGGCTTGTCACCTCCATGGGAGCGATCCCGCTGCAGGTGGAAAGCCAGAAGCATGATTATGTGACCGCTGCTGTCAGCCACCTGCCTCATATCGTTGCTGCCGCCCTCGTCCATCTGGTACAGGATCATGACGATGCTCAGGGACTGATGAAATCCATCGCTGCAGGCGGGTTTAAGGATATCACGCGGATCGCCTCCTCTTCCCCTGTCATGTGGGAGCAGATCTGCATGACCAACACGGTCAATATTTCCAGACTGCTGCAGGATTATATCGACGCCCTTGGCGTCGTTCAAAAAGAGCTGCAGGAACACGATTCTGCCTCGCTCTATACCTTTTTTGACGGTGCACGCGCATACCGCGATTCCTTTATTGACGCCGGAAGCGGCCCGATCAAAAAGGATTACTCTATCCGTCTGGATATCCCGGATGAAGCAGGTTCTATCGCCGCCGTCTCCACGCTTTTGGCGCTGAACAACATCAGCATCAAAAATATCGGCATCGTCCATAATCGGGAGGCACAGGAAGGCGTCCTGCGAATTGAATTTTACGAAGAAGATTCGATTACAAAGGCGATTCAGCTGCTGAACAGACGCGGCTATGTAACGCATATCTGAAAAAATTGATAAACGGAAAGGATTTTAATGGTATGATGGAACTGACAGCCAGCAAAGCGCTGCGTGGAGAAGTGACCGTCCCCGGAGATAAATCGATCTCCCACCGCAGCGTGATGTTCGGAGCAATCGCACAGGGAACGACAGAGGTTACGAATTTTTTACAAGGAGCGGACTGTCTTTCAACAATCAGCTGCTTTCAAAAGCTCGGCATTGAAATTGAAAATACACCGGAGCGCATTTTAGTACACGGGAAAGGCTTACGCGGGCTGTCTGCGCCCTCTGAGGTGTTGGATGCAGGCAATTCCGGCACGACAACCCGGCTGATTTCCGGCATTTTAAGTGGTCAGACCTTTGAAACAACGCTGACCGGGGACGCTTCCATTCAGAAGCGTCCGATGAAGCGCATTATGGAGCCGCTTTCTCTGATGGGTGCAAAAATCGAAAGCGTCCGTAAAAACGGCTGCGCGCCGCTTCACATCACCGGCAGCAGCCTGCACGGGATCACTTATTCCACGCCGGTCGCATCCGCACAGGTCAAATCCTCAATCCTGCTCGCCGGTCTTTATGCGGATGGTCAGACGAGCGTAACAGAGCCCGCCCTCAGCCGCAACCACACGGAGCTGATGCTTTCCGGTTTCGGCGCAGATATCTGCTCTGACGGACTGACTGCAACGATCACACCAGGAAACGAGCTGTATGCACAGCAGATTTTTGTCCCCGGCGATATCTCTTCCGCAGCTTATTTCCTGGCAGCAGGTCTTTTGGTCCCTGGCTCTGAGCTTCTGATCCGCAATGTCGGCATCAATCCGACTCGCGCAGGAATCCTGACCGTGATCCGCGCAATGGGTGGAAACCTGACTGTTTTAAACGAACGTGTCTGCGCAGGGGAACCGGTTGCTGATCTGCTCGTCTCTGCTTCTTCCCTGCATGGAACAACTGTAGAGGGAAATCTGATCCCGGCACTGATCGATGAAATTCCTATGATTGCCGTAATGGCTGCATTTGCCAACGGACAGACTGTGATCCGTGACGCCGCTGAATTAAAGGTCAAGGAATCTGACCGTATTGCCACGGTGACTGCCGGGCTGCGCGCGATGGGCTGTGATATCACACCTACGGACGACGGTATGATAATCCGTGGAGGAAAAACACTTCACGGCGCAGAAATCGATTCCTATCTCGACCACCGCATTGCCATGAGCTTCGCGGTTGCCGCGCTGGCAGCCGATGGCGTTACTTCTATTAAAGATGCGGATTGTGTCAAAATCAGTTATCCCAACTTCTATGATGATCTGCTGGGTCTGGCGAAGTAAAAATATCGCACCGGCATTGGCATGGTAACGCACCTTCCATAGACAAACAAAACCGGTCTGTGTTTCCTCTCATAAGGATTCGCAGTCCGGTTTTTAATTCATGACAATAGAATGCTAGCAGAGCGTGCATTCTATTGTTGCAATCTCAAATTTTCTATGATTCTGCAGTACAAAAAACATCTGTGCCAGTCACTACTTCCTCTGCATCTGCCAAAGGCGCTGCTCGTCATACCCCCATCCGATCAGCTCTTTTACCTGCTCGTCTGCGGTTTCATCCGGATGGTAATAATGCAGCATATGGATGACGTTCTTTTCCCGTTCATTCGCCGGTTCATATCCAGTTAAAAGCTCTGCCACACGGTCCTTTAATTCAACCGGAGTTTCCCACTGCGGAACCTCCCTGCCCGCCAGCTTACAGAGCAGCCCGCAGGCATAGCCCATTTCATAATTCCCCGTCATCACGGAGGTTTCATGCTGCGATTTGATTATCACTGACATTCTTGCAAGATCAGGTACCATAACTTACTCTGCCGGGCATTCCCGGCTTCCTTTCTTTTTTCTGCGGTCTGTCAGGGCAAGCAACGCGCCCGGGACCAATGGAATAATGTTGACCGCACACCGCAGCAGGATCATGGCTGCACCTGCTTCTGCCGCTCCTACGATCTTTGTGGAAAACATCAGAAAAACAAATTCCAGAGAACCCAGCCCTGCGGGCGTCGGAATTACACCCGCCAGCATCTGTGCCGCGGCCGTAATGCACACAATCTGCCAGAGGGAAACCGGAAGGTCTGCCGACAACACAAACCAGGGAACCAGATACCAGCAGGTCAGCTTTGCAAAATCGCACAGAAAAATACCTCCTGCCGTTCGCGGCGAATGCTTTAACAATCGGAGCGATTCCTCCTGCATGGAATCAATCTGCGCTTTCATTTTATCCCGTTTATCCTGCCATTTCCCATGGCACAGCCGTTCTGCAATCAAAAATCCCCAATTGGAAAACGACGGGCATGCCGTTACCAGAAGCAGCGCTGCGGTAATCAGCGCTGTCAAACCGATTCCCGCTGCCAGAAACGCCGTATAGCCGGAGACGCTTTCATCCTTCGCAAACAACAGACAGAGAAAGCCAATCAGACCATACAGCGTAATCGATACTTTATGGAAAATATATTGCACCATGGACAGCCCTGCCCCGCGTGCAAGCGGAAGCCCGTCCCGGTTCATTTCATACATCTGTGCGACCCCGCCTCCGCTTCCAAGGGTCGTCGTCCGAAAAAAGCTGCACACAAACGAACATCTCACGCCCTGCATCCAGGAATAATGCTTTACAGACTGCCGCATCAAAAGCCAGATGATCGTTCCTTCCCAGACCAGATAGGTCAACGATAGCACAATAATTATAAAGATCGTCCAGTCAGGCAATTTGCGAATTTTTTCCGCCGCCTGCGCCAGAAAATTTCTTTCATACCAGCAGGCAAAGAAAATCAATCCAAATACCAGGACATATTTCAGCCAGCTCTTCTTTTTTCCCTGTTTCAAGGCAAATTCAGCTCCTTTTATGCTTTCATCCCGTCTAGCATAACGCTGAACCCCCATTTTGTCACTGGACAATTTTTTCGCTTCGGGTAATAATTCCGTTTAAAACTCGATTCCCTTCCGCGCCGGAATCTGTTTCTGGTACGGATGACGCACCCCGTGGATTTCGCTCACATAGTCCGCCGCCTCCAAAAATACCGGATCAGGATTTCGTCCGGTCAGCACCAGCTCCAGCGTCGCCGGTTTTTTCAAAATAAAATCTTTTGCCGTTTCTTTGTCGAGCAGTCCATGCGCATACGCCGCCTGAAATTCATCGAAAATCAGCACGTCGATTTCTCCGCTTTTTGCCATGGAAATCGCCTCCTGCAGCATCTGATTGTGACACACGGTGATCTCCTTTTTGTCCTGCTCCGTCATGGAAAAGGTAAATCCCCAGTTCTTGTCGCAGCGCACCAGGCTGATCTGCGGAATTTGCGCAAGAGACGCAAGCTCCCCCGTTTCTGTTCCCTTTAAAAACTGCACAATATGCACGCGTAGACCGCAGCCTGCCGCCCGTAGTGCAAGCCCCAGCGCCGCTGTCGTCTTTCCTTTTCCGTCGCCGCAGTAAATTTCCAGCAGCCCCTGCTGCAGATGCATCCGCGGTGACTTTGACTGCTGACCGGAGATCTGTTGTTCTGTATCTTGTTCCATCACTGAAATTCCTCTTTATTTTCTCGCGATTACTTCTTTTATTATATATGGAACAAAGCGACATGACAATCGTTATCTATTTTCTAATCAGAAAAGACATGCTGTTCAGAAGCCCTTCGGAGCCACCATTAACAGACAGCTGTTTTATGTGAATGCTGCGCAATGCTCTTCCAGAACCGCGTGAAGTGCTGTCGCACTGCTGGTATGTACACGTGCTACCGGAATCTGATTCTTCTTCGCTTCCTGCGTCACGCTGATGACCATTTTGTGGGAAACTGTGCTGATGAACAAAATCAGCAAATCCGGGCAACCGATCTTCTTTTTTAAGGAACCGTTTTCCTTTGCAAAAACCTTCGCCTTACAGCCATGCTCCTTGCAGATATTTTCATACTGCGTTACCATTCTCTCATTTCCACCGATAATTACAACACTCATGCCGTTACCCCTTTATTTTCTGCACTGAAACGGTGCATTGGTTTTATTAGGTTAGTATTGACTAACTTAAGTTACATAATACCATGCCGGTTCATAAAATGCACGCTTTTTTTTATTCGAGGGTGTAAAAATCTGTGTAAAAAAAGCCTGGCAAGCAATTCTTGCCATAAAACAGCTGGCTCTACGAGCATTATTTCTGTTTCTTCCAATATAAGGCATTCCAGCAGCTTTTGCGAAATCGTCAAAATGAATAGCGAACTGTAAAAAAAACATCTGCGAGTTCAGGAATTGTTTATATTTTTTTAGTTGATTTTAGTTTTTAAATATGTATAATATATAAATGAAGCGGATTTGTTCCTTTTTTGAAACAATCTGCCAGAACCTGCAATGCAGGAAATGTAAGGAAAGGAAAGAGGTTAATACAAATGGCTGTAATCGATTTAAGCAAGTATGGTATTACCGGAACTACCGAGGTTGTCTACAATCCTTCTTATGAAGTATTATTCGAAGAAGAGACCAAACCCGGACTGGAAGGTTATGAAAAGGGACAGGTCAGCGAGCTGGGTGCTGTAAACGTTATGACAGGTATCTACACCGGACGTTCTCCCAAAGACAAATTCATCGTTGTTGATGAAAATTCCAAGGATACTGTATGGTGGACATCTGACGAATACAAGAATGATAACCACCCCGCTACCCAGGAAGCATGGCAGGCAGTCAAGGAACTCGCTCAGAAAGAACTTTCCAATAAGAAACTGTACGTTGTGGATGCATTTTGCGGTGCAAACAAAGATACCCGTATGGCAATCCGTTTCATCGTTGAAGTAGCATGGCAGGCACATTTCGTAACCAACATGTTCATCAAGCCCACTGCAGAAGAGCTTGAGAACTTCGAGCCCGATTTCGTTGTTTACAACGCTTCCAAGGCTAAAGTTGAAAACTACAAGGAACTCGGCTTAAACTCCGAGACCGCTGTTATGTTCAATATCACAAGCCGCGAGCAGGTTATCATCAATACCTGGTACGGCGGTGAAATGAAGAAAGGTATGTTCTCCATGATGAACTACTATCTGCCGTTAAAGGGCATCGCTTCCATGCACTGCTCCGCTAACACAGATAAGAACGGCGAGAACACCGCTATCTTCTTCGGTCTGTCCGGTACCGGTAAGACCACCCTGTCTACAGATCCCAAGCGTCTGCTGATCGGTGATGATGAGCACGGCTGGGATGACAATGGCGTATTCAACTTCGAAGGCGGCTGCTACGCTAAGGTTATCAACCTGGACAAGGATTCCGAACCCGACATCTACAATGCGATCAAACGCAACGCTCTGCTTGAGAACGTTACTCTGGATGCAGAAGGCAAGATCGATTTCGCGGATAAGAGCGTAACCGAGAACACCCGTGTATCCTACCCGATCAATCATATTCAGAACATCGTACGTCCGATCTCTTCTGCTCCCGCAGCGAAGAACGTTATCTTCCTGTCTGCAGATGCATTCGGCGTACTGCCTCCGGTATCTATTCTGACACCTGAGCAGACTCAGTATTACTTCCTGTCCGGTTTCACAGCTAAGCTGGCTGGTACAGAGCGCGGCATCACAGAGCCTACTCCTACCTTCTCCGCTTGCTTCGGTCAGGCATTCCTGGAACTGCATCCTACCAAGTATGCACAGGAACTGGTTAAGAAGATGAAAATGAGCGGCGCTAAGGCTTATCTGGTAAATACCGGATGGAACGGCACCGGCAAGCGTATCTCCATCAAAGATACCCGTGGTATCATCGATGCGATCTTAAGCGGCGCTATCCTGACAGCTCCTACCAAGAAGATTCCTTACTTCAACTTCGAAGTTCCCACCGAGCTGCCCGGCGTAGATCCTGCTATTCTGGATCCTCGCGACACCTATGCTGATGCTTCCGCATGGGAAGAAAAAGCAAAAGACCTTGCTGCAAGATTCATCAAGAACTTTGCAAAATACGAAGGCAACGAATCCGGTAAGGCTCTGGTTGCTGCAGGTCCTCAGCTGTAATCAGCATTTGCAACATATTGACCTTTTGAAAAGGAGATGCAGTTTTGCATCTCCTTTTTTATCGTATAGAAACTTCGTTTCTATACGATAAAAACGCTCCGCGAGGATCGCACTGCGACGGAATGGTAGAATGTCGCTTACGCGACCCGCCGCAGGCGGAGAATCCTGTAGAGCAGGATTCTTTTTCATCGCTCTTCCTCTCAGGCGTAGATTTTGCTTTTATCGATTTTTCTTGCAATTTCTTCCAATTTATCTTATAATAAAAAACGTGCGTTTTTATAAAAATTTAATGATTTATATTCTTTTTTTATCATTCGAATATATCTTCTAAAATCGTACAGTCTACCGTCTCTTATTTTACTCAAAGGAAGGAACTTTCCACATGGAAAAATTAAAACCGAAGCTGTTTTCTGTCATGAAAACCTACACCCGTGAGCAGTTTGTCAAAGATGTGGTTGCCGGCATTATCGTTGCAATCATCGCTCTTCCGTTGTCCATCGCCCTCGCCCTTGCCTCCGGCGTCACACCGGAAAAAGGCATCTACACTGCGATCACAGCAGGCTTTGTCATCTCTTTTCTGGGCGGAAGCCGCGTCCAGATCGCAGGTCCGACTGCAGCATTTGCAACGATCGTCGCCGGAATTGTTGCAAAAAACGGCATGGACGGACTGATTATCGCTACTCTGCTGGCAGGCGTGATTCTGATCCTGATGGGTCTGCTGCGCCTCGGCAACCTCATTAAGTTTATTCCATATACGATCACGACCGGCTTTACCTCCGGTATCGCTGTAACGATTTTTATCGGTCAGATCAAGGATTTTCTCGGTCTGAGCATCGTTACCGATGAACCGCTGATTGAAACGATGGATAAATTAAAGGCTGTTTTCGTCTTTATCGGCACGCTGAACGTACAAGCGCTGCTTGTTGGCGTTCTCAGCCTCGCCATCCTGATTTTCTGGCCGATGCTTCCCGGCTTTTTAAAACGGATTCCCGCTTCCCTGATCGCCGTAATTGCTGGCAGTGCTGCGGTAGCTGGTCTGCATCTGAACGTCAATACGATAGGGGATCTGTATGAAATTTCTAATAAGCTGCCGGCGATTTCGCTTCCGGCGTTCTCCCTGACAACCGTTCAGAACGTCCTGCCAGACGCCTTTACGATCGCGATTTTAGCAGCAATCGAGTCCCTGCTCTCCTGTGTTGTTGCGGACAGCATGGTAAACAGCCGTCACCGCTCCAATATGGAACTGATCGCACAGGGTGCCGGAAACATCACCTCCGCGCTGTTCGGCGGCATCCCCGCCACCGGAGCCATCGCCAGAACCGCTGCAAACATCAAAAACGGCGGACGCACTCCGATCGCCGGAATGGTGCATTCTGTTGTCCTTCTGCTGATCCTGGTTGTCCTGATGCCCTACGCTGCCCTGATTCCTATGCCGGTTATCGCAGCGATCCTGTTTATGGTTGCCTATAATATGTGTGACATCAAAACCTTTGTCAACCTCTGTAAAACCTCTCCGAAGAGCGATATTATCGTTTTGGTCAGCACCTTTGTTCTGACGGTCGTATTCGATCTTGTCGTTGCCATCGAGGTCGGCATCCTGCTCGCTGCGATTCTGTTTATGAAACGTATGAGCGACGTTACAGAAGTAGAAGGCTGGAAATATGTCGATGAGGACGACGATGCGGACAGCCTTGCCCTGCGCGTTGTACCCGATCACATTACAGTTTATGAAATCAGTGGTCCCCTCTTTTTCGGCGCTGCGGATAAGATTCTGAAAATCACCCTCGACGAAAAGCGCCGCTGTCTCGTCCTTCGTATGAGAAGTGTCAGCGCCATCGACGCGACCGCCATGCATAACCTTGAAAAGCTCTACGAGGACTGTCAGAAAAAGGGCATTCAGCTGATTTTCTCCCATGTCAACGAACAACCCTGGCGTGTCATGGAAAAAAACGGCTTTATCGAAAAAGTCGGTGCCGACAACTTCTGTGCTCATATTGATGACGCCCTAAAGCGCGCCGAGCAGCTGTAGCTTGTGCAAAAGCAGCTCATCACTGTTCTGATAAAAATCGCATTTTGAATACATCCGCCGCAGAGTTCTGACTTTTGCGGCGGATTTTTATAAAAATTTAATTTTTCTCTTGAAAAATATCACATTTGCGTATATCATATTGCCCATAGGCAATTTCGAAATGAAGTTTGCAGGAAAAGACATTTTGTCTACCGAAGGAGTAAAACTCTCAGGTGCTGTAGTTTGCAGCGCAACTGTAAATGGATCGACTCTCTGGAGACACCCGGATCAGCCGGGGGCCGAAGGTGCAACATACGAATTTCTCGTATGAATCTCTCAGGTAAAAGGACAGAGAAGATATTACGCAAGTATTCTGTATCTTCCTGAGACTGACGCAAAAAAGGATTTCTTTTTGGTGCAGTCTCTTTTTATTCGCAGCATAGAATATTCGCAATCTTATATTCTATCATGCTTTAAACGATATCTGTCTGCGCAGCGGATATTTCGTTTTTCCGGCGAATAAACCAGTCCGGCACACTGCCCTTTCTATTTTCACGAGTGATTCCAAATCCCTTCTTTCATTTCGAAACGCTTTCCTTACGCATAGCATAGCGTAGCATGGCATCAGAAAGACATCTGCGGCCAAAAATCTGTTGTAACAAAGAATATCTGTTGCAGCAAAGAATAAGAAAGGGATCGAATACCATGTGGACTTCTATCAATCAAGCTCTGAATATAATCGACAACTTTGTCTGGGGTGTACCGTTGATGGTACTGATTATTGCCGGCGGACTGCTTTTGACCATCCGCCTCGGTCTGCTCCAGATTCGTAAGCTTCCCCTTGCACTGAAATGGATGCTTCAAAATGAGGAAGGCGGAAAAGGTGAAATTTCCAGCTTCTCCGCACTCTGTACCGCACTGAGTGCAACGATCGGTACCGGAAATATCGTCGGTGTCGCAACGGCGGTTTGTGCAGGCGGTCCCGGCGCCCTGTTCTGGATGGTTGTAGCAGCATTTCTCGGCATGGCAACCAAATACTCCGAAGGTCTGCTGGCAGTCAAATACCGTACCGTTGCTGAAGACGGACACAGCCTCGGCGGTCCCTTCTACTATATTGAACTCGGCATGGGCAAAAATTTTAAATGGCTCGCAAAGATTTTCGCCTTCTTCGGCGTCTGTGTCGGTCTCTTCGGCATTGGTACCTTCAGCCAGGTCAATGGTATTTCCAGTGCAGTACATGGTTTCTTTGATCCAAACGATGCCTTTACTGTAAAAATTCTGCCGTTCCTTGGCGAATATTCCTGGTCCGTTGTCATTGCTTCCCTGATTCTCTCCTTCTGCGTCGCAGCTGTTTTGATCGGCGGCGTCAAGAGAATTGCAAGCGTCAGCCAGATCATCGTTCCCTTCATGGCAGTCATCTATTTTGTATTCGCAGTGATCCTGATCTGCTGCAACATCACCAAAGTGCCTGCAGCATTTGCAACCATCGTAACCGCAGCATTTTCTCCAAAAGCGATTACCGGCGGTGCAGTCGGCAGCATGCTCATCGCAATGCAGAAGGGTGTTGCCCGCGGCATCTTCTCCAATGAAGCCGGTCTGGGAAGCGCGCCCATCGCAGCTGCAGCAGCCCAGACGAACTCTCCTGTCCGTCAGGGTCTTGTCAGCATGACCGGTACGTTTATTGACACGATCATCATCTGTACCTTAACCGGTCTTTCCATTGTTCTGACCCGTGCATGGCAGGTAGAAGGTCTGGAAGGTGTTCAGGTTACAACCTATGCATTCCAGCATGGTCTTCCGTTTCCTGCACAGTTTTCTTCCTTTATCCTGATGCTCTGCCTTGTATTCTTCGCCTTTACAACAATCCTTGGCTGGGATTACTACAGTGAACGCTGCCTGGAATATTTAAGCGGCGGCAATATGAAGCACGTTAAGATCTTTCGGTGGATCTACATTCTGGCTGTCTTTATCGGACCTTACATGACGGTGAGCGCTGTCTGGACCATCGCTGATATCTTCAACGGTCTGATGGCTATCCCGAACATGATCGCGTTGTTCGCATTGAGCGGTGTCATTGTAAAAGAAACCAGAGCATTTTTCCAGCATGCAAAAGAAGAGGCACTCGCAGAGCACCGTTCTTTTGAAGAAGTGTGTGAGGAGAATTTAAACGAAGAAGAAGCGCCCGCGAACTAAAACTATTTCCTATGAAATAAAAAACTGCCGCACCCGGATGATCTCTCATCTGATGTGCGGCAGTTTTTCTATCAGCAGAATGTACGCAAAGCACATTCTGCCGTATACGTCTTGCGGCGCTCTTTATTCATGACAATAGAATGCTCGCAGAGCGTGCATTCTATTGTTGATTTTTGAAGTCGAGGGAATTATTCGCCCTTCTCCAGAGCCAGAGTCTTGGTTGTGATATCACAAACCTCTGCAGGTCCGTAGTACTGGATTGCACCCGGATATACATAGCAGGTGTTCTCAGACCACTCTTCTCTGTGTGCCTCGAAGTATTTGAAGGGCTTGCCATCCAGCTCAACCAGAGCCTTACGGATAACAGGCTTGTCTTCGCCATGTCTTCTCTCCATGTTCATCATCTTGGTGATGGGCATACCGCCTGCAACCCACTCAGCTGCCGGTTTGGACAGGTTGGAAACCTTGGAAAGGTAACCATTGTAACCATACTGGATCAGCATGAATGCATTGTAACCTAAGGAGTAGCAGTAATCGGAATCGAAGTTGGAAGGGAATGCACATCTTCCTTCGTAACCGAAGAAATGGTGCAGTGCATTGAACTTACCGTTGTATGTGCCTGCAGCTTTTCTCTCAGCCAGCTTGTCAGCTACCAGAGCGGAGAACAGCTTCTCGGACTCGATCAGGGAAACCTGTACGTTGCCGTGAGGATCTCTCTCCAGGAACAGCTGCTGCTGAATGCCTTCCGGCAGGATTGCGAATACAGCCATGGATTCTTTAGACAGACCGTTTTCGATGAACGCATATTTTTCTTTCCAGGTAGGAAGTGCATTGAACGCATCTGCCTTGCTGCCTGCTAACAGCTCGTTGATCTCAGCGATCAGTGCGGAGAACTCGGGAACGAATTCTACAACGCCTTCAGGGATGATTGCAACACCGAAGTTCATGCCCTTTGCTGCTCTCTTTGCTACAGAATCAGCGATGTAGTCAGCGATCTGGGACAGGGACATCTTCTTTGCTGCAACTTCTTCGGAAATCAGGCAGATGTTCGGCTGGGTTTCCAGTGCGCACTCCAGAGCAACATGGGAAGCGCTGCGGCCCATAACCTTAATGAAGTGCCAATATTTCTTAGCAGAGTTTGCATCTCTTTCGATGTTACCGATTACTTCGCTGTAGGTCTTTGCAGCGGTATCGAAACCGAAAGAGCACTCGATATCTTCGTTCTTTAAGTCGCCGTCGATGGTCTTCGGGCAGCCGATTACCTGTACGCCGGTGTTGTTTGCAGCGAAGTACTCAGCCAGTACAGCTGCGTTGGTGTTGGAATCGTCGCCACCGATGATAACGATTGCGGTGATACCGTGCTTCTTGCAGACTTCAGCAGCGATTGCGAACTGTTCCTGAGTCTCCAGTTTGGTTCTGCCGGAACCGATGATATCGAAACCGCCGGTGTTTCTGTATGCATTGATATACTCGTCATCAAAAACAAGATAATCGTCTTCGATCAGACCGCTCGGACCGTTCTTGAAGCCGTACAGTACGTTCTCCGGGTTGGTTGCCTTTAATGCATCGTATAAACCGCAGATAACGTTGTGTCCGCCAGGAGCCTGTCCGCCGGAAAGGATAACGCCTACAACCTGCTTCTTCGCAACGGAAGTGTTCGCACCTTTCTGGAAAGTGATCTCCTTTTTACCGTAGGTATTGGGGAACAGCGCTTTGATCTTCTCCTGATCTGCAACGCTCTGAGTCTCTTCGCCTTCCTTAACGCAGATATCTGCAATGCCGTGTCTCAGCATGCCGGGAAGCTTCGGAGCATACTCATATCTGGCTTTCTGTAAAGCTGAAATTTCCATAATCCTTCTCCTTCTTGTATTTCTACAACATTTTTTCATTCATAGTTGATTATAAGCTATTTTTTTCAAAAAGTAAACAACTAATCCCTTTTTCGCAAAGGGAAACCAATCTGATTTTTCATCTGAAAACTGGAAAAATCCCCAGTTTTACGCAATTATCTTCCAGTATTTCATAGCTTCTGGCGATTCCGGATACTAGACAGTATTCCATCAATCCGGTACCTCCATTGCGTTCATAGATTCGAAATGCCTGTCGATATTTTGAATGATTCAAAATGATTGCCGGTAAAATACCCTGATTTAAAAGCATCTGATTCATCATAAAACGACCGGTTCTTCCGTTTCCGTCCCGGAATGGATGAATCATTTCGAATTCCATATGCAGTTTCGCAATCTGTTGAATGATTTTCTGTAATTCTTCTGTTAGTTCCGGCATTTGCATGGAAGAAAGATAATTTTCCATTCTTTCTTCTATCTTTTCCGGTTCCGGCGGGAGAAACGCAACCTCCGCCAGACTTCCGATATAGACCTGATTGGTGCGAAAATTTCCATCAGAATCCATAATAATTCCATTGATTTGCCGGATCAGATTCAGATCAATCTCCTGTACCTGCGAAAAATTCA
>RRZT012247669.1_pt1 | contig 17536 bp, 13 predicted proteins | sample 2165551 | NCBI WGS metagenome assembly RRZT01 (sample SAMN10456910, study PRJNA506462) | wastewater metagenome | biome: wastewater; feature: sludge; material: wastewater sludge; isolation source: wastewater sludge with Escherichia coli K12::gfp cells carrying plasmid... | place: USA: Moscow, Idaho...
ACACCACCATCTCGCTCATCACCCCGTACGCCGCCTACATGCTGGCCGAGGCCGTCCACGCCTCCGGCGTCATCGCTGTCGTCGTCGCGGGCCTCCTGCTGGCGCACAAGGCGCCCGTGATCCAAACTGCCCCCTCGCGGATCGCCGAACGCACGACCTGGAACGCCATCTCGTTCCTGCTGGAGAATACGGTCTTCCTCCTGATCGGCTTGCAGACGAACTGGATCATCCACGATGTGCTTGCATCTCACCTTCCACTGGGGTGGATCGTCCTGGTCTGCGGCAGCGTGCTGGTCACCGTCATCGTGGTCCGGTTGGTCTGGGTGTTCGCCATGCGGGTGCCGCTGATGCTCAACCACCGCAAGAACGCCGGCGGCGGGGCCGCGGCCCTCCTCGTGGGATGGGCGGGCATGCGCGGTGTGGTCACGCTGGCGGCGGCCTTCATCCTGCCCAGCGACGTCCCCTACCGGGAAGTCCTCCTCTTGATTGCGCTGACCGTCGTGGCCGGGACCCTGTTCCTGCAAGGCCTGACCTTGCCGTGGTTGACGCGGCACCTCGACATCGAGGCCCCCGATCCCGCCTCGGACGCCCTCACGCGCGCCGTCGTGCTGCAGGAGGCAGGTCGGGCCGGCCTCGAACTCCTCGACACCCTCGACATCGACGACCCCCACCACGTCGTCGACATGATCCGCACGCGCATCAACGAACGCTCATTCGCCGCGTGGGAACGCCTCGGCACCAACGGCGACCACCAGTCCCCCTCCGAGATGTATGGCTACATTCGGCGGACCATGCTGACCGCCGAACGCGAGAAGGTCCTCGACATCCGCAAAACCGGCACGGTTCCCGGGGACATCATCGCTGAGGTGCTGAACATGCTCGACGTCGAGGAGTCGATGATCGACACCCACACCGAACGGGTGGAAGCCATCCGCACGGCGGGGCTGCGGATCGCGCAGCCACAAAGCTGCGCCGACCTGGACCGCTACCCCGCCATCGAGGACGCCGAAGCTGACGTGTGCCCGGCGTGCATCGCCGACGGCACGGACTGGGTGGCCCTACGCCGTTGCCTGGAATGCGGGCACGTCGGCTGCTGCGACTCCTCGCCCGGGCGTCACGCCACCGCCCACTTCCGCGACAGCCACCACCCCGTCATGCAGTCAGCCGAACCCGGCGAAGCGTGGCGGTGGTGCTACGTGCACCACACCACCGGCTGATCTCAGGCGGACGCCCCCGCGCGTCTGCGGCGAACTCGTCGGCGCGCAGCCGCGCCAAGTGGTCGTGTACCAGTGCGACGACCGTGGCCCCTTCCCCGGCCGCGGCCGCGACCCGCTTCATGGAGCCAGAGCGGATGTCACCGGCCACGAACACGCCCGGGACGGCCGTCTCGAGGCTGGCGGGCGGGCGTCCGTCGCGCCAGCGATCCTGGGGGACATCCCGGCCCGTTTGCAGATAGTTCTTCTCATCGCGGGTCACCGCGGCGGGAACCCAGTCGCAGGCCGGGTCGGCGCCAATCAGCAGGCACAGACCACCCGCCTCCACGCGCTCACGGCGGACGACGTCGGCGTCACGCACCTCCACCTCAAGCCATTCCAGGCGTCCCTCGCCCCCGCCCCCGACCACGCGGGTGCCGGTGCGCACGTCGATGTTGCTCGTGGCGTCGATCTCCCGAATCAGGTAGTCCGACATCGTCGCGCCCAGCCCGTCGCGGCGCACCACGATGCTGACCTGCGCGGCGAAGGTCGCCAGATGGATGGCCGCCTGGCCAGCGGAGTTTCCCCCACCCACCACGACCACGTGGCGCCCCTTCATCTCGCGCGCCATCGCCGTCGCCGCGCAGTAGTAGACGCCGCTGCCCACGTAGGCGTCCAGTTCGGGGACGCCGAGCCTGCGATAGGCGACCCCGGCAGCGAGGACGACGGCGCGCGCGCAGATCCTCACCCCGCGCACGAAGACGTGATGGTGGGTCGGCTCCCCGGGTAGGAGTCGAACCTACTGCGCTAATCCTGATTCAAAGTCAGGCGGGCCCTACCGAAAGACCAACCGGGGAACGGACGCCAGAGCGTCCAGGGGATGAGTGTAGGCGAGGACACGGTGACGATGCACATGCACCCGGTGATCGGTTTCATTGGCGCACCGACTTGCCACGCGAGAGACTAGGGCGGTGAGCAGTCAACCGAGCACCGCACGCGCCCGCCGCGGACGCGTGCGGATGACCCGGGAGCAGCGCAGACAGCAACTCATCGACGTCGCGCGCGGGCTGTTCGCTGACCGGGGGCTCGACGGCACCTCGGTCGAAGAGATCGCCGCCCACGCCGAAGTGAGCAAGCCGGTGGTGTATGAGCATTTCGGCGGCAAGGAAGGCCTGTACGCGGTCGTCGTCGACCAGGAGGTGCGCCGGCTCCACGACGCCATCTTCCAGGCCATCTCGCGGCCGCACGCCGACCCACGGTCGCTGATCGAACTCGGAACGCTGGCCCTGCTGGATTACATCGAGGAAGAACCGGACGGGTTCCGCATCATCAGCCGCGACTCCTCCCCCTACGCCCCTGGCGGGACGTTCCAAACGATCTTGTCGAGCATCGGCAGCCGGGTTGAAGGGCTTTTGGCGGCCCAGTTCGACCGCCGCGGCTTCGATCCAGCTACCGCACCGCTGTACTCACAGATGCTCGTCGGTCTGGTGGCGCTCGCCGGACAGTGGTGGGTCGAATCCCACAATCAGACGACCATGACCAAACCTCAGGTCGCCGCGCACCTGGTCAACTTGGCCTGGAACGGGATGCGGAACCTCCACCCCGATCCGGTGCTGCGCGTCTCCGAAGGCCCGCTGGCCTCGGGCGACAATCGGGCCTAGCGGCTCAACACGACAGCAGGCGCGCACCGGGAACGGGCGCGCAGACCCGGCGCACCGCCCGCGCCAGATCGCTGCCCGCCAGCGCGTTGGACAGCCGCACGGCGGCGTCCTCGTTCTCAGACAAGAAGGCGCAGGTAGGCCCCGAGCCGGACACGATGCCCGCCAACGCGCCCGCGTCCACCCCCGCCGCCAGCACATCGGCCAGGTGCGGACGCAGCGAGACGGCCGCGGGCTGCAGATCGTTGACGAGGTTGTCGGCCACCTGGGCGATGTCGCCGCTGGCCAGCCCGGCCAGCAGCCCGGGCGGCGTCTCGGGGGCGGGACCGGCGTCGGGGTTCAGTTCGTCGAAGCGGGCGAACACCTCCGGGGTGGAGAGTTCGACGTCGGGCAGTGCCAGCACCCAGTGATAGCTGCCCCGGCTGAGCATCGGTACCAGTTCGTCGCCGCGCCCCCGCCCCAGGGCGGTGGAACCCATCAGGCAAAACGGCACGTCCGCGCCGAGCCCGGCGGCCACGACGGCTAGCTCGTCGGGCGCGACGTCGATGCGCCACAGGGCTGCGCACGCGATCAGGGCGGCGGCGGCATCCGCGGAGCCGCCCGCCATCCCCCCGGTGACCGGGATCGTCTTGCGGATCACCAACTCCACGCCGGGCTGCCGCATGCCCGCGTAGGACGCCAACGCCTGGGCGGCCTTCAACGCCAGGTTGCTCTCATCGGTCGGCACCAGGGACGCCTGATCACCGAGCACCCGCACCGTCCGGACGCCGCGGGGCGCGGGCAGCGCCTCCACCTCGTCGAAGAGCGACACCGCCTGGAACACGGTGTCCAGCGGGTGGTAGCCGTCCGCCCTGCGGCCCCCCACGCGCAGCGCGAGGTTGACCTTCCCCGGGACCCGGACCCTGATCCGCTCGGCCTTCTCCATGCGCCTTTCCTACCAGCAGGGGCGAAACGGGGCGAGCGAAGTCATCGCGGCAACTGCTCGGCGATGGCGACGAAGTCCTCGATCGTCAGCACTTCGCCGCGGGCCTGCGGATCCACCCCGGCACGCTCCAACGCCGCCGACGCGGCTGTGGAGCCGCCGAACAGCCCCGCCAGGGCGCCGCGCAGCATCTTGCGACGCTGGGCGAACGCGGCATCCACAACCCCGAACACTTCGGCGCGCGTCGCGGTGGTGTCCGGGACGGGACGCCGCCGCAGCGAGACCAGACCAGAGTCGACGTTGGGTACGGGCCAAAACACGGTCGGCGGAACCGTCCCCACGCGGGCCGAGGACGCATACCAGGCCAGTTTGACGCTCGGGACGCCGTACACCTTGCTTCCCGGCGGGGCGACCAGCCGGTCGGCCACCTCCAACTGCACCATCACCAGGCCGTGCTCGATGGTGGGGAACTGTGCCAGGACGTGCAGGAGTACCGGGACGCTGACGTTGTAGGGCAGGTTCGCCACCAGGGCGGTCGGTTGCGGGTCGGGGACGTCTGCCACGTCGAGCGCATCGGCCTCGATGACGGTGAGCCGATCGGCACGATCGGGCAGCCGTTGCGCCACGGTGCGAGGCAGCCGCTGCGCCAACGCGGACTCGATCTCGATGGCGGTGACGTGACGGGCGACCTCCAGCAGGCCCAGCGTGAGGGAGCCCAGGCCCGGCCCGATCTCCATGACCGCGTCGTCGGCGTCCACACCGCTGGCGGTGACGATGCGGCGCACCGTGTTCGCGTCGTGGACGAAGTTCTGGCCTCGTTGCTTGGTCGGACGCAACCCCAGTTCGGCGGCCAGCGCACGGATGGTGCGCGGATCCAGCAATCCCTCAGCCATGGTGCCCCCAATCACCGAACAAAGCCGTGGCGTTCGCGTCCACGGCCTCACCAACCGCTTCGACGGGCTCCCCACGCACCTCGGCCAGGAAGCGCACCGTGTGCGGCAGCAAGAAGGACGCATTGGGACGCCCCCGCACGGGCACGGGCGTCAGGTAGGGGGCGTCAGTTTCGGCGAGAAGACGATCGGCGGGAGTGATCCGGGCCGCCTCGCGGAGCGCCTCGTTGGCCTTAAACGTCACGGTCCCGGGGAAGGACAGGTACGCCCCCTGCTCCAGGCAGCGGCGCGCCAGGGCGGCGTCCCCGGAGAAGCAGTGCATTTGCACCCGTGCAGGCCAGCCCTCGGCGTTCAGCACGTCCAGGAGATCGTCGTGAGCGTCCCGGTCGTGGATGACCAGGGCCAGATCGTGGGCCTTCGCCCACCCGATGTGGGCGGCGAACGCGTCGCGTTGGGCGGCCCGGCCTGCCTCGTCGGTGATCCAGTAGTAATCGAGCCCCGTCTCGCCGAGGGCGCGCACCCGGTCGTGCGACCCGAGCAGGGCCTCGATGCCGCGCAGGGCGGCGTCCAGCCCGTCACCCAGTTCGACGACATCGTGGGGGTGGATCGCGACCGCGGCGATGACCGCGTCGTGGCGACTCGCGACCTCGACGGCCGTGGCAGAACTCGGCAGGTCGTAGCCGACGTCCACGACCCGGTGTACCCCGACGGCAGCCGCGCGTGCCAGCAGATCCTCGGCGGACACGCCCGTCTTGGCGGTCGTGGAGGCCAGGTGCGTGTGCGCGTCCGTGGTGGGGCGCGGCAACGGCTCGGGGGCCTTCGGCAGTTCAGGTGCGCTCATGCGCGTTCCTTCCGTGCGACCAGGGCCGCATCGTAGAGGGCTTGCTTGGCGACACCATGCCGCTCGGCCGCGGCGCTGACCGCGGCCTTGAACCGCTCACCGGCCTCCACCTGAGCCACGACATCGTCGACGGCCTCAGGCAGCGATCCCGCGCGCGGGACGGCACCGGCCACCACGATGGTGATCTCGCCGCGCACCTCTCCCTGCGCCCAGGTGGCGAGTTCGCTCAGGGTGCCGCGCAGCACCTCTTCGTACGTTTTGGTCAGTTCACGGCACACGACGGCGGGACGGTCCGCCCCCAGCGCGTCGGCCGCATCGCCGAGGAAGGCCCCGAGCCGGTGGGGCGCCTCAAAGAAGACCATGGTGCGGCGCTCCTCAGCGACATCGGCGAGCGCACGTCGTCGTTCACCGGGCTTGCGGGAGACGAACCCCTCGAACGTGAACCGGTCGCTGGGCAGCCCGGAGACGGCGAGCGCGGTGAGGACGGCGGACGGGCCCGGCACGGCCGTCACCCGGATGCCCGCCTCCGCAGCGGCCTGCACGATACGGAATCCCGGGTCGGAGACGACGGGCATCCCTGCGTCGGTGACCACCACGACCGTGGCACCGTCCTGCATCGACGCGAGCAGCCCCTCCACGCGTCCCGCCTCGTTGCCCTCGAAGTAGGACACCACGCTGGCGGTCGGCTCCAAGCCCAGGCGCCGGCACAGATCCCGGAACCTCCGGGTGTCCTCGGCCGCGATCACATCCGCCTGGAGGATCGCGCGGCGCAAGGCAGGGCTCGCGTCCTCGACATCACCGATCGGGGTCGCGGCCAGGATCAAGACTCCCGCTTCGGTCTGCATCACGCCCCCAGTATGGCGAACCGCACCCGTCCCGGGCGCGGACAGGGCCGATGGCTACCATGTCCCCGTGACCTTGGACCGGCTGCGCGACGGCGTGCGTGACAACCCCTGGATCAGCTGGGGGGTCACGCTCGGGATCGGGCTGCTGGCCTTCCTGATCCGCATCGTCAACGTCGGGAATCCCCGCACGATCATCTTTGACGAGACGTACTACGCCAAGGACGCCTGGTCGCTGCTGCAGTTTGGGTACGAGGCCGAATGGTCCGGGGCGAACGTCAACGAGCAGATCGCTCAGGGCAACCTGTCCGGGTTGACCACCAACGGGTCGTTCATCGTCCACCCCCCGGTGGGCAAGTGGCTGATCGCACTGGGCGAGGCGGGCTTCGGGATGAACAGCTTCGGCTGGCGCATCGCCGCCGTCGTGTTCGGCTCGCTGCTCGTGGTCGCCACGATCCGCCTCACCCGCCGGCTGTCGCGCTCCCTGCTGATCGGCGCTCTGGCCGGGATTCTGCTCACCTTCGACGGCCTTGCCTTCACCATGAGCCGCATCGCGCTCCTCGACATCTTCCAGGCCACGTTCCTCGTGGCAGCGGTCGCGGCGCTGGTCGCCGACCGCGACCACCACCGCCACAAGCTCGCCGACGCGATCGAGGCCCGCGGCTGGACCGATCTTCGCGGCGAATTCGGGCCCCTCCTGTGGTGGCGTCCCTGGCGGTGGGTCGCCGGGTTGTTGTTCGGTCTAGCGGTAGCGACCAAGTGGAACTCGCTGTTCGCGCTGGCCGCCTTCGGCATCCTCAGCGTGATGTGGGACATCGGCGCGCGGCGACTCGCCGGGGCAGGATTCGTGTCCTGGACCGCCATCCTGCGCGAGGGACTCACCGCGTTCATCGCGCTGGTCGGCACCACCTTCGTGGTCTACCTGGTCTCCTGGAGCGGGTGGCTAGCGACCTCCGGCGGGTGGGGGCGCCAGTGGGGCGCCCAGAATCCCGACCACCCCTGGGTCGCCGCGTTCGGCACCGGACTGGCATCGCTGCTGCACTACCACCAAGAAATCTTCAACTTCCACACCGGCGACTACATGCGCCAGCAAACCCACCCCTACAACGCGCACCCGGCAGGGTGGCTGCTCATGCTCCGTCCGATCAGCTTCGACGCGACCAACGCCATCCCCGTGGGCACCGACGGCTGCGCGGGGCCCGAGACGTGCGTGCGCGTCATCGTCGGCATGGGCACCCCTATCTTGTGGTGGCTAGCCGCGATCGCACTCGTCATCTCCGTCATCTGGTGGATCGCCGGGCGCGACTGGCGCTTCGGCGTCCCCGTTGTCGCCGTGGCGTCCTTGTGGTTGCCCTGGTTCGCCTCCGCTGACCGGCCCGAGTTCTTCTTCTACGCCATCACCTTGATCCCCTTCACCGTCACCGGCTTGGCGATGGCCTTCGGGCTGCTCATCGGCCCACCGGGCTCCCCCGGTCGGCGCCGCGGCGCGATCATCGTCGGCACCCTCACCGGCCTGGTCATCGCAAACTTCGCCTACCTGTATCCGGTCCTCACCGACGGCTCCCTGCCCTACAGCCAATGGTTGGCGCGCATGTGGCTTCGTTCATGGATCTAGCTGTTTGCCGAACTGTGACCTAACCGGCGGCAATCGTGACCTGTTCGTGTGAACGGCTCCACGACGGGGGAATAGGCTGAATCCCGGCCTCAACCCCGAGACACACAGGAGGTGTCCGTGAACGTCCGGCGCCTCGTCCCGGCTCTCTGCGCCGTCCTGACATTCACGCTGGCCGGGTGCACCGCATCCCCGACGCCGACCCCCAGTTCCAGCACCGCCATCCCCGCCAACGCGACCCGCGACATCAACGCGCTGCCCCGCGACCGCGTGCGCGACGGGGGGCTGTTGCGGTTCTCGCTCGCGACGCTGCCCACCCAATGGAACCCGCACCACCCGGCGGCGGCCACCGAGGACGCCCAACGCCTGCTGGCACCTTTGACCCCTCAGCACATGCGCCTGGACGCCGCAGGCCGCGCCAGCATCAACCCCGATTTCCTCGTCTCCGCCGACGTGGAGAACACGCCCAACACCCGCGTCACCCTGCGGCTCAACCCGTTGTCGCGGTGGGGCGACGGGGCGAAGATCACGGCGGACGACTGGATCGCCACCTGGCGGGTCGCCACCGGTCGCATCCCCGGCGCCACCGCCTCAGATCTGCCAGGGTGGCAGCGGGTCGCCGACGTCACCGCCGGAGACACCCCCGCTGACGTGATCATCACCTTCAGCGGCCCAGAACCCGACTGGGCCGAACCCCTCGTCGCGGGGCCCGTGCGCGCGAGCGCCACCGCCCACGCGGACGCCTGGTCCTGGTCGTCGTATGACCCCGCCCACTACGCCTCACCGTTCACGGTGACGCACGTGGACGCCCTCCAGGGAGTCATCACCGTGGAGCGTAATCCGCAGTGGTGGGGCGATACGCCCAAGCTCGATCAGATCATGTTCCGCACCGTCCAACCCGAGGCGGTCGCTGCGGCATTCCAGCACAACGAACTCGATGTGTGGGAGATCGGCACATCCGAGGAACGCCTGCAGCAGAGCAAAGCCGCCACCGACACCCGCTTGCGGACCGCTCCCGGGCGCCGCGGCCGCGTCCTGCAGGTGGCGACGTCGGGGGTGCTCTCCGATGCCGCGGTCCGGCGAGGCATCGTGCAAGCGATCGACCGGGGTGCCCTCGCCGCGCAAGCGCTGGATGCGACCCCCGGCACGGTGGCGGCGTGGTCCAACGCGCTCCTGCTGCCCACCCAGCCCGGCTACGTCGACGAAGCCCGCGCAACCGGCGTCATCTTCGACGTCACCCAGGCGTCCGCCACGCTGCGCGAAGCGGGCTGGAAACCTGGAGCCGACGGGGTGCGTCTCAAGAACGGAAACCCCCTGGAGATCACGTACACGCTGGATCCGGCGGACTCCGCCTCCGGGCAGGAGTTCGCCCTGCTCAGCAGCCAACTGCAGGCGGCAGGGGTCCGCCTGCGTGCGGTGGCTCAGGGCGGCGATCTGACACCGGCACGGCTCACGTTCAGCCCGTTCCCGCTCGCGCATCTCCCGGCGGGGGCAAAACAATCCACCTACACCGAGTTGGTGGCGCGGATTTCGGTCGAGCAGGACGCCGTGCGTCGCGCCGACCAGGCGGGGCAACTCGCCCGAGCCCTGTGGCAGGAAGCCACCGAAGTGACGCTGTATCAGCTCCCACAGCAGGTGGCCGTGCGCAATGGACTGGCCAACTATGGTGCCCCAGCGTTCAGCACCACCGACTGGGAAGACGTGGGCTGGGCACCCTGATCGGCCCCCGCCCAATCACGGTACTGTTCAGCCGTTTGGCCTCGTAGCCGACGGTTGGCCACGTACTCGTAAGGATGCCCGATGGCGTTGTGGAAGCTTCACGGTGACGGATCTCTCAAGCTCGGTGAGGTGGTGGCACCCCACGAGCGGTTGAGTTGGGGCAAGACCATTGGGCTGGGCGCCCAGCACGTGGTGGCCATGTTCGGCGCCACCTTCGTCTTCCCACTCCTGATGGGGCTCAACCCGCAGTTGGCCGTCATGATGTCGGGCGTCGCCACCTTGGTGTTCCTGCTGACCGTCAAGGGCAAGGTGCCCAGCTACTTGGGCTCCTCGGCGTCCTTCGTCGGCGTCGCCACCGCGATCTACTCCGCCGGCGGGAACCCCTCCGACGTCACCGGTGCGATGTTCTGGGTGGGTGTCCTGCTCCTCATGGTGGGCCTCATCATCAGTGCGGTCGGCGCCAAGGTGATCCACCGCGCGCTCCCCCCGGTCGTCACCGGCGGGGTCGTCATGCTCATCGGGTTCAACCTGGCCCCCGTCGTCGCCAACACCTACTGGCCCCAGGATCAGTGGGTGGGTCTGGTAACGATGCTCCTCGTCGTGGTGCTCAGCGTGGGCGTGCGTGGCTTCCTGGGGCGCATCGCCATCTTCGTCTCCCTCATCTTCGGCTACGTGTTGAGCTGGCTGCTCGACGTCTTCACCGGGCCGATCACCGCCTTCTCGGCCTCCGCCGGAGCCGTGACCACGCACCTGCGCGTCGACTGGTCCGGCGTCGCCAACGCGGCCTGGGTCGGCCTGCCTCCGGTCACCGACCTGGCGAACTGGCAATGGCATGCACAGACCAACGTGGTGGGCTTCCACCTGCCGCACTTCAACGTCGCCTTCGCGCTCATCGCCCTGCCGGTCGTCATCGCCTTGATCGCTGAGAACACCGGTCACGTGAAGGCCGTCGCCGAGATGACCGGTGAGAACCTCGACAAGCAGATGGGCCCGGCCATCGCCGCCGACGGCGCCACTTCGATGCTGGCCACCTTCGTCGGCGCTGGCCCCACCACCACCTATGCCGAGAACATCGGCGTCATGGCGTCGACGAAGGTGTACTCATCGGCCGCGTACGTCGTCGCCGCCATCGTCGCGATCCTGTTCGGGTTCTCGCCCAAGTTCGGCGCCATCATCTCCGCGACACCTGGCGGCGTCCTAGGCGGCATCACGGTCGTGCTCTACGGCATGATCGGGCTGCTCGGCGCGAAGATCTGGAAGGAAAACCAGGTCGACTTCGGCAACCCGGTCAACCTGGTGCCGGTCGCCGCAGGCATCATCATCGGCGTCGGCAACGTGTCGTTGGATCTGGGCGGCTGGCAGCTCAGCGGCATCGCGTTCGGCACGCTGGTGACGGTGATCGTCTACCACCTGGCGCACCGCCTGGCTCCCGCTGAACTGAAGAACAACCCCGAGGGTGCGGTCCTGATCGTCGACCGCCCGGGCGCCTACAAGGGCGACCACGAGGACTGAGCCCCACCCGCGTGCGGGGGCTCGCCCTTGCCCCGCACGCGGCCGGTTCAGGCCAGGCGGTGCTGCACCAGCCCGATGGCCTGCATCAGGGCGAACATCGTCACCGGCCCGACGAACACGAACCCGCGCTTCTTCAGCGCCGCGGCCAGTGCCACCGACTCGGGCGATTGCGTCGCGTTGACGTGACCGCGCGGATCCGCGGGCTGGAACGACCACACCACGTCGGCCAGATCCTCCCCCGCGTCGCTCAACGCGACCGTCGCCTGTGCGTTCGTGATCGCCGCCTCGATCTTGCGCCGGTTGCGCACGATCGAGGCGTCCGTCATGAGCCGCTCGACGTCCGCCGCCCCGAACTGCGCCACCGCCGCGGGATCGAACCCGGCAAACGCCTGGCGGAACGCCGGACGCTTCCGTAGCACCGTCTCCCAGCTCAGACCCGACTGGAACCCCTCCAAGGTGATGCGCTCGTACACGCCCGGGGTGTCGCGAACCGGCAGCCCCCATTCGTGGTCGTAGTAATCGCGCAACAGATCAGACGTCTCGGCCCAGCCAGGTCGGTTCATGCCCACAGGTTAGGACGGGCGCGCCAGCACGCCTGGCTTGCACCTGACACAGTGTCAGGGTGTCGAGTGAGGCCATGGATCAATCAGCGGAACCATTACTGGCCATCGGGGTGTTCTCCCGCCTGAGCGCCATCAGCGTCCGCATGCTGCGGCACTACCAAGGGTTCGGGATCCTCGAACCCCACCGGGTAGACCCGTTCACCGGCCACCGGTTCTACCGGCCCGAGCAGTTGGTCACCGCCCATTGGGTGGCCCGGCTGCGCGACGCCGGTCTGCCGGTCAGCGAGATCGCCCGCATGCTCGCGGCGTCCGACGATCCTGGCCTCCTCCGTCGCCTGCTGGGCGAGCAACAAGCACGGCTCGATGCCGACCGGCTCACCCTCACGCAACGCGAGGAGGCCTTCCAGCACCTCACCACCTATCTGGAGGCCTCCACCATGGATATCGACGTCCGCAGGGAAACCCTGCCTGCCATGACCATCGCCGCGCTGCGCCGCGTCCTGCCCGACTACGGCAGTGAGGGGGTGCTGTGGCAGGAGATCGGTCCCTTGATGGTCGCCGACGGCGCCCTGCCGCCCGACCACGACGCGGGGATCGGTGGCGCGACCTTCTGGGACCCGGACTACCGCGAGAGCGACGTCGACGTGGAGGTCTGGCTTCAAGTCGACGCCCCCTTCGAGGCGACGGCCCCACTCACCTGCCGCACCCTGGCCGAGCAGGAGGTCGTCGTCGCGACGCTGCGGGGCAGCTATGACGCGATGGGCGACGTCACCGCCGCGGTCGGCGCGTACCTGGCGGCCCACCACCTGGAGACGGGGCCCATGGTCAACATCTACCGCGTCAGCCCGGCCCAGAACCCCGATCCGAGCGCCTGGGTGACCGACGTGTGCTTCCCCATCCTTCGGTAGCGCCCATCCGCCATGCCCGGCCCCTCCAGCCTGCGAGGGGCCGGGACTACCGCACATCGGCCACCGACACGCCCGGGGTTAGACTCGCCCTGATCCCGTTGCCGTCCCCTGAGTTGAGGTTGCCCTGTGAGCACAGCGCCATCGTCGTCGCACGCCCCCCGGGTGCCCAGTACAGGCATGTTGATCGGGCTGGCCGCCGTCGTGGTGGCCGCCTACGTGGCGGTATGGCTGGTTGCTTTGGATCTCGCGGTGCGTCCTCCCTTGCCCGCACGGCTCCAAGCCGACGACGTCACGGGCGCGATCTCCCTGCTGGGGGATCTGACGGCTCGCCTGTCCGCCATCGGGACGCTCGGGTTCTGCGTGGCGGCGCTGGGTGCTGGCCTCGTCGATGGCGCCCTGACCCCCGCAGGGCAGCGGTTCGCCCGGTCGGCGGGACGCCTGGCTCAGATCTGGTTCGCCGCCTCTGTCCTCAACACGTTCGCCAACCCCGCCTACGTCAACGGCGTCGGAATCCACACCACGCTCACTCCCTCGTCCTGGTGGACGTTCCTGTGGGCGTCCCCCTCGGCGCTGGCCTGGCTCACCTCCGCCATCGTCGCGCTGGGGTGCGTGATCGCCTCCTACGTATCGCGTAGCTGGGCCAGCTTCGCCTGGTGCTGGGGCCTGGGAATCGTCGCCTTGATGTTCGTGGCCGTGACCGGCAATGTGACCGTGGGCCTGAACCACGACTGGGCCACCGATGCCGCCGTCATCGCGACGCTGGCGTCGGTTCCGCTCATGTCGCTGGCTCTCGGCTCGTGGCTGCTCGGCACGCAGGACGCCGCGAGCAGCTACCACCGCCTCGCGCTGCCCCTGCTCGTGGTGGCCATCGCCGGACAGTCCCTGATCGCCTGGCAGCAGTTGGCCGGGGTTTCCCCGACGGCCACGCCCTACGGCGGCTGGCAACTCGCCATGGCGGGGATCGCCGCCCTGTGGCTGCTGAGTTGGATCCTCCGCGCGATCCGAGGCGCACGCCCGGGCGCAGGCATCGGGCGTGACGTGTTGCTCGCGGTGGCCTACGTGGCCTGCCTGGCCGCGGAGAACCACGTCCCGCCGCCCCGGTTCCTCGAACCGCAAAACATCATGATCAACTATTTGGGCTATCAGGTGCAGGTGGGCCCGACGATCGCGCGCCTGGTGTCCTTGGGGCGTCCCAACCTGCTGTGGGTCGTCATCGTGGTGGCGGCGATCAGCTGGTATGTCATCGCTTGGGTGCGTGCCCGCCGCCTGGGCCGTCCCTATCCGATCGTGCGGTTGGCCGCCTGGTGCGCCGCCTGGCTGCTGACGCTGTTCCTGGCCGTGACGGGCCTGTGGGAGTACTCGACCGTCCAGTACACCTGGCACATGGTCGTGCACATGACCGTCAACATGATGGTTCCGGTCCTTGCCGTTCTCGGCGGACCGCTCGGCCTCATCACCGCGGCGTCCGATCCCCGCCCCGGACGCGTAGGCGCGGCTGCTGCGCTGGAAGCCCTCGAAGCGTCTCGCCCCTGGCAGGTGCTGACCAGCCCCTTGGTGGCGTGGCTGCTCTATGTCGGCAGCCTGTTCGCGGTGTACTTCACCCCCGCGTTCACCTACCTCATGAAGTATCACTGGGCCCACCAGTTGATGCTGTTGTTCTTCATGGTGACCGGCTACCTGTTCTTCGATCACATCATCGGCAGCGACAAGGCCGGACGCCAACTCCCCCATCTGCTGAAGCTGGCCTTGGTCATCTCGATCATGCCGTTCCACGCGATCTTCGCGGTCAGCATCTTGTCCAGCCGCAGCCTGATCGGCGCGGACTTCTACGAGACGCTCGCCGTCCCGTGGATCACCGACCTGCTCGCCGAACAGAACACGGCAGGCCAGGCCACCTGGTTCTTGGGCGAGGTGCCGCTGTTCATCGTGATTGCCGTGCTGGCTGCGCAATGGTTCCGCCAAGACAGCAAGGACGCCGCGGAGATCGACGCCGCCGATGACTCGGGCGAGGACGACTCCTACGACGCCTACAACGACATGCTGGCCGAGTTGGCCCGGCGCGACCGCGGGGCCGAGGCTGGCGATCACGAAACGAGGACGTCATGAGCATCGGCACCCAGCCCGCCCCGAGCGCACTGGATCAGCGCGTCGAACTCGACATCTCCGGGATGACGTGCGCCGCATGCGCCTCCCGCATCGAGAAGAAGCTCAACAAGATGGAGGGCGTCTCGGCCACCGTCAACTACGCCACCGAACGTGCCGTCGTGTTGGGGTTGGCCGCGGAGCGGGCCCCCGAGGCGGTCGCCGTCGTCGAGAAGGCGGGTTATGGGGCCTCGGAGGTTCGTGACGGGCAGGAGGCGGAGGGCTACACCGACCGGGTGAAGATGCTGCGCAACCGCCTGATCGTCGCGGCACTGCTGACCGTCCCGTTGGGCGATGTCGCGATCGTGCTCGCGTTGGCTCCCCAGATGCGGTTCCCTGGCTGGCAGTGGGTGCTGCTCATCACGGCACTGCCGGTCGTCTTCTGGTGCGCGTGGCCGTTCCACAAGGCGGCCTGGCGCAACGTGCGTCACGGCAGCACGTCGATGGACACGCTGGTCTCCCTCGGCATCCTCGCCGCATTCTCCTGGTCGTTGATCTCGACGATTCTGGGAGCCGAGGATCACGAGGGGTTCTGGTTGGGCTACGGCATCGCTCCCGGCGGCGCGGACTCGCTCTACCTGGAGGTTGCCTCGGCGGTGACGACGTTCTTGCTGGGCGGGCGCTACATGGAGGCGCGTTCCAAACGATCGGCGCGTAGCGTCTTGTCGGCCCTCGCCAAGCTCGCCCCGTCCTCGGTGCGCGTGATCCGCGACGGGGCCGAATCCGTCATCCCCATCGGGGAGTTGCTCGTCGGGGATCGGTTCTCGGTCCGTCCTGGCGAGCGGATCGCCACCGACGGCACGGTGGTGCTGGGTTCCTCGGCCCTCGATACGTCGATGATGACCGGCGAGCCGATCCCCCGCGACGTCACCGAGGGGGATGCCGTGCTGGGCGGGACGGTCAACACGACCGGCGCGCTCATCGTGCGCGCGGATCGCGTCGGTGCCCACACGCAACTGGCACAGATGGCGGCCACCGCCGAGCAGGCCCAGGCCCGTAAGGCGTCCGTGCAGACACAGGTCGACAAGGTGGTTTCCTGGTTCGTGCCCGCCGTGCTGGTGATCGCTTTGATCACCCTCACCGCGTGGCTGCTGCTGGGCGGCGGCCCCCGTGCCTCCTTCAGTGCCGCCCTGAGCGTCTTGATCATCGCCTGTCCGTGCGCGCTCGGCTTGGCCACCCCCACGGCGCTCATGGTGGGTGTGGGACGCGGCGGGCAGTTGGGCATCCTCATCAAGGGCCCCGACGCCTTGGAGGCGTCCGGTGTGATCGACACAGTCGTGCTGGACAAGACCGGCACCCTGACCACGGGGGCAATGACCGCGACGGGCATCCACGCGCTGGGCGAGGCCTCCCCCACCGCCCTGCTGCGGTATGCCGCCTCGGTCGAGGAACAGTCGGAGCATCCGCTGGCACGCGCCATCGTCAAGCGAGCCGCCCAGGACGAGGTGGAGTGGACGCGCGCCGTCGACGTCACGGCGATTCCCGGACGCGGTGCGGTCGGCCGCGTCGAGGACCAGGAGGTCCTGATCGGGAACCCAGCGCTCCTGGAGGAGCGGGGCGTGGATGTTCCGGCCGAGGCGCTGGCGCGGGTTGAGGCCGCCGCCAACCTGGCCGCTACGGCCGTGCTCGTGGCGGTAGCCGGGCAATGCCTGGGTGTCATCACGGTGACGGATGCCCTCAAGGATTCCGCCCCGGGGGCGATCGCCCGGCTGAAGAAGATGGGGCTGCACACCGTTCTCCTCACCGGGGATCGTCAAGCCGCCGCCGACGTGGTGGGCGGCTTGGTGGGTGTCGACGAGGTGATCGCCGAGGTGCTACCGACGCAGAAGGCGTCGGTGATCGAGCGGCTGCAAGCGGAAGGTCGCCGGGTCGCGATGGTCGGCGACGGCATCAACGATGCCGCGGCGCTGGCGTCAGCGAATCTTGGGCTGGCCGTGGTCTCGGGTACCGATGTGGCGCTGAAGTCGGCCGACATCATCTTGGTGCGGCGCAACCTCAATGTGATCCCGGACGCCATCGCGTTGGCGCGTCGGACGCTGCGCACGATCCGCGGAAACCTGGTGTGGGCGTTCGGCTACAACATTGCTGCGATTCCCTTGGCTGCGTTCGGCCTGCTGAATCCGCTGATTGCCGGTCTAGCGATGAGCCTGTCGAGCGTTTTCGTCGTGACCAACTCGACGCGCTTGCGGAGGTTCAAGCCCGGCGCCTGACCTCACCAGGGTGTAACTCCGTTATCACTTCGTGGCGTGGTCATGCCACCATGGTCGCGGACTATCGACGCCTCACCTGTTTTCGTCGGCGCCCGCATGACCTTGCGGACGACGACGCCCACCCCCGGAGGACGGAATGTTCGGGCGCCAGAACATCACCTCACGAGGGAGACAACATATGCGGATGCGGAGAGCAGCGGCGGTGGTCGCGGCGGGTCTCGTCGCGCTGGCGACCTTGCCGATGAGCACGCCCTTGGCCGTGGCGGCCGATCCGGTTCCCAGCCCGTGCGAACTCAGCAAGCCTCTGTATTTCGGTGGCGACGCGACGGCCAAGCCCGGGTTGAAGACTGTCTGGAAGTGGCGCAACTCCACCACCGGGGCGGCAGCAGGACCGCCTGTCCAGAATGTCGGCGATTACTCGCTGCGTTCCTTCGCCCGAACCCTGACGAACACGACGTCCGGCAATGCAGCCCGGGAACTTCACGATGTCACGGCCTACTACTCGGCTACGCAAATGGCCGCCA
>RRZT012148571.1_pt1 | contig 17534 bp, 20 predicted proteins | sample 2165551 | NCBI WGS metagenome assembly RRZT01 (sample SAMN10456910, study PRJNA506462) | wastewater metagenome | biome: wastewater; feature: sludge; material: wastewater sludge; isolation source: wastewater sludge with Escherichia coli K12::gfp cells carrying plasmid... | place: USA: Moscow, Idaho...
ATAAATTTTTTTCAAATTAGGACTAATTATGGATTCAGACATTTTAACCTCCAACTCTTAGAGGCGTTCTTTCAAAATAATACTCTGAAAAGGTTGATTTTCAAATCTAACCTAACCCTACTTCAACATAGCAACTTACCGTCTATCTATTATTTTTTAATTATTTTTATGACAGAATTCAGGAATCATTTGTTCAATTTTTGAAAAGACATCTTTCCAATTTCCTTGCTCATTTTGACGAATCAATTTTACGCTCTTATACCAAAAAGTATTTTCGCCTTCGCCAACATATCTTAAATCGGTATTTTTAGATAAAGGAACAAATGTAGGAATACCTAAGGCTCCAGCTAAATGAGCGGTTGAAGTGTCAGCGCTTATAATGCAGTCTAAATTTTTCATAATTTCTGCAGTTTTTATAAATTTTGAATTATTATCTATCAGCTCTTCAATGGGTAAAGATTGTGAAATATTTTCTTTAATTCCACCATATTGTAAAGAAAAAAGTTTAATATTTTTATTTTCAGAAATATTAGATAACATTTTATAAGAATAGCTTCTGTCAGAATTATGAATATGATTTGCATCTCCAGTAACTATAACCCCTATTTTTATGATTTTATCATATTTACTGAATTTGTTACTATATTTATTATCGTTTAATGTTAAATAAGAGTTCGATTTAATATCAGCGATATTAATATTCAGATAGTGGGGTAAGCTCAATAATGAAACGTATAAATCATATTCAGGAATGTTATTCCAATCGTCAATGATCTCAATAGGTAAATTTTTGGGAATGTTATTCGAGTTTTTAAGAAGTTCAGCGAGCCCTTTTTGAGATAAAAATATAATTTTTTTAGGTTTTAAATCATTTAAATTGGAAATGAATCTAAAAAATTGGAGAGTATCCCCTATCCCTTTTACTCCATATATAAGTAATATTTTATCTTTTATTGATTGGTCTTTTTCCCATTGCGGTTTATCTTTTAATTGAAGCGGGGTCTTAAAATCAATAATTTTCTCTCCAAATTGGGATTCAATAACATTTGGATTTAAAGATAATGCATGAAAATAATTTTTTAAGGCATTATTCCAATCTTTATTTTTTTCATATTCTTTTGCTTTACTAATAAAATTTAAAGCACTGTCATTAATATTATTGTTTTCAAATGCTATCGAATTTAGAGGGATAAGACTTAGAAAAAATATAAACATTTTATTGCATTTTAAGAACATTATAGTTACTCCGATATCATGTTATAGGCCGTGTCCACAAAGTTTTTCGCCAAAATAGCTGACTATAAGGTGTAAATAATTAAAGAGTTGAAATTTGTAGTTGAAAAGATATGCTGCGGTTTAACAATTAACTTTTTTTGCAAAAAGGATTCCGTAGCATAATGAACAATCTACAATTATTTTATGAAAAATTTAAAGTCTATTTCCCCCCAAAAAAAATTAACCCTTCGCATTTTGCGCCGTCTTTTTATTATTTTATTAAATTTAGGTAGCATCTTTGTAACTTACTCCGACTGTCATTTTCCATTGTGGATGTCATGTAGGCAGGAATCAAATCAACAAGTTATCCATAGGGATGTCAAAAGTTTTTTCCATAGATCTTGTCCTAATATGCTAAAATTTTCATATTCCTTGTCATTAAATTATATCCATTTGCGTATTCTGCTAAAATCGGCGAACTATTTCAGTTAAATACCGCATGGTATTCCGATTCAAAACGGCCATCAGAATGCAATTATATTCTGCTATAAACTTCTATTTCATAAAACTCCCTTCTTCGTCAATTTTTCGTTCTGAGTTTTTTCTCACAGATTCTCCTTTTAATTCAATTCTAATTGCAGTGCGAACAATTCTATCTAAAATAGCGTCAGCAATTGTTGAGTTTGGCATAAGCGAATGCCATTTTGATATTGGAGTTTGGCTTACAAATATTTTTGAAGATGTTTCACTTCGCAGTTCAATAAGTTCAAATAAATATTTTTGCTCAGACTCTGTAATGGAGTGTAGTTCCCAATCATCGATAATAAGAACATTGAATTTTGGCTCTGTCGCAAAAGATTCCAGATGAGTAAGAAGGTGAGATCTACTTTGTATCGAATAGAACTACATAACATGCTTAGAAAAGGTAGCATAAAACACTTCACAATAAACCTATTTGGGAGTAATTTTGCTACCAAATAGGTTTATTGTGCCTAGAAGACAATGATTGTCTTGATTTATCTGAATAATTTTTAATTAATTTATTTCTGCGACAAAAACCTCTACATATATCTCCCCTTTTTTTTCATTCATAATCATATAAATAAAAATCTTTAAATAAATCAATTTAAAAAAAATTCCTAATAAAATCGAATCATAAATTCTTAAAAAAAATTATTATTATTTAAAAAAAATTTAAAATACTCCAAAATCCTAACCAAAAAACAATTTGCTATAATTTTAGTCATTATAATAAAAATATCTTTTTGCAAGTTTTTTGCTTTAACCCGGTACGAAGGTATCAAAATTATTTATAAATACTTTTAACCTTTCTTTTTGTTTACCTAACCAAAATTACATAATGGAATTGTCAATATCATTTTATATTCAATATTTTAAAGTGCTTTTGTTTTATCTAAATTTCTCTAAAAATATAATTGAAATATAATAGATGAAAAAAAGTGGCAAAATAAAATCTATCGAAGAGTTGTCCCATCAAAATTTTTTATGTATTATTTTCGAAAGAGCCACTGAAGAGGGCTATGCGACTTTTTTAACATGCAGTTTAGTGAATGCTAGAAATAGAAAGACTTAAGTTTACATGAACATTTTGCGACGATTCGCTAAAAAAAGCATACTCTTCTTATTCCACAAAATAAAATCAATTAAAATTTTTTTATTTTCATTTGTTTTTATAGTATTAACTACAAATCATCCTTGTTTTAATTTAAATGAACAAATGTATCTTATTGAGTCTAATGAAACAGATAAATCAAGTTCAAGCAAAACAGTAAAAATAGAAAGAGGAAATTCAAATTATTTCCCCATTTGTGGAGCAGGCATAGATACCGAGCAATGTTGTAAAAATTTTATGAATAATACCGCTCAATTTATTGTTTTAAATAGAAAAGAGCTGCAAAAAAATCAATACGTTCGACAAATAAATATCTCTATTCAATTTCATAATGATTTATTAAGACCGCCCATCGCTTAATCCCATTATTTTAAAATCAAATTATAATTCAATATTTAATATTCATCTTTAATAGGATTAAGAAATGAAAAAACTTTATCAAAATGTAATGCATGCTGTTGGAAATGTACCTACGGTTCGCTTAAATAATATGAATGAGATATGCAAATTTCATAAATTATATTTAAAATTAGAGTCCTGTAATCCAGGTGGAAGCATTAAAGAAAAAAATGCGGTTTATTTAATTGAACAAGCAGAAAAAAAAGGCTTGCTTTCTAAAGACGGGATCATTGTTGAATCGAGTTCCGGAAATTTTGGAATTGGCCTTGCTATTGTTGGAGCTGCTAAAAATTACAAAGTATTTATTGTTGTTGATGCAAAAACACCTTCAGCAACAAGAAGAATGCTTGAAGCCTATGGAGCAACTTTGATTGATGTTCCTTTATCTGAAGCAGACGCAAATGGATCCATGCAAGTAGCACGAATGAAAAAAGCGGAAGAAATTGCAAATTCAACATTAGGCGCCTGGTATCCATGCCAACACAAAAATTCAGAAAATCCATCAGCACATAGCATTTATACAGCACAAGAAATTTCAAATGATTTTGAAGGAGCACCCGATGCCATTGTCATCGGACTAAGTACTTCTGGACAGCTTACAGGAATTGGATCTTTTTTTAAAAAGTTTTATCCAAATACAAAAATCATTGGAGTTGATGTTGCCGGTTCTTGTATTTTAGGAACACCTCCGCATCCTTATAAAATGACAGGACTAGGACTTTCTTTTATCCCACCGCAATTTAATGAAAATTTGATAGATATTGCTTACAGTGTCAGCGATAATTTAGCTTTTTCTGTTTGTCATACTTTAGCTAAAAAAGAAGGTTTATTGCTCGGAGGATCAACGGGAGCTATTGTTGCCGCTGGTATTTCATACGCACTCGAAACAAAAAAGGAACAAACGATTTTAATGATAAACCCAGACAGAGGAGATCGATATTTAGACACGATTTACAATAACGAATGGATTGAAAAACAAAATATAAAATTAAAATCAAATGAAATCCTTCATACTGAAATTGAAAATTTAAAACCTGTTGAAAATTTTTATTACAGAAAACAAAGTAAAATATCATGAAAAATTTATTTATAAAAAAAATGTGTACCTTATGGAAAGAATTTTTACCGCTTTCTATTAGCGATGTTACCATGGCAATGGGCGATCCCATGGTAAATACAGCATTAGCGCATATGCCTCGGACTCAAGAAAATTTTGCGGCATTGGGTTTTATCAAATCGATTGTTGTTTTATTTGAAAGTCCTATCATTTCTATGCTTCACGCCTCTAATGCTTTATCTGATAAAAAAGAATCCCGTGAAGCTTTATGGCGTTTTTTATTCATTTCGTGTGCTATTTTAACAACATGTCTATTGATAATTTCAATACCACCTGTTTTTTATTGGGTAACTATAAATTTATTTGGAATTTCAAATGAAATTTCTTCTATCGCCCATAAAATGCTTTTATGTCTTTTGTTATGGCCATCTTCTATTGCGATTCGAAGATATTATCAAGGCATTTTAATTATTAATGGCAAACAGAAGACATTAGCACACGCAGGTTTTTTTCGTTTTTTTGTCTTACTTATCTGTTTATTTATTGGATTTTTATTAAACATTAATAGTGGTTTTTTAGCTGGCGGATCTATGATGATTGGCGTTTTAGCAGAAACCGTCTTTGTTTTTTTAGCCGCTCAAAAATACAAAGATACATATAAAGAAACAAAATCACAAAAAGAGCCCCTTCCTTTGAATCCCAAAAGTGTAAAAGATATTTGGATCTATTATTGGCCATTAGCACATTCCATGGTTCTTGTCTGGGGTGGTAGAGCTCTCTTAATTTTATTTTTGGCACGTGCAACAGATAGCTCAATCTCTCTAGCCATTTGGCCCGTTACTTGGGCTCTCGTACTTGTTTTTGCAAATACAACAAGAATGATTCAACAAGTTATCATTCGTAACAAGGAAAAATATCATCCTTATGATTTTATTATCTTTGCTCTTAGCGTTGGATCTATTCTATCTTTATTTATTTTATTTTTAGTTACGAGCACCTTAGGAAAAAATACTCTTATTTTATTTATTGGACAAAATGAAATTTTATTAAATGGAGTTCAAAAAATATTAACCATTTGTTTTTGTATTCCCATATTTGTAGCAATGCAAAATGTGATGCAAGGACTTTTAATGGGAGTGGGAAAAACAAAAGAAATTAATTTTGCAACCTTATCAGGAACCGCAGTTCTTTTATTTGTTTCTTTTTTGGGAATTTATTTAAATTTTTCAGGAGCTCTTGTTGCTGCTTATGCTATGATTATTTCATTTATTTTAGAAATTTTAATTTTAAGCATAAAAGTTCCTTGGAGTTATTATACTCATCAATATTCAAAACAAAAATTAATTTAAAAAAGGTAAAAAATATGAAATACACTGCCGTAGCGCCTGGTACTTGTGGCGAACTTCTTCAAGGTTTTATTGATGACCAAGATTTTTTAATTAATAGTCCAATCCCTTTTTTTGCAAAAGCAAGTGTTACCCTTAATAAGAACTCTAATTTAATGGAACCATTAGAAGAATCAAAATATTCCAAAATAAATAAAATCATTAAAAAAATTTTTTCTCACTTTAATATGAATGAAAAGGTATCTCTAAATCTAGAAATTGATTCTAACATCCCGAGAGGAAAAGGACTTGCGTCAAGCACTGCTGAACTCACTGCGGTATTACTCGCATTAAGCAAGGCTTTAAATAAAAGCCTAAGCGATAATGAAATCACAAATTTATTGATTTCTGTAGATCACTCCTCTGATGGTGTTTTTTTACCAGGAATATCTTATATTAATCATTTAAAAGGAAATATTTATAAAAAATTTAAATATATTCCTTCATTATCTTTTATCATTATAGACTCTGGTGGTGAAGTATCTACTCAAAAATTTGATAGAAATCTTGCAAGATATATTTCCATTAAAAATGAAAACTCTTTAAGAAGCGCTCTAAAAATGATAAAAGAGGGATTCATGACAAAAAATATCCATTTCATAGCTAAAGCAGCTACATTAAGTGCTAAAATAAATCAGAATGTATTATACAAAGACCCATTAGATACCTTAATTAAGGGAACAAAAGATTTTGGTGGGCTTGGTGTCAATTGCGCACATACCGGAACTGTTTTGGGAGTTATGTTTGATCATAATTCAACAGATCAAAATCGTTTACTTGATCGTGTACATTCTCTTATTCACCCTCTTCCTATCCTTGGTGTTTTTCCGTTAATATCAGGATCAAGATTAATAAATTAATATACTATTTATATATTATATTAATTTATTTTTTAATTTTTTTAAATTTTTTTTAAATTTATTAAAATACTTTTTCTTTAATTTTAATATTGTATTAATACATTTAACAAATATATACTTATCAATTTCTTGTTTTTGAATTAAAAATAGATATATTAAAAATAGGATCGAAAGATCCCAACTCCTACTAGGGATAGCTAGTTGGTAGAGCAAGCTTTACTCTATAAAATTTAAATTTATTCGTTGTAATAAATAATCAAAAAAAATTAAATAAAAAGATGGAGTTCAAAAATGAGGACGAAATTAATTAAAATTGGTACGTTATTTTGTTTTGTTTCTTTTCCAATATCAATACAAGCATCAGAAGAATTCAATTGTATTATTGAATTTGAAAATAATTCATCTGTAAATTTTATCAATCAAAACAATTTAGACGAATGTTTTAAAAAGTTAAATAACAAAGACATAACGGCAGCGACTATCATAAGCTCTGCTAGTTTAACCGGAACAAAAAATCATAATTTCATATTATCTAAAGAAAGATCAACAACTCTAGAAAGAATAGTTAAATTAAAGTATCCAGATATTTTAATTAAGAAAATTTCTATGGGTGAAAATAAAGATTTAGGAAGAAAAAATGAAATTGTTTTTATCATAAAGGATGAATCTGATAAAAAAAGAATTTCAGAACTAACCCAATCTTTGGAAGACATAAAATTAAAAAATCAACAAGATCAATTAAATAAAGATCTTAATGAAAAACAAAGACTGGCATCTATTGATGATGAAATAGAACAAAATAAAAAAAATGAGAAAAAGAATGCCTTCTTCAATGAAAATCCAAATTTTCGTGTCGCTATCAGAACAGGAATGGACACTGTCGTTGATGGAAGATATTTAAATTATTTATCTGGAGGTGCTGAATTTGCATGGATAAATAGAAATACATTTATTCGACCAGAAGTTGGTGTTAAATTTATATCTTCCATAAGTGGCATTAAAATAAATGACCAAGAAGTAACAAATGTTATGAATGCTTATGGATTTGTAGGTGGTGGCATAGGTATAAAAGGATTTGTAACAGGAGCTCGCCTTCTCTTAGGTAATGAATGGATTGATATTAATAATAAAACAGAAAAAATAAATGACTTTGCTCTTGGTGGAGAAGCTCGTATTGGTTATGAATGGGAAAAAGGAATATCCTTATTTGCAAGTTATGCCTTAACAAAAAGAATACAAATGATCGGTGCTGATATTGGGTATAGTTTTTAAACAAAAATTATTTTCAATCTAAATATATTACAATTCAAGGAAAATTTTTATGACAAATTTATCATCAACATTCATTGAAGAATTAAAAAATTCTACTAATGATCTTATTTCAATTCAAAAAGAGATTGAAACTAAAATAACAGAAAACAGAGAAATCGAAACAGAAAACTTAAATGACTTAAAAAAATCATTAGACAATATTCAAGTTCAATTACAAGAAACTATAAAAACACACGAAGCTTTCAATGAAAACAAACACTCAGAACATATCTTAGATTCTCTGATAAAAAAAATTGATGAAGTTAAACCATTTTTTGAAGATATACTTAATAAAATCAAAATGTATTCACATAATTTAAGTAGTGCTATAGATATTACAGCATTAGAGCTTAAACTATCTTACATTTATAAAGTAATTTTTCTCCGTGATAAAAAAGAACAAATTATAAATAAAGCGGAAGAAATAAAAGAAGAAATATCGCCAAAGAATTAACTCATTTTTCATTTTTTAAAAACATTTATAATTAACAATAAAAGGAATAAATTTATTATGAAATGTAAACTTTTAATGTCTTTCATTTTAATTTCATCAATATTTCATTTACAAGCTAAAGCAAAAATAGAAAATAATACGAATGAATTACATAACAAAACCGCCGAAATAGATATTAGTCTCTCTTTTTTTAATAAGAAAAAAGCAAATATACATCTTCGTATTCCATCTCAACAGGCTTATGGTTTTGAAGGCAAGTCCACAAATCCTGAGCAAGAAGAAAAAGTAAATCGTGTTATTGACCAATTTAAATCTGATATTTCAAATATTATTTTATTAGGTGAAAATTGCACCTATGAAGTTGGTGGAATTGAAAAATTTGCGAATGCTAGTGAAAGTTCTTATCAGTATAAAAAAGGGGAAACTAAAAAAATGAAAACAGATTATTTTGTTTTTGAATCCGATATACATATTACTTGTAACAGAGATTTAAAAAATGAAAAAATTGGGCTCAATTTTGAAAAATCATTTAAAGACATAAGTAGAATATCGATAAGACTAAATGCGACTCATAAGAGAAATTTTGTAATTAATAATTCAAATGGCAGTTTTAATTTTTGATAATACTTGTTTATTCTATTTCATAAAAAATAATTTTACTTAAATTTTATGAAATCCTTTTTCATTTCTTTTTTATACCTTCCTAAAAAAAAATAGAGCTTTCCTTAATTTGACATTTATTTTTTTTAAATTTATTATTTTTATCTTAAGCTCCATAACAATTTAATAGAAAGGTATTTTATGCTGCGTAGTTTAGCTTTATCCTTGATGTTTGCTATTCCTGTTTTAGCAAATGCGAAATCGATTTTAGAGCCAGGAGAAACTCTTACTTCCGAAAGAGTTTTACAATCTCCTAACTTATGCTTTACCCTAAGCTTTAAAGACAAAGGAAATTTAGTTCTTTCCAATAGATCAGGTAAAATGATTTGGAGCACTGGCACATATAATACGAATGCAACTCAGCTTTATATCGATTACGGCAGCAATTTAAGGTTACAAACCTCACCAAATACTCCCATTGGTTGGCAGACAAATACAAAAGGAGCTTTTGGATTTCTAAGGTTACAAAATGATGGAAATCTCGTTATTTACAGTGATTCTTTTGTACCTCTATGGCACATAGGAACCGGAGGAGCTCCTTGCGGTTAATCCCATATATTTATTTCAGGTGACAATTTTTAATTTATTATTGTTACCTGAATTCTCCAAAATATTTTAATTCCTTTTTTCTTAAATATCATAAAAGACCTCCGATAAGGGCATGTATCCCTAATTTTACAAGGAGCATGAAGTGGCTAAAAGAATTATAAAACCTTATATAATAATAGCTTGTTTCTTTAACATTTCTGTTTATGCAGAAGATATTACCTTATTTTGTGATGACTTCCCTGGTGAAATAGAAAAAAGAGGTGAAAATGATCTTGGAGGTATTGGCGGTGATATTGTTATTCAAGCTCTTAAAGCAAAGAAGATTTCCTATAAATTAGAGATGAAACCTTGGAAAAGAGCGTTTACGGAAGCTTTGGCAAATGATAATAAAAAGTCTTTTATTATCCCCCTTACAAGAAATAAAGAGAGAGAAGAAAAATTTGTATGGGCTTCTAAAATTTATGAGGCGAAAACCATTTTTCTAACAATGTCAGGAAGCAAGAATATAGACAGCATGGCCGATGCAAAAGGATCTAAAATTGGAGTCTTAGCAGGCTCATCCTACGAAAATATTTTAACAAGCCCCGATAGTAAAATAGAAAAAGGTAACATTGATGCCGTACCAAACGATGTGACAAATTTTAAAAAACTTATCGGTAAAAAAATTGATGCTTGGTTTACTTTAAACATTGTTGCTAGTACCTTAATAAAAGCAAATTTAAAAGCAGAAAATTTGAATGAAAGTAACTTTCGTATAGGAAAAGCAATTGCAGTTCAGGAAAAATATATCGCAACGACTTCTACAACGTCTCCAGAGTTAATTAAAAAAGTAACGGATGCTATAGAAGCTTTTAAGAAAACTGCGGATTATAAAAAACTAACAGATAAAATTAGTAAATAAATAAAAAATTATTTTTTAATTTATTTAATTTTGTTTTGAACTATTATTTTTTTAATTTCTTTCACCTCATTAGAGGATTCCATTAATATCCTTTTTTTTAAAGTAGAATCCATTAATAAACAAGATTCTACTTTATTAAAAAATTGATAGCGGTATTTTGCAAATAAATTATAAAAAAAGTTTAAAATAATTTTAGGAATAATATTAAATATATAAAATAAGTTCCAAGGAAACTTTAATAATTGAAAAATTTTTAAAACAGCTGCAGAACGTGTGTATACTTTATTTTGAAAAAATAAAATTACTGTATTTGGAGTGCCATTAAAAAAATAACGAAATGCCGAAAATAAAAAAACTTCTTTTTTGTCCTGCTTAATTACAAATTGTATAAATTTATTACAAATGAGACATTGATCATCAATAATAATTACAGGTTTATCCATAACATAATACCTCTTGTTATGAATTATATCACACTATTTTCTTTTATTAAAGAATTTTCTCCTTCAATCAAAACAGTTAAATCCTTAATTGCCATAGCCATTACATCTGCCTGATCTTTTAATTTATTTGCATCCATTAATGAAACATTTGCAATTTTATTCGTATTTTGAGCTACTTTATCAAAGTTTTGCATTGCAATAGAAATTTCCGTGACACCTTTTGCTTGCTCATCAGATGCAATGTGAATATCGCTCACCATTAAGTTTAATTTATTTATTTTTTCAACAATTTCATTTAAAGAATCTCTACATTTATGAGATGACTTTATCCCTTCTTCCACACTACCCTTCGATTTTAAGACAAAATATTCTACATCTTCCTTGCTTTCCTGAAGTATTTTTGTAATTTGTGAAGTACTATTTAAGAGCAATTCTTCAATTTCTTTCGAAGAATTTCCACTCATTTGTGCAAGATTACCTATTTCTTCGGCAACGACAGAAAAACCTCTACCATGTTCTCCTGCTCTTGCCGCTTCTACAGATGCATTAAAAGATAAAAGTTTTGTTTGAAAGACAATATTATTTATAATTTTTGTTTTATTATTAATTTCAGAAATAATATTTATAATTTCGGTCATTTTTTTATTATTTTCAGCACTTTTTATTTGAAATTGATTATTATCGTTTTGTATATTTTGAATATCTTGCACCATTTTTTCGATGTTATTTTTAGAATAATCTGCGATTGAGCTTGTTTCGTTAGATACGATTTTTGATTGTGTAGCATTTTCAGCATTTTTATTTACCATTGCTGTGATTTCATCAACAGCTACTACAGTTTCATGCAAAGATGCTGCAAGTTCAGAAGCCGTTGACGATAAATTTTGACTTGTTCCATTTAAACTTATTGAGGAATCATTCACATTATTAAAAACATTATTTACATTAAATATAACTTCATTAATTTTATTTAACGTATGAATCGATAATTTTATTCCAATGATTAGTGAAAGCATAATTCCAATTACGCTAAAAATAACTCCATATATAATACTATTACTTGTAATTTTTTCAGCATATTCTATTTCTTGTTGCACTTGATCCATTAATAGCTCTTCTGAAATTTTTACTAAATCAACAATAGCATTAACTTTAGGTACTATTTTATTTAATGTTATTTGTTTTTGTTCTTTTAAATTCTCTGGTGTATTCTTCAGTGATAATTTTTTTACATTTATAAATTCTTCTTGAACTACATTAAAGTCATTTTCAATTTTTTTGATATTTTCTGACATTTTCTCTGATAAAGTAAATTTTTTCATTCTATCCAATTGCTCTTTTAAGTCTGACACTTTTTGCCCTGCTTGATTCATTTTTTCATTTTTTATACTTATCTCGTCAAAAGTGAGTGCAGTCCATAAAAAGCGAAGAACGGCATTGGCATCTACCCGAATATGGTTTACTAAAATTACTTTAGGAAACTTTTCTTTTGCAATGGTCTCTGCATTATTTTTTTGTTGCACCAAATTATAGGACATAAATATACTTAAAAAAGATGTAAATATAAAAGAAATCAAGATTAAAATTGCAAATTTAAATCGGATTCCAGAAAACCACTTTTTCATGATAATTCCTTCCTATTTTAATATAATAATTAGTTTATTTTATTGAATTTAAAAATACAATTTTTATTTTAAGCGTCAAAATTTAGGAGTTATTTTGTTTTCAGATTATTTAATCTCAATCAGCTCATTTATATTTGTTGAAAACTTTTTAGACACAAATCCTCTTTTCGCAATCCATGTTTTTTTATCAAAGGAGTCTGCAAAATTAATTGTAAACATTCCATTTAAATCATTAATTTTATCTACAACACTCGTTATCATGCTTTCTTTTTGTATTTCTCTAAAATCAAATAAATTAGAAGGTAAAAAACTTCTTTGTTTTAAGTCAAAAAGAACAATACCACATTTTTTATATTCTTTATTTTCTTTAAATATTTTTATTAATGCTAATTTTGCAAATTTTAAATAATCGGGTGTATAACAAGAATAATAAGGCAAACGAATATTTATAGATTCGCTGTAAAAATCGCCTTTATGATAACTTGTACTTAAGTAAACAGTGAAGTACTGGGCTTCTAATTGCTCTTGCCTTAATTTTTTACAGGCAATCACTATATGATTTGCAAGAGCCCCAAAAATATCTTCTCTATTTTTTACAGAATTTCCAAAACTTCTAGAGACCGTAATGCTTTTTTTCGGTTCGCTAAACAGTTGCAGCTCAATACAAGGCACTCCTTTTAACTCTCTTGCCATGTTTAGACCTTGAATTGTAAAATGCTTTCTTAAAAAGAACTCATCAAGTTCGATAAATTGATTTGCGAAAAAAACACCAAATTCATTTAATTTTTTGGAATACTGATACCCAATTCCCCAAATGTCTTTTACTTCCGTTCTTTTTAAGGCTTCTTCAATATGTTTTTGTTCATATAAAGCCAATACTCCATTTGCTTTTAAAGATTTTTTAGCTATTTTATTTGCAATTTTTGACAATGATTTTGTAAATGAAATGCCTACTCCACATTGAATTCCAGTATTTTGATATACTGTATTTTTTATTTTCCAACCCATTTCATTTAATTTTTGTTTTGGAATATGAGATAAATCCATAAAAGCTTCATCAATAGAATAAACTTCAACGTCCGGAGAAAAGGCTTCTAGACATTTCATAAGCCTTGCAGACATATCTCCATAAAGTTCATAGTTAGAAGAAAAGTATTGGATATCATGCTTTTTAATGAGATCTTTTATTTCAAAAAAAGCTTGCCCCATTTTAATTCCAAGAGCTTTTGCTTCATTACTACGACTGACGATAGCACCATCATTATTGGAAAGAACAACAACAGGCTTGTTACGTAACTTAGGATTAAATACACGTTCACAAGATACATAAAAATTATTTCCATCAATGAGAGCTATCATATTTATACAAATAAACCACTTTATAACTAATATTATTTAAACTATTTATCTTCTACGAGACTTTTTACAATAGCAGGACGATTTTTAAGATTTTCAAAATAAGCATTTATTTTAGGCCAAGCTTTACGTTCGACATCGATATGATCAAACCAAGTTAAAATAACAAACAAATAAGAATCAGCAAAAGTATAATGATCCCCTACAAAAAAAGAATGCTGTGTTAGTTCTTTCTCTATATAATTAGCTAATTTATCAAGCCTTGGTCTTAATACAGAATTTTTAATTTCTTTTGAAATTTCGGGATTAAAAAAAATGCCCACTGTTTTATGAAAATCAGAAGAAATAAAATTTAACTTTTCGAGCACACGATAACGAGGCCAAGCCATTTCTCTTGGAATAAAATTTCCACCTTGAGAGTGGTTATCTGCTAAATATTGCAAAATAATGGCTCCTTCTGTAAGCGTTTCACCACTGGAAAGTTGCAATACAGGCACAGCTCCCTTTGCATTTATTTTTGTGAAATCCATTCCACTTTCTGTAAGAGATGTTTTTATATCTACTTTTTCATACTGGCACTCCAGACCAAGTTCATTAATAGCAATACGTGAAGCGAGAGAACAAGAACCTTTTGAAAAATAAAGTTTCATACATTACTCCTTTAAAAAAAATAAACAACAGCATTGAGAGCAAAAAGAAATTAAACCGAATTGAGTTTATAATCAATAAAATTTGTTTTATAATTTTTTTTAAATAAAATAAAGCTCACCAAATTAAATACAAATAAATATAATATTATTTTTATACGGAATGAATTACAGTTGTAACAACACCCCAAATTTCAAAGTCCACTCCTTCTTTTATAACAATATTTTCATAGGAATCATTCTCGGCTGCTAAAATAATTTTATGGTGACGAATTAAAAATCGTTTTACCGTAAACTCACCATCAAGAATAGCCACTACAATATTTCCACTAAATACTTTTAAAGATCTATCTACAACAAGAATGTCCCCACTATGAATACCAGCGCCGATCATGGAGTCTCCTTGACTGCGTACATAAAATGTAGATTCGGGATGTTTTACAATATAATCGTTTAAATCTATTTTTTTATCTACGTAGTCTGTTGCAGGAGAGGGAAATCCAGCACAAACAGTACTAAAAGCAAAAGGAATATAAATTTTTGTTTCAAAAGATGGTTTAAAATACATCATAACCTCCTTACCATATATTTGTATGGTGTTATGACATTTGTCAAAGGCTATTTTCGTTTTTCCCACCCTTTTTTTAATGGTCTATCAATTTCAACTGATATTTTAGGCTCCTGTCTATTATTAAGGAACTGAATAAAATCTTTTCCATCGTGATTTTCACAATCAAACCAATTTTCAAAAGTTTTTAGTTTTTGTTTTAAAAATATTGGGGATCTCTCATGCCCTATTTTTCTGACAAAGTCGCCTGGCTCTGCTGTCAAAATAGAAAACGATGGAATCACTTCACCCGTCTCTTTATCCGTCCAATAGTCAAAAATAGCAGGAACAAAAATACATTCCGCTAAATTAAATTTAACCATATTTCCTGCAAATTTTCCTTCATAGATTGGCTCAATAAATGTAGTTATGGGAACAAGACAATGATTTTTTAAAAAAGGTTTTTTCCATGTTGGCTTTTCCAATACCGTTTCAAGTCGAACATTATGGGTTGCGAACTTGGGTTTACGATCATGAGACCAAGAGGGAACTAAAGAAAAATAAAATAGCTCAATAAAATATTCATTATTCTTATACTCAATAATAGGAGATTGTGAATGTGGTAAAATTCTGTCTTTCCATTCTATAGAATTTAAATTTAGACTAAATATAGACAATGATTTTTGAAAAAGAATTCTATCTACAAGAAATTGAGCACACATAAAAAGACCTCCCTTATTTTAAAAATAAATTATACAAAAAAAGTTATTTCTTGACAGGTATTTTTTGTATGGTACTTTAATTGCAATTCTTTTATAAAGATGGGGTTAATTATGACAAATAATAGTGACTATATATATGATAATTACTTCGCTACTACAAAAAATAAAATGGGCTTTGCTTTTAAAGGCATAAATGATGACATAACAAAAAACTTCATAGAATTTTCAAAATTAGCTAAATCACCTGTATTAGAAATTGGCGCTGCCTATGGAGCTGTTACGTTAGAAGCGCTAAAAAACGGTGCTACCGTTATTGCAAATGACATTGATGAAAAACATCTTGAAGAAATATACAATAATTGCGATTTAAATTTGAAAAAAAATTTAATTTTAATACAAAATGATTATGACAATTTAAATTTCTTACAAGACTCCCTATCGGCTATTTTATGCAATAGGGTTATTCATTTTTTTGATCCTGAAAAAACATTACGCACCATCAAAAAAGCATATACTTGGCTAGAAAAAGGTGGCAAAGCTTTTTATACTGTTGAAACTCCTTATCTTAAAACGTTCAATATGAAAAAAAACTTAATAAAAGATTTTGAAGAGAGAAAAAAACAAGGAGAACAATTTCCTGGATTCATAAAAACAAAAGATTATGGCGAAGACGAAATTAGCAATATTTTACCCGAATATTTAAATTTATTTGATGATGAAGTGTTAAAAAATACATTTGAATCTTGTGGTTTTCAAATAGAAAAATGTTATATGTTTGCAAGAGAATTTTATCCAGATAAAGCAAGACTAGATAATCGTGAATCCGCTGGTATTATAGCGACTAAAGTTTAAAATAAATTAATGACTTTATAAATTATTATTCATCTGCTTTTATTCTATATTCCAAGATAATTTGACAATACAAAAATTAAATACTATTATAACCATATCAATTCTTTATTTTATAGAAAATATTTTTAAGTGCTAAATAAATAATTATTAAAATAAAATTTTCAACTTAAATTAAAAATTTTATATTGAAAATGGATAAATATATGAAAAAAAATTTAAAAAATATGCTAGCAGCATCAATTCTTTGTTATTATGAATCTTCAAATGCCGCAGAATTAACATGGGCTGAAAATACTAAAACGATTGCCTATTTAGTTGATTCAAAAATGGGGAAAGTTGCTTCTTGTTTTGTTGGAAAAAACAATGACTTCAGCCGATGTAGAAATATTTTAGACGATCCAAATTATAAAGAAATAAGCGATATTAAAATTTACAATAAAAGATTATATCTTTTAAATGGAAATAAAGGAAAAATTTTAATTTATAATATAAATCAAGAGGATCGTAATTTGATTTTAATTTGGGAGATAAATGGTTTTAATAAACCAACAAGCATTGAGATTAAAGATAATAAAATTTATATTACGGATCTTTCTCTAAGAAATAAAATTTACTCTTTTAATTTAGATAAAAATGGCATATTTAATAAAAATGAGCCTCCTATAAATGTCCATGGAGTACATTTTCCTAATGACGTTAAATATAATAATAATATATTTTACTTTTTAAATAATAATTTAAAAAATTCAATCACACTTTGTAAAAAGAACATTCATGGAAATTGGTATGATCCCCGAAAAGTGGACTATTAAATTTCATAATTTTCTTCATATTCTAAAGGTGCATGATAATCAAGTGCAGAATGAGCGCGAATTCGATTATAAAACACCTCTATATATTCTATGACTGAAGATTTTG
>RRZT010511445.1_pt1 | contig 17527 bp, 24 predicted proteins | sample 2165551 | NCBI WGS metagenome assembly RRZT01 (sample SAMN10456910, study PRJNA506462) | wastewater metagenome | biome: wastewater; feature: sludge; material: wastewater sludge; isolation source: wastewater sludge with Escherichia coli K12::gfp cells carrying plasmid... | place: USA: Moscow, Idaho...
GAGTGTGGCTGCAAGATACTCAAGAAGATTGAGTATGCGACTGAGGCATGTCCTTTGGGCAAGTGGAGCGAAATCAAATGAAGCTTGGATTAACGACAAAACACTATCCAAATCACGGCACTGTGATTGTGCCATGTGATAGCCAAGGTAATGCACTTGGAGATAATGTAATCAGTATGGAAGTGAAAGACGGCATTGTGACTGTTCAATACCATGCAGATGAATCAATGAAGTTTGGTGGCGCCAAGGGTATGAATAGTGGGCATTACCGATTCTCAGCAATGAATGACGATAGCAAATGGCAAGATATGGCTAATGCAGAACTGAGTATGGAGCTTGATGCAAGCGAGTTAAAGCAAGTGCTAGATGACTTTATTCAGATTGACCTGCCCAATGCTGTGCGTGCTATTGTTCAAGATGAGATGAACAAGCAGGCCAAGGCCGCAGTAATGGAGATTAAATGAATATTGATGACATGAGAAGTGATGAGCAATATCTAAGTGCTGCAATTTCAACTGTAATTAAATCGGGAAAAATCACATTAAATACAGTACAGACATTGGTTGAGTTTGCGCCTGAAATTATGTATCCATTTGCCAGCGCTATGGGCGTGGAAGTTGGCAAGCTCAAGGAGATGGCACACAATGAGATGCTGAATGAGCAGGCCGTAAGTGTATTGATGGATTTAATCTCAAGCAAACTGATGAATAAAAGGCTAGGTAATGGCGGCATCATGGCGCACTGATAGACGCAGCAGTACTGAGCGAGGCTACACATACCAGTGGCGCAAAGCCCGTGCAAGGTATCTGCAATCGAATCCATTGTGTGTGTACTGCATGAAACAAGGCAGGACTGAAGCAGCTACTGTTGTGGACCACATCGTAAAGCATGGTGGCAATCAGGATTTGTTCTGGGATGAGAGTAACTGGCAAGCACTATGCAAGCTACATCATGACAGTACAAAGCAGCGTGAAGAAAAGAGACAGGTTAAGTCAGTGCAGATAGGTGCTGATGGGTATCCGATTGAGGAGTGAGTGATGATGCGACATATACTTAAATCACCGCCACCAACACCAATGGAGCGAGAGCGAGAGCGTATAGAGGCATATAGCCCGCAGATTGCAGCTCGTGAGCTTGAGTTGGCTTTGATGAAGCTGATAGATGATAAGCGTCGCGAGGATCCAAGCTTTGATAAGCGCATGGACATTGAAGCGATTCATTTTAATCTTGTTGGTGACGATGTGAGTGTAGATGTGGTGTTGAAGTAGTCAATAAAGTACAAGGCAAGTAAATGTGTCTTGTGCTGTAGTGATTACACAGTGATAGCAGAACCTAATGAGTAGGATTAAATTAATATAGGATTAAGCTATCAGGCATGGGGTGGTGATAGAGTTTAGCATTTTTACCCCTCGGCACCGCCCGTCAAGCTTCAAAGTAACGCTAACCGAAAAAAATCCCAAGGAAAATTGACCATGACAGCAAAACGTCAACGCTCAGACAGCGCTACGGCGGCTGTAGTGGCGTTTAATTCCGCACAGAAGCAAATACCATCACCCAAGCCATTAAACGACGCAGAACAGGTCTACTGGGCTGCTATCACGCGTGCGCGTGCGCGAGAGGACTGGACAGATGTTGATTTACTTCATGCTTGGAACCTTGCAAAGCTAATGTGGCAGATTGAAGAAAGCCATTTAGAGATTGCAGAAAAGGGCATGACAGTAGTGAATGAAAAGGGTACTCAAATCGACAACCCTGCATTCAGCCGACTAGAAAAACTCACCCGACTAGCAACCAGTTTATCTACCAAACTGCATGTTCATGCCGAGGCCACTGTGGGCAAGTCAGAGGATGCTGCCAAACGTGCCACAAAGCAGCGCGATGCTGAAAACACACTGGCAACAAAAGACCCAAGCTTGGATGATTTCATTGCCCGACCAATGGTGAATTGAAATGACCAAAGCAGAGCAGATAATCGCATTCATTGAATGCTTGAAAGTGCCCGAGGGCGCATTGGTTGGCCAACCCATCAAATTGATGGAGTTTCAAAAGCAGTTCATTCGTGATGTGTATGACAATCCACACAAAACACACAACGCAATCCTGAGTATTGGCCGCAAGAATGGCAAAAGTGCATTGATTGCATCACTGTTATTGGCTCATTTGGTTGGGCCAATGGCAGTGCAAAACTCGCAAATCGTGTCAGGTGCAATGAGTCGCGAACAGGCGGCCTTGGTTTTTAAGCTTGCTCACAAAATGGTGATGCAAAATGAGAAGCTCTCAAAAATCATTCGCGTGATTCCATCTTCCAAGCAGTTAATCGGCTTACCCATGAATGTGGAGTACAAGGCTATCGCTGCTGACGGCGCTACCGCGCAAGGTTTGTCGCCCGTACTGATTATTTTTGACGAAGTCGGACAGGTTCGCGGCTCACAGAATGATTTTTACGATGCATTGGTTACTTCACAAGGTGCGCACTCATCGCCACTGATGGTGAATATCAGCACACAAGCACCAAAAGATGATGATTTGTTATCAATCTTAATCGATGACGCAAAAACATCAGGCGATAAACACACGGTTTGCCATGTTTATAGCGCGCCTGAGAATTGTGATGTTGGCAGTATGGATGCATGGAAGGCATCTAACCCAGCATTGGGCGAGTTCCGAAGCTTGGAGGATATGCGAAAACTAGCTGAAAAAGCAGCGCGTATGCCGTCGTTTCAAAACACATTCATGAATTTGAACCTAAACATGCGTGTAAATCCGATTGCGCCATTCATTCCGATTATTGAATGGAAAAAGTGTGCTTTGGATTATGGTGAAAGCGAAGCCGCATACGATGCCTTTGAGTATGGCGACGTGTACGCAGGATTGGACTTATCATCCCGTAACGACTTGACCGCATTTGCAATGGTTGCCCGCGGTGCTGATGGCGTGTGGTACTGCAAAGTAGAAGCATGGACCCCCGCATCAACAATCGGCGACAGAGCAAAGCAAGACCGCGCACCATACGACATTTGGGCGCGTGAGGGTTATTTGACCGCAGTGCCAGGCACGACAATTGCCTATGATTTGGTGGCTGAGAGAATCACAGACCTGTGCGCCGAGTACAACATTAAGGCGATTGCGTATGACCGTTGGCGCATGGATGTGTTCAAGAAAGCGCTTGATGGCATTGAATTGCCTTTGGTTGACTGGGGACAGGGCTTCAAGGATTCGACCGTTGGTATTGAGGCGCTAGAAGAAGCAATCCTAAACGACCGATTCAAACACGATAACAATCCCGTCTTAAACATGAGTGTCCACAATGGCCGCGTGGTCTCAGACCCTGCCAACAATCGCAAGTTTGAGAAATCAAAAGCCACAGGCCGAATAGACCCGCTGGTTGCGCTTGCAATGGCAATGGGCATTGCATCACGAGATGTGATTGATGCGCCACTCGATCTAGACAACTACTTAGAGAACATAATTATCGCATGAGCACACTACAAGACGCTGGATTTTGGGCGCGATTTTGGACGCGCGTAAGCGGGCGCACCTACCAGCACAAAGGGGAGCGCTCATATTCTGATGACACATCATCAACACTTAGCGGTTCAGTGGTAAATCACAGTACCGCACTAAAATTGTCGTCAGTCATGGCATGTGTACGCTTACGAAGCGAGACCATTGCCAGCTTGCCGCTGCACTTGTATGACGACAAGAAAGAGGTGGCATCTGACCACCCACTGTATGCCATTTTGCACGATAAACCTAATGCAAACATGAGTGCCATTGAATACTGGCAAGCAGTAATTGCAAATAAGGATTTGCGCGGCAATTCGTACAGTCTCATTGTTCGCAGCGGCAATCGCGTCATATCACTTGAGCCACTAGATGTGGATGGAATGGTGGTTGAGCGAATGAAGGATGGCAGTTTGCGCTATGAATACACCACAAATGGTGTCAAAGAGGTGTTTTCAGAGGATGAAATATTCCACTTTAAAGGCTTTTCTTTGGACGGCATACGCGGCTTAAGCACAATTGCTTATGCTGCTGATACGCTTGGATTTCAGATTGATGCCAATAAAACGGCGCAAAATGAGTTTAAAAACGGCTTAAAAGCGGGCGGCTTTCTGAAAACAGGGGAACGAACGCTTGATGATGCGCAACGCACACGGTTAAAGCTGAGCATGGCTGAGTTTAGTAAACCTGAAAACACTGGCAAAAATATGGTGCTTGAGGCTGGCATGGATTATGTAGCAGCCAATCGCATTAATCCACAAGATGCTCAATTGCTCGAAAGCCGATACTTTGGCATTGAGGAAATTTGCCGAGCGTTTAACGTGCCGCCGCAGTTAATTGGACACACCGATAAGGCTAGCTCATGGGCTTCAAGTCTTGAGCAGACCAATATGGCATTTCTCACCTACTCATTGCGACCTGATTTGGTGCGCCTAGAGCAATTGATTGCCCGTAAGCTACTCACCCCTACTGAGCGTTTGAAATACAAGCCACGGTTCAGTGTAGAGGGTTTGCTGCGAGCAGACAGTCAGGCGCGGTCTCAGTTTTACACAACCATGCTGCAAAACGGCGTAATGAGCCGAAATAATGTGCGAGAGCTTGAGGATTTGCCGCGAGTTGATGGTGGTGATGATTTAACAATCCAACTGAATATGACCACTATCGACAAAATAGGGGAGCAAAGTGAATAAAAAAGATTTGAGTTTTGAAATTAAGGCCGTCAGTGATGATGGCCTTTTTAGTGGCTACGCGTCTGTGTTTGATAATGTAGACAGTTATGGCGACATCGTGCGCAAAGGTGCATTTGTTGAATCCATTGGCGAATGGGAAGCCAAGGGCAAAATGCCGCCCATTCTGTGGAATCACGACCCATCCGACCCAATCGGCATTTACACCAAGATGCAAGAGGATGACAAAGGACTGTATGTTGAGGGGAAGTTACTGATTGATGATGTGCCACGAGCCAGGCAAACCCACGCACTAATGAAAGCAGGGGTGATTGATGGCCTATCTATTGGCTATCGCGTCAAAGAATATCTTTACAACGTAGATGAGGAAGTAACTGACTTAATTAAGTTGTCGCTTCGTGAAGTGTCCATTGTCACATTCCCTGCAAATCCTGAGACCCGTATTGAGGCCGTGAAATCACGCCTTGATGCTGGCGAATTACCCACATTACCTGAGTTTGAAAAGTTCCTGCGCGAGGCTGGCTTCTCAAAATCCCAGGCCACGGCAATCGCTGGTCATGGCTTGCGTAAATTGCTGAGCGATTCAGCACCAGAGGCGAAATCAATTCAAAACGCATTAAATATTTTAAAAGGTACAAATCATGTCTGACGTAACAATCGACCAACTCGCGCAAGAATTACGCACTCAAATTGACGGCGTGAAAGCAATTGCCGATGAATTTAAAGGCAAGGCCGCTCACAATGACACCATCAGCGCTGGTGCAAAGCAGTCTGCTGACGAAGCTTTAACCAAAATGAACGAATTGGCTGCACAAGTTCAAGAGTTAGAGCAAAAAGCAGCACGTCGTGGCGAAGATAAGCCGCAAGAAATCAAATCACTGGGTCAACAATTCGTTGATGATAAATTTGAAGGCATCAAGTCTGCTGGTGGGCGTGGCCGCTTCTCAATGGAAGTTAAAGCTACTATCAATAGCGCCACAACCAGAGCTGCTGGCTCTGCTGGAGCACTGGTTGAGCCTACTCGCTTGGCTGGTATTATCGCCCCGCCTGACCAAAAGTTAACCATTCGTGACTTGTTGTTACAGGGTCAAATGGATGGCAATGCTTTGCAGTATGTTCGTGAAACTGGATTCACCAATAACGCTGCTACCGTGGCTGAATTGGCTAAAAAGCCTGAATCTGACATCAAATTCGACATGGTTGATACCAGCGCGAAAGTGATTGCTCACTACATGAAAGCATCGCGTCAAATCTTGGATGATGCCAGCCAATTGCGATCATACATTGATGGCCGCTTGCGCTATGGCTTGAAATTGGTTGAAGAACGCCAGCTTTTGAATGGTGATGGCACTGGCCAAAACTTGCATGGCATCATTCCGCAAGCCTCGGTGTATGCAGTACCAACTGGCGCGGCCACAACCTTGTCGACTGGTTTGGATACATTCCGATTTGCCATGTTGCAAGCTGTGTTGGCTGAATATCCTGCAAGTGGTTTTGTGTTGAATCCTGTGGATTGGGCAAATATTGAGACGCTGAAAGACACAAGCGGTCAATACTTGATTGGCAATCCACAAGGCACAGCAACGCCAACAGTTTGGGGATTGCCAGTGGTACAAACCCAAGCCATTGCACAAGGTAAATTCTTGACTGGTGCATTTAACTTGGGCGCTCAAATCTTTGACCGCTGGCAGTCACGCGTTGAAATTGCCACTGAGAATGAAGATGACTTCGTTAAAAACTTGGTGACAATTTTGTGTGAAGAACGCTTGGCATTGGCTGTGTATCGTCCAGAGTCGTTTATCTACGGCGATGTGAAACCAGCGCCTTAATCAAACTGGAGGCTTCGGCCTCCTTTTTTTATGAAAGGTAAGCAATGCAGACTTACAAAGTTATTCGTCAGCACTATGGCGATAAACAATACTGGGTTGGTGATGAGCGTGATTTAAATGATTTTGACGCAAAGCGATTACTTGAGCAGGGTGTGATTTCAGACAAGAAAGCACCAGAACCAAACAATAAACGCGCTCAAGCACTGAAAAATAAGGCTGAATGATGATTGATTTGAATGATGCAAAATTACACTTGCGTGTTGATGGCAATGAAGAAGATAGCATCATTCAGTTGTACATTGATGCGGCGCTTGAGAAAACCAGTGTGATTTTGGGTAGAAAGCTGATTGCACCAAGTGCGACACCAAGCGATGAGAGTGAAATCGCTTTTAATCCTGCAATCAAGGCCGCATGTCTACTGTATGTTGGTTTGTTATACGCACATCGTGAGGCAGCTAGTGCTGGCGGCGTTGCTGAATTGCCACTTGGATATTACGATTTGCTGCGTCCATACCGTTTAATGGGGGTATGACATGCAAGCAGGCAAACTAAACAAGCGCGTGAAAATTCAGGCCCACACTGAAACCATTGATGAATATGGCTATGCAGCAAAGGCTTGGGCTGATTTAGCCACTGTTTGGGCCCATGTTAAAAACGTCAATGGCAAAGAGTTCATCAAGTCTAGTGTTGAATTGTCCGAAGTTTCCACATCCATCCGCATACGCAAACGAAAAGGTTTGGACAGCTCTATGCGAGTGATTTTCAACGACAACATTTTGCAAATAGTCGCGGTTTTGCCTGATGAGGAAACCAACGATTATTTGGATTTGGTTTGCAAGAAGTGGGTGGAGCATGGAAGCTAAAGTAAAGGTGCATGGCCTCAAGGATGTTTTAAAACAGCTTGAGCGCTTGGGCATGGACATGCGCGACAAGGTGATTAACGAGGCTGTGGGCAAGGGTGCGTACATTCTGCGAGAACAAGCGCAGTCTAATTGCTACATCGCCCCTGCGCCGTACACGGTGCGTTACAACGGCACATACATTGAATTGCAGCCTGGTTCTTTACGCGATTCAATCATCATGAAGCGATTGCCCAAGTCTGAAATTGGTGGCATGTCAGCAGTGTACAAAATCACGACCAAGCAGATTGACCCAACCAATGCCAACATTGGCAAGATTGGCAACATTTGGGAGTACAAAAAACCGTTCATGCGGCCTGCTGTGCAATCGCATGGTGACCAAGCAATCAAAAAGACCAGCGACCATTTGGTTAACGAAGTGAAGCGAATTTGGAGGCGCGTATGAGTACATACAAGATATTGCGCTCAGTGCTATCGACAGTCACTCCGAAAGTGTATGCCGATATTGTGTCGCTCGATGCAAAAGCGCCATACATTCGCTATGCCCAAATAGGTGGCAAGGTGCAAAACACTGTTTGCAACACATCACACATTGATGCAATCGTGCCATTGGTGCAGATTGATTTACACGCCCCTGATGGCGCACAGAGAGAGCAGATGCTCATTTCATTGGATGGGGCTATAAAGCATTACAACGCCACAAACAAGGGCATTCTGAGCTTGTATGAGGCTCCTGTGCTTGAATATGACAGCGACACCAAGACATTCAAGGCCATTTTGACGTATCAGGTAAAGGCTTGAAATCATTAGCTAAACCAAATTTGGTGTGGCTTATTTACGTGCGCCCAATTTTGGGCTTACGTAGACAAATACATCCGCTGTGAAGCGCTGTAGCAGTACCGACCCTCAAGCAGCTTTAAATTGGTAGATACCAAGCCGCAAGGTAGATTTGCTGAAGTTGAAAAGAAGAAGCCCCAGTCATGTCCGACTTGGGGCTTTTTTATTAAATAACTTTCTGAGGTGTATTTTATGAGTGCAGTTGCATTAAGTCCAGTAGAACTGGTGTTTTCAGATGGCGAATCAGCGATGACTGATAGTCTAAAAGTTGCTAAGGCGTTTAATAAACGACATGCAGATGTAATAAGAGCCGTTGAAAATCTTGAAAGCAGTGATGGTTTTGCAAAACGCAATTTTGCGCTTTGCTATGAAAACAATGACTTACAAAATGGCAAGCCGCGTAAGTTTTACAGAATCACGGAAGAGGGAGCCATGTTCCTCATTATGCGATTCACAGGCAAGGCAGCCGCAATGGTGCAGGAGTCATTTATTTTGGCATTCTCACATATGCGTAAACAATTATTGGCATATAAACAGTATGGCCAACTGTGCGCGCAATACGATGAAGAGAAGCAAGAAGCATCGTTTTGCGGCAGAGGATTGAATCGTTGGAAAGTCCGCAAAAAAGTATTTGAGTTTGAAATACCAATGTTGGAGAAGATTATCCAACCTGACTTATTCATAAATAACCACTCAGCCGCCTAACAAGCGGCTTTAATTTTTTGGGCAATGCTCATTACAGAGTAACACCCCTTTAGCTCACCTTAATTGGTGGGCTTTTTTTATTCCTAAGGAAAAGCAATGACACAAAAAGTCGAAGGTACTGAATTACGCTTTAGCACCAAGCAGCGCGGCATTCCATCGGTCAGCATTACTGGCATTACAGCAGCTAAATCCCCTGTCGTGACCGCTGCAACACACGGCCTGAAAGATGGTGATGTGATTGAAATTACTGGCGCATCAGTCAGCGCATTGAATCAAATGCACACTGTCGCCGTTTTAACCGGGGGCACATTTGCATTGCCGGGCTTGGACTTGTCCATGTTCTCAACCATCACTGCTGGCGGCTCATTTAAAACCGTCGTCATGTCGCAATTCTGTGATGCGACAAGCATTGATTTGTCTGAGTACGAAGTCAATTCAGAGAACAAAAACACGTTCTGTAAAAAAGACAAATCGTTCAATGTTGAATTGGGCACGATGTCAGTCGGTTTCTATGCTCACTCAGACGATGAGCAGCAATCCTATTTGCGCGATTCAGGCAAAAACTTAGAAGTGGTGATGGTGCAATTCCGACCTAAAGGTGCAGCCATGTTGCGCGGCTTCTTGGGCCAAGTCACTTCGGCCAACATTAGTGGCGATGTGGATGGCGATTACGAGGGCACGTTAGAGATTTCGTTGCTCACTTTCTCACAAGACGTTGAATTAGATTTAGTTCCTTAACAATACGGGGTGTTACATGGCTGCAAAAAAACAAGAAGTGAAAAAGATGACCAAGGCAGAGCAAATGATGGCTGCTGCTGCTGGTATCTCGTCTGAATTGGTGCGTATTAATGGCTTAGACCCATTAGAAATCTATGTCAAAACGCTTACGTTTGCTGAATTTATGGAGCAGCGCGGATTCATTGAGAAACTGTCAAAAAATCACACAACATACATCGAAGAGCGCAGTTTGGCTTGTGATTTGTATGATGTTGATGGGAATTATTATTTCGACCCTGAAAACGATGCTGATATGAAGTATTTGCATGACATGCCATATATTCGCCGCCTGATGATTGGTGAAGCAATTGGCATTGTGAATGGAGGCTTCTCAATCCCAAAAAACTCCGAAACGACAGAGCAGAAGTAGAGAAATTCGCCTATGAACTGTCGTTTGAATTAGGCCAGCCAATGAGCGCAATCGAGCAAATGCCGATGCGCCATTTTTTTGGCTACTGGGAACACAGCCTGCGCCATTTAATGCCCGCGCAAAGGCAAGAGTATTACTTGGCGCAAATTGCCTACCTTACAGCCGTAACAATGGGTGGATACAAGGGTGACATGGCTGACTTCTTACTTGGCGAGCATGAGATGAAGAAGCAAGCCAAGCAAGCAAAAGCAGACCCTAAAGAAAACCCGCTATTTAAAAACTTCAATCCAATCAAAAAACCAAAGGACAAGTAATGGCAAGTTCAATTGACATTGATTTTGGCCTGAATGCCAAGGACTTTATCAATGGCATTAATGCTGTTGAAACGGGTATTAAGAAGTCTACAGCATCAGTCAATCGGCAAATTCAATCACTTGCCAAAGAGTACAAAACCCTTAGTGGCAATATTGATAATTACGAGCGTTATAAAGCAGTAATGAGGGGGGCGGATGATGCGCAACGTTCACAAATCCAAGCCCTTTTGGATAAAAATAACGCACTCAGAAAAGAAAAGGCCGCGCTGGCCGAGGCTGCACATGCTGCTGAACAGATTATGCGCGTGGAGCGAAAGCGCGAAGAATCGCTCAATAGTTTAATTGGTTCGATTGACAAAGAGCATTACGCAATTGGGCGCTCAAATACCGAGATTAAACTGCATGAAATGAAGCTGCTTGGCGCAAGTGATGCTCAATTACGCTTTGCTAGAGGCCAGTTACAGGCCATTAATGCCACAAAAAAACAAGCATTAGGTCTTGATTTGATGTCACAAAAGCTAACTCAAATAGCTCTTGGGTATGCTGGTATGCGTGGCTTCACAATGCTGACTAGCTCAATGGATGAGTGGACAACGCTAAACAACAGGATTCGTCTTGTTACAAAATCATCTGCTGAGTTTAAAATTGCACAGCAAGGCATTGTTTCAATCTCTAAAAATACAGGTCAAGCACTTGGCTCTATTGGCTCAACATACCAATCCATTGCTCGCGCACAAAATGAGTTAGGTCTTTCTCAACGTGAGGTATTAGACCTGACAGAAACCATTTCTAAAGCAATGGTAGTGGGTGGCGGCACTGCTGAGGGTAATGCTGCAGCACTGGTGCAGCTTGGACAGGCGCTAAGTTCTGGCGTTTTGCGTGGCGAAGAATTTAACTCCATCATGGAGCAAGCGCCCGGTCTTGCTAAAGCATTAGCCGAGGGCTTGAATGTTCCTGTTGGCTCATTGCGCAGTATGGCAGAGGCTGGTCAATTAACTTCCAAAGTAGTAACACAAGCACTGCAAAAAGTATCAGGCTCAGTTAATAAAGACTTCAAGAGTATGGATTTGACCATATCTCAGTCGGTGCAAACTCTTAAAACGAGTTTTACTGAGTTTGTTGGACAGTCAAGCGATGCCACTGGTGCTGCGAAAATACTTTCAAGAACCATTCGATTTGCTGCGGAAAACCTTGATTTACTGGTAATTGCAGCAATGGGATTGGCTGGGGCTAAGTTAGGTCTTTGGCTGGCTAGCGCAACCAAAAGCGGGATTATTTGGATTGCGAACCTCGTATTGCAGCGAAAGATGGCGCTTGAGGCGGCAGTTGCAAATGAGTTGAATGCAAAAGCGATTGCGTCATACGTTCCTGCTGCGGCGACTGCTACAGGCTCTGTTGCAACCCTGTCGGGTGCGCTAGGCGTACTAAGAGGCACTGCGGCGGCAACAACAGTAACCATGAAAGGCTTGGGCACGGTTGCCAACACAACATTGCTGCCATTGTTGGCATTGACAGCGGCATTTGATGGATTGAATGCAGCGGCTAAATTTGCTCAAGGGAAAGATGCGGGAGGTTATTTTTGGCAGCTGGCAAATGATTTGGCTGGAATGGATTCAGAGGTGGAAAGCCTTGGAACAAAACTGGCTGAATTGGTTAATGATGAAAAAGGGTATTTTAGCTTTAAGAAAACTATTGAGGCTCTCTCCCAAAAGACCCCAATAATTATTGCATGGAAATTAACCCCTCAGAAATTTCTTTATGACAAATTTACTCGAGAAGAAGCAAGCATAAAAATGCCCTCTCTTGGAAATAGCGTAGGAAATAAAGCCACTGAGTTGTTTTCTACATCAGAAAATGCCATCAAAATTGCCAAGGAAATAGAAAAGTCCACGGCTGAATTTGAAAAGCTGCGTCAAAATTTAGGCTTATCAAGTGAGCAAATCAAAATCAATGAAATGCGCACATTGGCTGAATCACTTGCTCGTGAAAAAAATGGCAAGGCGCTTCAGGCATCTGCACAAAAAAACATTGAGAGCGCTGAGGCGGCGTATAAGGCAAAACTTGCATTTGAAGAAAATGCTAAAGCGCAGGAGGAGCAGAAAAGAAAGGCTGAGGAAAATGCTAAATTTGTCACCGATGAAATATCCAAGCGCGAAACTCTGATTGCTCAACTTGGTAAAACCAAAGAGCAAATCACAGCCCTTGAGCTAGCAGCAAAGGGGGCTTCATCTGCTCAGATAAAGCAAGTCAATGCGATGGAGTCGGTAATTGGTGAGTATGAGAAGCAAAAAAGCGTGATGCAAACACTTGATGGCTATCAGAAAGAAGTGGCACGATTGGGCTTGTCTGATACTGAATCTAAGCTTTTAGACTTAAAAGAGGCTGGTGCAACTGAGCAGCAATTGTCTTTGGCGAAAATGCAGCTTGGCGCGATAGAGGAGTTTAAGCTATCTACTCAAATGAATAAAAACACTGCATCAAGTTTTGATAAAAGCATGACACTTAGCGACAGCATGGCCGAAAAGTTTGCAAATGGTGTTGATGGCTTTGTGGGCGGTGTGGATAAACTAAAAGAAGGTGATAAGGCTAAGAAATCACCATTGGCTTTGGATAATCCACAAATCGGTCTAATTAAAGGCAAAGGCTGGTATAACGACCACATCGATAAAGACCCAACAGGCCGAGGCATTGCGTCAAAAGGCTCTCAGCAAGTTATGGCTGATATGCTTAAAAAAGCCAAAGCTGATGTTAATGCAATGGGTAAAAACTTTGGCACGCTCTACATCGCCTCTCAGGATGGTAAGACAAAAGCAGAAGTGCAAGCCACGCCTGAGAATATCAAATTAATTGAGCAAATTGCGATGAACAAAATCAATCAAATGGTTCGAGATGGCGCAATGAGTAACTCTTGATATATCATGCCATTATTCTATTAGGGGTGATGGCATGATTAATTTCATATGCACAAAACTCCCAACAATTGATATACTTGAACATATTTTTACATATTGATGATTGCTTTTAGAATGAGAAAATTTGCAGTTTTATTGTCAATTACATGTCTAATGTTATCTGCGTGCTCGAAAACTGAGACTACCGAACCAACGCAGGCAAGCCAAGTAGTGGCATCCAGCCCTGTTAAGCAGGCTGCATCAGAAGAGTTTAAGCCTGTTCTATATATAGACCCTAAGGCAGAGGCTGTGTGCGCAGAAAATGGCGGGTTAAAAGGCTGTTATGGATATGCTTTTGAATGCAAGGATGGACTAAAGACCAAAGTTGAGAATGTTTCGTGTATTGATAATCAGTATGTCGAAAATAAGCCTGAAAAGCCAATTGAAATGAAAACTGTAACTGACCCAACAACGTTAGTTAAGTACCCTCATGAGCATTGCACGATGGTATCAAGAGTTGCAGAGGCAATTATGGCCTCTAGATTGTCTGGCGTATCAATGAGCGAAGTCATGGAGATGGCTGGAGGCGACAAGTTTTTAGAAGGAATGGTAAGAGATGCGTATATCAATAGTGCCTATTTAAGCGGTGGACAGGCAGTTGTAAGAGATTTTGCAGATAGAGCGTATTCTACTTGCTTAGAGGATTTAAAGCGGAAACAAAGAGAGAAACAAGAGAAGAAGTAACCAACATCGCATCAACCACCTTTACTAAGGTGGTTTTTTGTTTTATGATTGCGTCACTACTGAACTAATAGCGGCCATCCGCACCCGATAGACTGGCGGTTTTTTTGCGTCTGCATAATCCTATCTCCACTCACTCATAGGATAATTGCACCAGTTTTTTATGACGGGTTGATAGCTGTAAATACAACACCCTCTGGGGAATAGCAGCAGCCATCTATTAGTGGTAGTTGAGACCCGTCCACCTCACAATGTGGACACACTTAAACTAATCTAATAGGAGTGTTCACTATGAACGCAATCATCAATGCCGACTTCAACGGCTTAAATGTTTCTTTTCGCAATGATGCTTACATAAATGCCACTAGTATCGCTAAGCAATATGGCAAATTAGCCAAAGACTACTTGCGCAACGAACAGACCAAACAATACATATCGGCACTTGCACAAAATTTAAGCAAAAGGAGAAATATCCTTTTGAAAGAAATTCAATTAGTTATCGTCAAAAAAGGCGGTAATGTTGCTGAATCTGGCACATGGCTGCACCCAAAACTCGCAATTGATTTTGCTCGCTGGTTGTCGCCTGAGTTTGCAGTATGGTGTGACGAGCAAATCGAACGCATCTTGGGCATTAACCTGAGTGGCGACAAAACCACCGCAGACGACCGCACAGGCCTACGCCATGCAGTAGATGCGATGGTAACCAAAAAAGGTCTGCTCTATCCTGATGTGTACCGATTGGTGCATCAGCGATTCAATGTTGAGCACATCGACGAATTGACGCTGGAACAGGTTGGCGAGGCGACTGAGTATCTGCATCGGTTGATGTTGGATATTGAGAAGCCATTACGCGTTACGTTCGACAAAAAGGCCGTGGAAAGCATTGTTGCAGTTTGTCATCACGTCGCATTCTTACGCTCATGGTGGGATTACTACGGCGAAGCAATACGGAAACTAAACTCAAACGTGGCATTTTGCATTCATGACCACTTTACCCATGCCAACCTACATGCAGGAATCATTCACTCTCGCACCGATTTGGATTTCAAACTGGCGCAAAATATGAAAGATTACCCCTGGGAGGCTGATTATTTCACCCGCCAAGAGTTTTGGCGCGCACTGCCAGCTAAATAGATAAATAGACTTAACAAGCGTCCTGTAACCACAGGGCGCTATTTGTGCTGGAAAATTATTAACAGAATCAACCAAGCCTCGCAAATCGCGGGGCTTTTTTTATGGGCGTTAAAAATGGCGTACAAATTCATAAACAACTTTGAGACATCGCTCACCAGTGCAATTACGGCCACCGCAACGAGCATGACAGTAACCAATGCTGCGGGTTTATCTCTCGCAAGCGGTGAAGTGTATCGGCTCACAATACAAAACGCTGATGCAAGCCTATTCGAGCTTGTTGATGTGACTGCAATTAGTGGCAATACATTGACCATAGAGCGCGGCAAAGAATCGACTACAGCGCAGGCATGGGCAGCGGGGAGTGTTGTGTTGTGTAGCGTGACAGCAGAACAACTATCAAACGAAGCCCGTAAGACAGTCACAAACAGCACATTCACAAGTCGCAATGGGCGCAAACAGCAATTTGTGGCCACTGCAAATGCAACCATGAATTTTGCTGCATTAGCTGTTAATGATTATATTGATTTAATCGTTAATCCTGCCACTTTCACGCTCACTTGGATAGATGTGAATTGGCAAAACGGCACAGCATTGCAATTGACTGCATCCAAACTGAATCGTGTGTTGATTGAAAATGATGGCGGCGTATTAAAAGCCTACATAGTGAGCAATTAATATGAAAGATTTATTACTTGCTGCGATCGCATGGTTTCCAAGACCTGTGCGACATTACACGTTTGAGCCCAATACAGTAAATGGCAATGTGTTAACAGATTTGAGCGGTACGCAAAATGGTACGATTGTTGGAAGCCCCACTTTTGGCACGGGCCAGCGTGGGAACTGTATAAAATTTAACGGTGCAAATGACTATATCAACATCGGAAGTGTAAGCGAAATCAGAAAAACAGGAAATTTTACCTTTGTTTTTTGGGCTAAAACAAACTATACAGATAGCGGTAAATTGCTTGGAATTGCGGGAAATGCAACCGGCAGGGTAGATGATGGAATTTTTATCGGCTTTGATGATCGTGAGTCTATCTCGCGAAATCGCGCATTAATCGTTTTCATCACTGATGCGTCTGGATTCAATTCGCCTGCAGTTGTTGACTATGCAGTAAATAACATCTTGCCAGTTGACGGCATGTACCATCATTACGCAATTGTATTTGATGATACAAAATTGATGATTTACATGGACGGAGTAAAAGTTGGCGAGCAGATTGCTAATCGTTCATTTTCTTCAGTGCAGTCAGCAATGAATTCACTGTTTATTGGCGGGATAAATAGGCTGAATTCATTATTGTACCCTTATCAGGGTGAAATAGATGAATTCAGAATTATTGCAAATGCTTTAACAGACGAGCAAATCAAACGACTTTACCAAATTGGACAATAACCCGCTTCGGCGGGTTTTTTAATGAGAAAAATATGGCTGATTTAACATTTAAATTGTGGCAAGACGATGCCATGACCGTAGCCTTGCCTGTTGAAAATGGCGTGCCTGTGCTGCGTATCGAGTTTAACGGGGCTGAAGCAAAGACGGGCGTTTTGTATTTTGGCAGCAAGACTATTGGTATGCAGCTTGGCGTACAAGCATCGAGCACTGATGCCAATCCCAAGCTAATTGTCGCAGAAGCAAATCAGGCTTGGGTTGCAAGTAAGGCGGTGACAGCAGGCAAGATTGTTCAGCCTGAAAATGGTTTCATGTACCGCGCATCAAAAGGCGGCACTACAGGCGCAACAGCACCAACATGGCCAACAACCGCTGACACTGGCGTAGATGATGGCACAACACGCTGGGTCAATATCGGCAAGGCTTTTGATAAGTCGTTTATCAAGTTAGCACTGTCAGAATCAGGCTTGAGCAGTGGCTCTGACACTATCAATTTGCCCGCCATCATCAACAGCGGCGCACCAATTCCGATTTGGTTTAAAGCAACAAACACGGACGCAGGTTTGCGCAGTGATGCAACAGACCCAATCGTACGCATTCAAATCAACAAAGTGACAGAGAAAGCAGTCTGATATGTTAGTAAATCAACGTCTTGCAACCAGTAAACTGGCAGTTAAAAAAGCTGAATCTGATTTTGTATCCGTTGATTATGAGGGTGACTTGTGCCTTATCAGTCAAGCTGTTGGTATCTTGTTCAGTGGTGATTTGGCTGTAATAACGCAGTCTGTTGTGATTGATATTAATTTCAGCGGTGACTTGTGTAGCGTGTCGCAAAGTGTGGTTGCGAATTACACAGGCGATTTGGCTGTAGTCTCTCAATCCGTCTCAAGCACTCAACAGCAATACCCATTTGCGGCAAACGTGGCATTCGATGACTTTGGCGCCTTCGGCATTCGCATCATCAGTGATGGTGTCGAAATTCCGA
>RRZT011570480.1_pt1 | contig 17521 bp, 19 predicted proteins | sample 2165551 | NCBI WGS metagenome assembly RRZT01 (sample SAMN10456910, study PRJNA506462) | wastewater metagenome | biome: wastewater; feature: sludge; material: wastewater sludge; isolation source: wastewater sludge with Escherichia coli K12::gfp cells carrying plasmid... | place: USA: Moscow, Idaho...
GCTTTTTATATGCTACAATACTATTACTAATTGGTGTACCAAAAAACTTTTGATTAACAAAATCTGTTTTATTTCTAGGGAGAGATTTTAGATCTTTGCTTGTCACAGTTGTTTGTTTATTTGTTCTTGTATCTGTTTCAACAATATCAGCATCAAGGTTTAAAATTTTATCTGTTTTCTCATCAACATAAACAAGAGCAACTTTTTGATTTTTTTCAAGCTCTTTTTTCTTATTTGCTAATTCAATCTTATTAACATTTTCAAGTAAATTTTTTAAACCATCAAGTTCAGACATAAGAATTGCAGTATCACTATAGAATACTTTATTTGTAGTATTTTCAAATAATGTTAAAGAGTATTTTTCACTTCCTTTAAATATCTTTCTATTTAATGATTCTAATTCTTGAGTAGCAGTTGCTTTATTATCAAAAGAATCAAATATTATGTAACCATCAGAAGTTCTAACTGGCTTGTTTAGAGATAAACTATAACCAAACATTTGAACCATTACCTTATCCCAATCAGCAATATCTGATTTATTAGCATCAAAATATATTATATATTTTTCTGTCGGGATAACTTTAGATTGAACGCCTTGAATTTTAGTATCTAATTTAATAGCTTTATAAGCAGTTATAAAACCATCTCTCCAAGAATCTAAATTACTATCCTCATATTCCATAGAATAAAGATTTGATGATAAACTCAATAAAAGAATTGCACTTAATACTGTTTTTTTCATAATTATAGCTCCTCAGAATTATTTAAAAATGACAGCTCTTTTAAAATAGCTTTAGCTTCATTATCAATTATTAATAGCCTGTCTTCGTCAAGATTCTTTAAATAACTAGTCGTGTATGTTTCAGTTAATAAAGCTACACTCTTTTTTATGTCTTCAAACTCTTCATAAAGAGAAACGTTCTTTTTTGTTTGAGTTAATAAAATAATTTGCTTATCTATTTCATTTTTAATTTTTAATATGTTTTCTATCATTCTTAATCCTTGTAAATAAATAATTCAGCTTCAACTATAGAACCTTTAGGAATAAAATATATATACCCCAGGTCTAAATATAATTGATCTACAAAAGCACTTGCTCCAGCAGCTAAAGTACTAATCAATAATGTTATTCCATAATCTGATGCTTGTGGTGGATTACTATTTTCAGACATAATAACAGAGTTTTCAGTTTGAGAAATAGTACTGTTCCCTTTATTTTTCTTGTCTAAATAGTCTTTTGCTAATTCTGGAGTTTCTTCACTTAAAGTTTTAGCCATTCCTTTTAAAGCTCCATCTATTGCCCTCTTATCAACATAAGTTGCTAAATTCTCATCACCACTTAAAGCATTAAAGATTCTACTTTTCTCTTTTTCAATAGTAAAAACTTGTCCTTTGTCATTTTCTAGCATATAAGGAGATGATTTCATACTCATAGAAGCACCATTTTTATGAACTTCTAAATTAGCTCTTAGTTTATAAACTGTTTTATCTTTTTTATTTAATTCATTACAAAAAAAACTAAGTGTCGATTTTAAATTAACTTTCCAATCAATATCTGTATAACATCTAAGTAACAACAATTCTGTTGTTATTTCTTTTTTAATATTATTAGCTGCTGCTTGTTGCAAAGATTGATTTTTTGCTAATTCAGTTTTTAAATAACTTGGAGCAGTTAAAAGCCCATTTTCGTTTTTATTTGCTAAATTTGGAACATTTTGAACCTTATTAAATGTTTCCATTTGATAAAAAATATATGCTTCATCGGAATATCTTTTGCCTTGAATTCTTGGCTCTTGTTTTGTTTTTGGCAATTCTAAGTCTTCCAAATCTTCATTTGAAGTTACTTTTAATTGATTACTTTTACCAACATTTATTTTATATGTATCGTTTGGAAGGTTTAAATCTTTTTCATTTATATTTGCATTTAAACTAATTGCAATCATTAAAATAAATAATTTTGCTTTCATTTTTTAATCTTTCAAACAGATATTAAATTTGCTACAAAAATTATCTTTAATTTCTTGTGTAGGAAAATTTAATAACAGCACTGTATTATCAACAGAATCAACTTGAAGTGATGAAACTTGTACATTTGATTCTCTTAAAATCTGTCTATTTGTTTCTGTATTAGAGATTTTCGCAACAGATGGGGGCTTTATACTCTCTGGATTCTCAATAAAAAAATCTTGTTTATCTACACCAACTAAAGATATATTACTTATCAAATTTTGATTAGAATTAGTTGCAGCTATTTGATTACTAGAACTTAAAGAATTTTTAATAACATATTCTGGCAAACCTGGAATACCTGATTTAACAATTTTTAAAATTCTCTCTACAGTAAAATTATCACAAATATGGCTTTCTCCTAAAACAAGTTTAATAGATGAACCATTACTTTTATCCATAAATAATGGACCCGAACAAATACCCCCAGCTTTTTGTAATTCAGCAGATGCTCTTATTCCATCTAAATATGGGATAATTCTCTCAAACTCTTTTTTAGCTTTCTCATAACCAACAGATTCACCCTCTTTAAACTTTTGGTTTAAAGCTTCATTTATTTTCTTTTGATTATAAAAATCTTTTTCAAAAAGAGAGCCTTCTTGCTCTCCTGATACTGGATTAATTTGTGTTTTACCGCTACAACCAACAAAAAAGATAGTTAATAATAAAATAATTGATGTATTTCTCATTTTTTATCTCATTTCAATCCAAATAGGATCTTGATTTTTAGTCATAAACAATATTTTTCCACTAGAGTTAGCTCTTATAAATTGATATCCATTTATAACTTGATTTGTTAAAAACTCTTTTCCATTTACTCTTATTTTTTCCCAATTATCTGTAAAAATATCAAATTTTTGATTTTGAAATTCTTCTACTGGTATTTCTTTTTCGAAGTTATACAGTGAAGTTATTTCTTGTGGCGTAGGTCCACTTACAACTGGACTAGGAGTATTAACACTTGTATTTTTAGATGTAGGCTCAACATAGTTTGCTTGAACTTTAGGCTCGTCTTCTAAATTAATCATGCTACCAGTAACTCTTAAAAGAACAAAAAGAGTAACAAATACACCAAATACAATAATTAAGATTTTTGCCCATTTAGGCATAGATTTTTTTTCTTTAGGCATATTAATAAAATCTTTTTTTGTATCTTTATCTTCTTTTGTTTGTGTAACAGTCAAGTCTCTAATAAAAGTCTCTTTTTCAATAATTTCATCTTCAAGATCTTTAACTTTAATGTCTAATTTTTTTAGTTCTTCAAGAGCATTATCATATAGTTCTTGAGACGGTAAATTCATTTTTTCTTGTTTTAAATTATCAATAGTTTGTTTTTGTATTTCGAATGAATCAAGAACATCAATAATAATCTCCGATGGCTCTTTAGAAACATCAACTCCTTCAATATTTTTTAATATTGAAAAATCAACATCTATTTTTGAAGTAGTTTCATTAGCTGCATCACTTTTTTTATTTAAATTTTCTTGTAACTCCTCTACTTTGTTTTCAAGCTCATAGTTTTTATCTTTTAACTCTCTGTTTGTATCTTTTAACGAAGTTATTTCGTTGATTTTTTCTTCTAAAATACCTTTACTATTTTCATTTTCTTTTAAAACTTCGTTTAATTGCACTCTAATAGATTCAATCTCTTCTTCTAGTTCTGAAATATTATTGTTATAATCTATTTGATTATTATTAGAATTTCCAATTTGCTTATTTTCATAAAAGTCAAATACTTCTTTAATATAAAGATTTAATTCATTTATTATTTGTTTCATTAAAATTAAGTATTTATCTTTTAAATCAGCTAAATTTATAGAATCTTCAACTAAAATTTCAATTCTTTTTAGTTTATACAGTTTTCTAATAAAATCTTCATTTTTTAAAGTATCATTTTTAGATAATCTACTAATAGCATTTTCAATATAAGCACTTTGTTCTGAATTATTTAAAGTTTTAAAATCATCTTTTTTAATTAATTCAGATTTATTTATATTCTCAAATTTATTAGCATTTAAAAAATCTACTAATTCAACGTCAAGTTTTAGCTCTTTATACGCGTTTTCTAAGTGGTTTTTAGCCTCTAAAGGGTCTATTTTGTTTAAATTTAAAGAAACGATAGCTTCGCCCTTGTTTTCTTCATTTATAAGAATATAGCTTTTTATTAAATCTATAATATTGTTATAAATAGGCATTGTTTTTAGAACAACATCATTATCTTTTAACTCTTCATCAATTATTGCGATTTCTGTACTTTCCGATGGATTTATTTCTTTATGTTCTTCTTCTTTTAAAGAAGCTGGAATAGTTGTTTCTACTGCAACTTCCTCAAAATCATCTATTTCGTTAATATTTTTATTATTTTCCATTTTAATCTCTCCTAAAATGATTATGTGCAATTCCAAACAAAGAATTAGTATCTTCTTTCTTTGTAACTCTTATGTTATATTTTTTAGAAAATGTCTCAGTTACAGTTTCATTTTCAACCACTCCATTCTTCCCCTCTAATTTCTCTATATATACTACTTCTTTTTGACAAGCAGAAAAGAAAATAGAAATAATAAATATTAAAATTAGTTTCATAATGCACTCCATATGTTTGAATTAGATTTTAATACATTTATAATAAATTTAAACTTAAATTATTTAACATAATAGTTATAAGTTTTATTATTGTAAATTAATGCCGAGTTAATATATTTTTTATCTTTTAACTCTTTTATATAGTTTCCATTAAAATCAACTATATTTACTAGTTCAATATTATAAGTAACACCCATATAAGATATTTGGCTAAAAGGCATTTCATATTCAAAAGGTTTTAATGAAGATAAAATCTTATTATTATCAATTGATTCTGATTCATAATATTGTACTTGAGTATAAAGCATATTATTGGCCACTTCTTTTGATGAAGCAAAAATATACTTATCTAATTTAATAGATAAGTATTTACCATTTTTCAAGTCTCCATTTTCGATATATACAAGATCCAACAAACCACTTTCAAAATCATCATTAACAGTAAGCATTAAAACATTTTGCGAAAATGTCGGTTGATTTGCACTATTAGATAATTTTGCATCAGTTATTGTACTTTGAGAAGGAAGAAATATTTTTAATGGATATGCATAGTGTACTTTTATTTCATCGAAAGGCTTTAAAGGCTTAGTTATTGGTTTTAAAGCAAAATTAATATCATTTAGTCTTGTTAAGCTTTTTGTACTTTGGGACTTCATAAAATGTACATTTTGTGTTTTCATATAATTTTTTGAAATTTCTAAAAAATCATGAGCTTTTGTCAGCTCGGCTTCATTTTCAACTTCATTTGCTAATAGAATAAATGGTAAAAATATTAAAGGTATATATTTTTTCATCTTTTATTCACCCTTTAAATATTTACTTTTACTCATATCAAATAAATCATTATAAAAAACAGTTGGAGTACCTTTTAAAGATATTTTATCAGCAATCAATAAATTGTTTTTATAAATATCAGTCACTTCTTTTATTTCTAAATCTTTTAAATTATATTTTGTACTAAAAACTTTGTTAAATTTATTTATAAGATCTTCTTTATTGTTTATATCTGATAGAAAATTATTTGATGCAATTTCTTGATACATTTTAAAATCTGTTGATGTTTTATTTTTTAATTTATTTAAAATAGAGATTTTTATTAATGTCTCATTTAATTTATTGCTAACAACAGGGATAGAATAAAAATAAACTGCCACGTTGTTTTTTAAAAGTTCTTTTTCGTTATGAATTAAATCTTTTCCAATAAAAGAAATACAAGCTGGGCAAAATGGATCAGTAAAAACAACTAGTTTGTTTTTTGATTTTGAGTTTCCAAAAACTAAGTTATTTTCATTGTAATAACTTTTTTCAAATATAGGTTGAAGTTTTTCAAAGGCTATGTCTCTAAGATTTTGATTTGTAGATATATCAAACATCCCTTGCGTAATATATTTATTATCTTTATCTAAAATAAATATATCTTCTATACTATTTTGAATACCTTTTAAATTTATACTAACTAAATAAGCATTCCATTCAGAGTTTAACTTGACTTCTTTTTTTATGCTAATTTTTTCTACACTTGAATTAGAATTTGTTTGTATAAACTCTTCTACTTTCTTTGCAGCAAGGTCGTCAGATAATAAAAGAGTGCCTAAAAATGCAGTTCCTATTATAATCTTTTTCATATTTTCTCCTTTAAATTAAGTAGAAAGATTATAATAGAAATATAATAAATTTAATCTTAAAGTATTATAATTATACTATTTTTTAAGGAGATAAAGTCTTTTTATTTATATAGTTAAAATACACAAGTTCAACAATAAAATAAGCGAATAAATATCTAAATTCAACAAAATAATCTATAAGAACAAAAAAGTAACTAAATAAAAATGCAATAAATAGCTTGAATCCAAAAACCTTCCAATTTATAAAAAGAGATTTATAAAAATACTCTTTAAAATCTTTTTGGGCTTCTAATATTTTAATCTCATCTTCTTTTTCTTGGCTCATGTATTTTTCTCTTTTTCAATTTCAACTATTAATTTTTCTTCATTTAAAAAATAATAATCTCTTTTTATTCTTATATCTTCAATAAATTTGATAATTACATGAATTGGAATTAAAAAATTAATTGAAATTAGAACTATAATTAAAATATTTTTTTCATTTAAAATAAAATAAAAACCTATAGCCATAAAAAATAATATACTTACAAATATTACTTTTATATTCATTTTTATTACTAAATCAAAATATAAAAAAGAATAAACAGCAGCTGCAATAAACAAACTAATAAGATTTAAAAAATCTAGTTTAAAATCAAAAGCTCCAATTAAAAAAAGAATTGAAAAAACCAGTACATATTTAAAAAAGTAAATATAATAGTTAGAAATTATTTTACAAACAGTTTCTTTTTTATCAGTCTTTATGTATGTAATATTTTCTTTATCTATAAAAAGTTCCCCATTTTTCTTTATGAAAATTGTAGAAAAAAGCAAAAACCATAAAAAAATATACATATAAGGATAAAATTTTATTTCTTTTAACAATCTAATCTCCTTGTTTTAAAATTTATAGTAGAAATATAATTAAATTAATATTAAACCATTCTAAAATTTAAGCAAATTATAAAAACAATTGCATCTTTAAAATTTAAAAAAATAAAAAAGTAGGCTAATTTGTGAAGATTATTGTAATTTTAATATTAAAGTACTATAAAAACAATGCTTTAACGGACGGTAATATTCCAGATAGAAAAGTAATAGCTAACAAGCTTGTTAATGCTTTATATTTTAAATATGAGAAAGAGGGAGCTAATTTTAAAATAGCTATAAACGAGTTAGCCAACCTTTTAGGTATGACTTCTAATTCGGGAAAAACAAAAGATATGATAACAGACAGTTTGAAGATACTTCAACAACCCATAGAGCTTAGAAATTTTGAGTATAAAGGGCGAGGGATTAAATGGTTTTCTTCTCCGTTTTTGCAAGAAGCAAAAATCTATACAGATGATAAGAACTATATTGAAATAAAAAATTAAATTTGGTAGGCTAATTTGTGAATTAATATAATACTTTTATTATATTTTTTTAAAATATGGGAATAAATTTTAAAGAATAATTATATTTTATTTCTTATTTAGTATTTTTGAATACATTTGTTAGATATTTGATAAATGTATTATAAATTTACTCTTTTTTTAACTCAAAAAACATTTTATTATAAATTAAGTAGGCTAATTTGTGAAGATTCATTGAATTGTATTTTGATTCACATTTTAGACTACCAATTATTATAATATTGCCCTAATTATAGTACATACACAAAAAAATTTAAATATTAGAAGGTAGGCTAATTTGTGAAATATATCTTCACATTTTAGACTACCAAAATAACAACTTATTTTAAAATGAGTATAAAAATTAAAAAACGGTAGGCTAATTTGTGAAAGAAAGAACCCTAACTTGTGAAGTAAGTAGGCTAATTTGTGAAAGAAATATGAAAAAGGAATGCTAACTTGTGAAGTAAGTAGGCTAATTTGTGAAGATTTTTTGATCTCCTATAGATATATATAGATTTATTATATAGAGTTTTAAAGACTCTATATATGATAGAGGCTAATTTTAAAGTTTCAAAAATTTTATTTTTTAAAACTTTAAAACATAATTAGTATAACTAAGTAAAGAAAACCATAAATTTTATTTATTTAATAACTATTTTTGAATATATGATTAAATTTAATAAAAATATAATACGTTTTAAGTTGAATTTAATAATATATTACTTAAAATCCTAAATAAGTTTTACGAAATAGGATTTACACATGGCAACAAAAGATATTATACCCAAATACGAACAAAGTATTATTAGCTTCGATAAAGTAAAAGAAAAATTCAAATGTTCAACTGCAACAGTAGAAGAAATGAGATATGCAATATTTGCTCCAATAGAAAGAGTTTCTTATAATTCTAAAGCATCTATTGAAATGAGAAAAAATAAAAATATACAAAAAAAAACAAATTGGGGAACATTTAAAATAAAAAATAGGATTCTAACTCAAACTCATAGAGATTTATTAGATTGTATTTTAACTTATGGTGAATTACTTGAAAGCGACCATGAAAATTATATAGGTTATAAATTTAGTTTAAATCAAATGTTAAATAAATTTTATGGTAAAAAAACAAGAAATACAAAAATTATTACTGATTTAATAGAAGATTTATTATCTGCTTTAATTTTAATAGAACCAAATAATGGAGATCATGCAAAATTTAGTATTTTAAGTTTTGGTGGATATTTAAAAGAATTAGATTCTTACTATATCAAGTTTAATCCAGATTACGTAAATTTTTTCTTTAATTCTCTAACTATAAACTATAAAGAATACTTAGATGATATTATTCATATCAAAGAACCAATAATAAAAGCAATTATAAGACTTGCATTAACTCAAAAAGATACTTTAACTCTTAAAATTTATGATAAAGATGCCGAAAAAGGTAAGACAGGAATATTAGAAGCAATTGGCGAAACAATAGAAAATGAAAGTCAGAAGAAAAGGGCTTTTAAAATTTTAAGAGATAATGCTCATATATTAGAGAAATATGGAGTATATTATGAACCAGGAGTAAATAAAATAAGGTACAGAAAAAATAGAAATATTAAATTTATTCCAGCAAGACTAAATCAAATGATTCAAGAAAAATCTAACGAAGAAAAAGATATCTTTTTTCAATTAGAAAATTATAAGAATAAAACATTTATTTTGAATGATAAGAATTATTCTATTGAAGATATAACATTAAACGAAAAAAACAAAGATATTTCAGTTGCCATGAAAGAACTTGATACAAATACTGTTAAAATTATACCTCTTCCGTTAGTAGAAAAATCAAAAGATTTTTTAGATGATCTTATTAATGGAAAAATAAAGGCTAATACAAATGAATGATTTACAATATGTTAAAAATGCAGAGAATACTTTATTATCAAGTTTCTATACAGATTCCACTCTTTTAGAAGATTCAAATTTTAAAGAGAGTTTTTTTTACTTTTCTGATAATAGAGAAATTTTTAATGCCATGAAAATCCTTGTAAAAAAAGGACTACCTATTGATGAAGATTTTATACAAAAAGAGATAAAAAACATAAATAATTTTAATGAGAGATGGATTGAAGTTATAACAACTATGGCAGTTTCAAATATTGAAAATATAGAGCATGAGCTAATAGAACAATATAAAAAAAGAGAATTACAAAAGTTTTTAAACAGATCTATTTCTGAACTAAATGATACTTCAAGTGATAAAATAATAAATTCATTATCAAATGTTTCATTTAATAATATAAATAACTCTAATTGGAATTTTAATGATATTCAAGAATTAAAACCAGAAAAACCAGACTTTTATTTAGAAGATAAATGCCCTATACAAAAAAAAGAGATTAGTTTAATATCAAGTAAAGGTGGTAAAGGTAAAAGTTTTACTGCTTTATACATAATTGGAGAATTGGCCAAACTAGGTTTAAATTGTTTTGGGTGGTTTAGTGAAGATGATAAAGGTACTACAAAAAATAGATTTTTAACAATTTGTAAACAAAATACACATTTATCAGATGCTAATTTTAAAATATTTGGTAAAGAAAAAAGATTACAAAGCTTTATAAAAATTGATAGAAGTGGAAATTATGAGGCGAGTGATTTCTTTTTAGAATTCAAAAAGAATATGAAGCCTTTCGATGTTGTAATAATAGATCCTTTGGTATCTTTATTATGTAAAGATGAAAATAATAATATAGAAGTAAGATTTTTAATGAATCTTTTAAATGAATGGATAGAAGAAGAAAATAAAACATTAATTATCATTCATCATGATGGAAAAGGAGATAATAAAAGTCGAGGAGCTTCTACTATTGTAGATAGTGTAAGAATTCATTACTCTTTACAAAGCATTGAAAACAATAGTACAGAAAGAAAATTAGTTTTAGAAAAAGCAAATCACTATTCAGGAACTAAAAAAGAATTCATTATAAAGTTATTTAAGAATGAAATAAAGCCTATTGAAATTTTATTTGATACTACTAAAGAAAACAAGCTCCATAGTAAAAATAAAGAGCAAAAAGAAAAACCATATAATAAAGAAAATTATGATGATTTTTTAGGAATATTAGAAACAAGTTTTGGCGATTAAAACAATCAAAGAGGGTTTATATTGATAATAATACCTCTTTGCTGTTGCTCTTTTCAACTAAATCAACGATATTTTTATCGTATATAGCAACTTTCTTACCTTTAAACTCAAATGTAGCATAATCACCTTTTACAGTATCATGCCCTACTCTTAAAATATCTATACCAGATGTTAAACATACAGCCTCAAGAGAATTTTTGTTATGCTCCTTTAAATGAGATATTAATTTTCTGAACTCATCTATATCTTTTTTTGTAGTCATATCTAATTTATCAAACTCTAAAACATATTCATATAAGTTATCATAATTATGTTCTTTCACAGATTTATAAGTTTCTTTTGCAATATCTTTAATATCGTTATCACTAAATGGCTCTTTTGGTTTTGTTTCTTCTGCAAATGGATTTACATAGAATAATTTATTATTTTCATCCCAAAGTCTAATATCATATTTCTTTTCATTTAATCTATCTTTAAAAGCTTCTAAAATTTCTTGGTCCATTCCTTTATGTATTTTAATATCTTTTGCACCTCTAGTAAAATACATATCAGCTATATTCTTTCCAGTCTCTTTTTTATCTAATGTTTTATGAACTTTAAATATGCCTTTTTCATAAGAAACTTTTTCATTTTTTCTATAATTTGTAAAAAAGGATAAATCATTTACATCTTCATTTAATTTTAAATCATCATTTTTAAATGAAAAATAAGTATTAATTAAATTATCACTTTTAAATAATTGATAGTCTTTTACAGTATTTATTACTTCTTCGTTTTTATGCATATCAACATAAACACTTCTAATATAATTGTTTAATAATTTATCTTTTAAATTACTATTTATTTGGATATCTCTATTTGTTTTATATTTGGATATATCATTTTCATTAAGTAAAAAATTATAAAAGACATCGTTGTAAACTCTTATTTTATTATTATTCTTATCTTTTAATAAAATAAAATTTCCTTTTTTTGAATCTTGCCCTATTTTCTCAAAAGCTACATCAATAGTATTTAATAAATCAATAAAATCCTCTTTCTTTGATATTTTTTTACTATAAAAAACATCTTCAAGTAATATTGTAAACTCTTTTTTTTCTTTATTTGATTTAAAATTCTCAAATGATTTTAATTTATTAATCATAGAATCTATATTTTCTAAACTACTTCCATTATTAAAAAGATTTACTAAATTCTTATTATATATATTAAAATCAATGTTATTTTTTGTAAATTTTAAATACCCTACCCCATTTTCATTTTTTAATTCAACTTTTGAAATTTTAAAATTATTATTAAAATCAACAATTTCATCTTTATTTAAATTTGAAAGGGTATTTTCTATAAGATCTTCAAATTCATCTTTGTTTTTTTTATTAACTCTAATATCATTAATATCTGCTATTTTTTTAAATAATAGTATATTTTTATTTTCATTTAAATATTTCTTACCAATTTTTCTACTATAAATATGTTCCTCATGTTTTAATGTAGTTTCTTTTAAAACTGTTTGCTGCTTTTTGTAATCTTTTTTTTCAAGTTTAAATTTAATACTTTTTAAATCTCTATTAAATATATTTTCTTTTATATAATTTATATTTTTGTTAAACCAAGATTCATCAAATAATTTACTATTGTAAACAAGATTATTTCCTTCACTTGTTAAATGTTTTGTTAAAACCAACTGACACTCTTTTAATAATCTTGAATTATTAAAATTTCCATCAATTGCTAACTCTTTAGGTTTTAATACTTTAGTATCACCAAATCTTTTTTCAATACGGTTTATAAAATCTTTATAAGAAACCATTAAAGGATCTTTTAATAAATTTTCTATATGTTCATATACTTCATCATCTAAAATTTTATATGGTTTTACCTCTCTTTTTTTAACTTTCCAATCTCTTTTCTTTTGCCCAGGAGTTAAAGATAAGAGGTTCATGTTATCAAAGGGCGACTCTAGATCATTTTCATAGTTTATAATCTCTTGGATAGCCTCTATTCTGCTAAAATCAACATAACCACGATATAATCTTAAATCTCTATTATCTATTTGTGAAGAGCTTATTACATTACAATGTATGTGCGGTTTATTATCATCAAAGTGTGCAATAGCTAAAATTTCTAACTCATCTTGATTGTAATTAGCAAAAGCTTTTTCTTTAAATTGATAGTAGTATTTTAATAAATCATCTTTTGTTAAATTTTCTTCTTTAAAACTCAATAAAAAAGAATAATGAGTAACCTTTTTTTTCTTAGAAATTTCCAAAGATAAAGAATCAAATCTCTTAGGATCTCCCTCAAAAATTTTAAATGCTTCACTTTCTCTATCTGTTGCATATGAACCACCATTTACAGTATCTTTTGCCTTAACATCTATTATCATATTTTTTTCTCAATAAATAAATTTCATATAAAAATATTGTAATAAAAAAGAAAGAATAAAAACTTTTAAATGTATTACTAATTGATGAAATAAAAACATTTTCAAATACTTTTTTATCTACTTCATTATTAAATTGTAAAATTATTTGATTATTCTGTACATTAGAAATAGAACCATATTGTTCTAAACTAAAATTCAATAGTGCAAAATAAATTATTTGTGAAACAATAAGAAAAACTATTAAATATAAAAATATTCTAATATACCATTTACTAAAAAAATTCTTTTTATTTTTAGAATCTCTATAAGCATTTAATTCTTCCAAACCATATTTATAAATTGATTCATAAAATATAAGAGATGATTCAAGTGTAATAACTATTATATTAATACACATAAATAAATTTTCAAATAAATCTATATTTGTTTTAACTAAACTATAATTACTTAGTTTTAATAAAAAATAACTATTTAAATAATTAATAGAAAAAAATGTTGCTATTAAAAGCAGCCCATATATAATTATTCTAGTCGCTTTATTTTGATTTTTTAAAGCATTAAAAATCAAACCTCTTTTATCAATATTATTGAAAAACCAAAAACCTATTTTATTTAAAATATTTAAATTACTCATAAAATTTCCTTTTAAAGATATTTATAAATGTAGTATAAATATAATAAAAATTAGATTAAAAATATTTTATGAGAAATGATTTTTTAATTTGTCCTATGATAGGACAAAAATTTTAAATTATTACGAATTTATGTCGTAATTTAAGGAAAGTTTAAAAATTATAATGTTACGATACTAAATCGTATTTATGATGAGAAAGTGTCCTATGATAGGACAAAGAAATTTTAACTGATGAAATCTGTTATTTTCTTTATATATTTATTCTCTCTAAAGAGGTATATAAATAATATCAGAAGTAAGAATGTTAAAGTGTATATATCAAAGTTAATCATGCTCTGATTATACCTTAAAACTCATAAAAAGTACATATAAAAACAAGGAGTTACAAATGTTGGCTAGAATTTTAGGACTAGAAGAAACAAGTGAAATTTTTACAGAAGCAGAAAAAAAAGCTTTGAAAAACACTATATTAATACCATTTATATTAGGGTTTGTTTTTCAAAATGTACTTATGGGAATTGGTTGGGTACTTTTAATGACAGTTATATACATTTTTATTCATAAAAATAAGAAAGAAAATGCAAGAGCGTTTTTTAATTTTTTAAAGGTAATAACTTTTATATGTTTAGTAGTAGTAGTGATTGGTTTAAGTTTAATAATAGGGTAGGGCAAGAGAGCATGAAAATAATTAAAGGAGATAAGTAAAATGTTAAAATTTGAAAAGAAAACACCTAACAATACAAAATTAGGAACGTTTATAGGTAAAAGCGAAGGTGCAATAAGAAGATATATAAAAGAAGATCAAGCAGAATACACTAAAATACTTAATCAGTACAAAGAGGAAAATTATCCTTTTTTAACATTGGAAGAGTACTCTGAAATTAAAAATATTCCTATTGATGAATTAAGTGAGAGAATAGAAAAGAATTTAATCCCTTTTACAAGATATGTTGATGGAAATGGAAAAGAAACAATTTATTTACCAACTATTTTAGAAGATTATATTGATATTTCAAAAGAAATAGATGAGTTAAATTTAGGACCTAGAATAATAGGTATAGGAAATTTTAAAGGTGGAGTTTGTAAAACAACAAATTCTTGCAATATTGCTTCTTCATTAGCTTATTTGGGGAATAGGGTGCTTTTAGTTGATAATGATGTTCAAGGCAATGCTTCAACTGCATTTGGAATAACTATTGATAAAGAGTTAAATGGTGATAAGTTTACATTAGTTGAATTAATGACAAAGATTTATGAAGATAATTTTGAAAAAGATTTAAAAAACTCTTTAGTTAATATAAATATTAATCAATATTTTAGCAATGAATTAAAAGGAAGTTTAGATATTTTACCAAACTCACCTAATTCAATCTACCTTGCAGAAGATTTACCATCTTATTCAAGAGAACTAGGAACAATGGAAAATGTGTTAAAAAAAGTTTTAGAAGCTATAAAAGATAATTATGATTATATTATAATTGATATGCCACCAAGAGCAGATCTATTTTTAAGAATGTCTATTATGGCTAGTGATTATTTGATTTTCTCATTAACTCCAACAGTATTTAGTGATAAAGGTATTCCTTCATTAATGATACCTATTCAAAAGCAGCAACAAATATATAAAAAAGAGAATAATAAAGAGTTTATTATTTTAGGTGCTATTAATTCAAAAACAAAAGCGAATATAAATACACAATCAATTATTAGTGAAAATTCAAACGATCAAATAAAAAGATTAATTGGTGATGAAAATAAGCTATTTAAAACAAGTATTGCAGAAGCTTCAGTTGTTGAAGATTCTCAAACAGGGAATGGCTCTGTTTTATTTTATAAGCCAACAGAAAAAACAGTTAAGTTGTATTTTGAATTAACGTTAGAAATACTTGAAAGAATATATACTTTAGAAATGTTAAGAAAATAAAAGGATTACTATGCAAATTTATGACCAATATTTAGAAAATAAAAATTTAGACCAATTAGTTTTAAATGTTTTAAAACTTGATGATTCTACTAAAAATGAAGCATTAAACTTTTTAGAAAAGAAGTTGAAAAAGGTAGAGTTTATGAAGCTAAAAGTTAAGTTACAATCTAAAGATCATATAGATTCATTAAATCTTGAAAAAAAAGAAGTTAATTCTGTTGTTAATACACAAAAAATTGAAAAATTACAACTAGACTTAATTAAGCCTAATCCAAATCAACCAAGAAAAGAGTTTAAAGATGAAGAAATGCTTTTACTTGCTAATTCAATTTATAAAAATGGTTTAATTAATCCAATTTTAGTTTATAAAAATGAAGATAATGATTATGTTCTAGTTGCTGGACAATTAAGACTAGCATCTTATAAATATCTAAATGAAAAATATCCAGGTGAAAACTTTAATGAGATAGAAATAAAAATATCTCCAATAGAAAATCCGAGCGAGAGTTTTTTATTACTTTTAGCAATAGAAGAAAATACTCATAGAAACGAGTTGGATGTTTATCAAACAGCAAATAGTTATACAAAGCTTTTAGAGTTAAAAGAAAAAGAGCAAGATAAAAAAATCTCTATTAGAGATTTTTCTGAAATGGTAAATATTAGTAAATCAATGCTTCATGATTATATTAAGATTAGCAATTTAAAAGAGGAGAACCCTTTTCTTTACAATTGTTTTAAAGACAATAATATAACAAGTAGAGCTGCAATAATAAAAATAATTAATGCTGATTTATCAAATGAAGAAAAAGAGGAATTGATAAAGAATTATTCTAATAATAAGCTTACTGTAAGAGAGATTGATTCTAATAAAGATACATTACAAGAAGAACAAAAAACATCTTCGACGGAAGATATTAAGCATGAAGAAGTAGAAGAAAAAGATAATGAAGAAAATGATATAAAAAGCAATTTACCTGAAAAAATAAAAGGTGAAAAAGTTGTTTTAGGAATAGGGCAGTTATCGGAATATTTAGGAATTAGTGAAGAAGATCTTTCAAATGAAGATGATAAAAAAATAGAATTAATGCTTTTAGGATTAAAAGTTATTTTAAAAAGTAAAAAAGACTAAAAGAAATTTAATAAAATAAAAATAATACCAGGATAAAAAACAATGGAAATAGAAAAAACAAATAAATTAAGCTTTGAAAAAACTATTACAGAACTAATGTGCTTTTCTCGAAATACTTTTTTTGTTTGGAAAAGAGAAAATAGACCTGTAATGAGTTTATTAAAAAAATATTTTAGTAAAGAGGAATTACAAGAGTTTTTAGAAACTGGTAAAATCAAAAAGCAAGAAAGATTAAATGAACTATTAGAAATAGAAAAGAAATATAATCAAATTGTTAAAGTTACTAATGGGGGAATATTATGAAAAAGATTATCTTAAAAATTTTAGATATCGCAGATAAAACTTATTATAACTGGAAAAATGAAAAAAAACCTATAATAAATTTACTAGAAAAATATTTCACTAAAGAAGATTTGCAAGAGTTTACAGAAACTGGTAAAATCCAAAAGCAAGAGTTAGTGAAAGATTTAACAGTAGATGATTTGAATAGTTTAAACAATTTAAAAGAACAGTTGATTTTAGATGAAATCAAAAGAACAGAAGAAAAATTAGAAGAGTTAAAAGCTCTTAGAAATAATATAACGAGTAAATAAAAAGGATTCAAAATGTATGATAGAAATTTAATTAAAAAAATAAAAACTGCATATAAACTTGAGACAAATTCTGAATTAGCAAAATGCCTAGAAATAACACCTTCTGCAATTGATGCATGGAATAGATATAA
>RRZT010933471.1_pt1 | contig 17513 bp, 18 predicted proteins | sample 2165551 | NCBI WGS metagenome assembly RRZT01 (sample SAMN10456910, study PRJNA506462) | wastewater metagenome | biome: wastewater; feature: sludge; material: wastewater sludge; isolation source: wastewater sludge with Escherichia coli K12::gfp cells carrying plasmid... | place: USA: Moscow, Idaho...
GCGATTCCTGAGCGTCATCAATTAAAAAGCGATGATAGCTTTAGTCAAGTCGTCGAAAAAATTAACCAATCTTTTCATGGTGTAACCTTATTGCTTGATGTGCCAGCAGGAAGAGTGGTGGTGAATGATAAGTTTGAGTTTGAATTACCCGCACGAGAGTTTGCTTTGTTGCATTGGTTTGCTGATTTACGTCAGTCTGGTGCCGATGGAGTTATTGCGCCTAAAGGTAAAATCAAAAAGGACAGTATTTCAGAAGCGCAGACCAAGCATATTGCACACTTGTCTGTTGAGTATGGCAAATATTATAAACTTCATAAAATCAAAGACGTGTTTGATGACGATGATTTTGAAAACTTGGATGTCGATAAACAGTTCTTTGAAAATGTAAAATCTCGTTTAAAAGAAGCATTGGAATTAAATCTGGGTCTAGAACTGGCAGCAAAGTTAGAATTAAAGCAGGAAAAACGTGGTATGCCATTTTATCTTAATGTCAATCCAGCTGCAATTACTATCGTACAGTCTTAATTAAAGGAAATACATAATGTCTTGTTATGCTTATCTTTTTGAAACACGCAGTATTCAAAGGTTTTTATTTGCTACTGGTAAACTCAAGGACATGCTCTCAGGCAGCGAATTGATTGATTTCATCTGTGCTAAAGATGGTTATGTGGATTATGTTTTGGGCGTTTTGGACTTGAGTCAAAAAGTACAAAAACCACGCCAAGCAGGTGGTGCTTTCTATTTGATTTTTGAAAATGAAACCGATGCAAGGCGTTTTCAACATATATGGCGTTTATTGTCAAGTCAATGGCTGCCAAGTATTGAACGTGTTGATGCTTTAAGCGTAGGCGATACAGCTAAAGAAGCTATTAGTCGTGGTATTAAACAGCTCGCAGCTGCACGTAATCAGATTCAAGTTGAATTACCTATTGCGACACCAATTACTCAGCGTAGCCCACGCACTGGATTGGCTGCGGTAGGTACGGAATATCATGCAGGTGGTCGCGAATCGATAGATGCGGCAACCAATGTTATTCGTCATTTTAAACGCCCTAATGGAAGTGAATCTTTAACAGATAGATTCTTAAAACAAAAACAAGACTTCCATTGGCCAAATAATTTTGAAGTGGATGCTAAAGAAGATAGGCGTTTTCCTTTGGGTAAGCGTAGCTTGGTTGGGCTAATTCATGCTGATGGTAATGGCTTGGGTGAAATTTTACGCTTGTTGGCAGACGCATGTAGGAATGCAGATGATAAGACCTATATTCGGTTATACCAAACTTTTTCGGAAGGCATCACCACAGCAACCATTGAAGCTGCAAGACAAGCCACAGAAGCCGTATTAGTTCCCCAGACACAACATAATGTAATACCAGCACGTCCATTGGTGCTTGGTGGTGATGATTTGTCGGTCATTATTCGTGCTGATTTGGCTGTTGAATATACACAATGCTTTTTAAAGGCCTTCAAGCAAACCAGTCAAGTGCAGATGGCAAAATTAAAAGAGGCTTTTAATGCCAGCCATTTAAATGAAGATGCAAAAAAGTTACCCGATTTTCTGACCGCATGTGCAGGCATAGTCTTTATGAAAGCGTCTCAGCCATTTTATAGCGCATATGCTTTGGCAGAAAGTTTATGCTCACAAGCGAAAAAATATTCTCGTCAATTTAAAACAGAAAACAGTCAAAAGCTCAGTATCATTCCCTCAAGTTTGGCATTTTATAAAATTAACCAAAGTATTATGGATGATGTGGATAGCCTATATAAGCAAACTCAAATTGCCTATCATAGGGAGCAGCAATATCACTTATCTAGTCGTGCTTATTTGGTGGGTGAGCAAGACTTACAATGTGCTGAAATCACCCATTTGGAAGATTTATTGCAGCTTGAACGCTTTATGCAAAACTCAACGTTAAATGATCGCGCCTTGCGTGAAATCGCCACCTTGATTCATGTCAATCTTGCACAGGCAAAACAAAGTTATAGCCGTTGGAAAAGCTACGCCAACCAACAACAGCAAGATACAGAACCACTTACACGAGATATTGTGCAATTTGAGCAGCAACTCAAGAAAATTCTCGGACCGCTCACTGAAGACTTACCATTTAGTCAAGTAAATGGTACGGAGCATTTTAATAGTATTATCGGTGATTTATTAACGTTATTTACCATTGCTGATGAGCAGTATGCTAAAAAAGTAGTACAAGTTGTGGAGAAAAAAGCATGACGACACAAGCAACTAAAACCTTAAAGTTAGACTTTCAAAATTATTGGCATGTGGGTAGTGGGCGTAGTGCTGGACATCATTTAGACGCAGTGTGTTTAAAAGATAGTCATGAATTGCCATTTGTTCCAGGTAAACAGCTTAAAGGCTTATTGCGTCATGCGGTACGTCGTGCAGAAGATTGGGATTGGTATGAAGAATATGCCACTTGGTTTAGTGTGTCCATTGAACACTTGCTTTTTGGTAGCGAAAGCCAAACAGAAGACCGTCATCAACTTTACGCAGGAATGCTATTTATTGATGATGCACATTTAAGTCAATCTGAATATGATTTCTTGGCCGATCAATCTCAAGCCAATCTGCGTAGTTATTTATTTGATGACTTATATAGCACAGCCATTGATTGCCAAACGGGTACTGCCAAAGAACACAGTTTACGTGGTATAGAGGTTGCTTTACCGATGTGTTTATTTGCGGATTTACATTTAAAAGTAACGGCTTTTGATGAGCGGCGTCGAGAGCAGCAACAACGGCTCATGGATAATGGATTGGCTTGGCAAATATTGGCACAAGCTTTGCCTTTGATTGATACCATTGGGGCACAACGTAGCCGTGGTTTGGGTGAAGTGATTGTAAGTTATGCCGATGTAGCAGCTTAAATATTGGGAATGTAGGATGAAAACACAATTTTTTGAAATTGACTTGCAACAGCCAGTGATTATTAGCCAACAAGCGGCCACAGTCGGTGTTCACCAGAGCTTGGATTATATTTCTGGCTCAGCATTACTGGGACTTGCTGCTACTCGCCTGTATAATCGACTTTCTGCTGAAGATGCTTTTATGTTGTTTCATAGTGGCAAGGTACGGTTTTTAGATGCCTTGCCTAGCCAAAATGGTGAAATGGCTTATCCAGTACCTTTTGCGCTGCATCACTATAAGGGTGAGAGTTATAGCGTCAATCAACAAATGCTCAATGATACGGTTTTTAATTTAGCTTCAAACTTTGCGACCGATAAGACTAAACAACCTGTACAATTGCGTAATTTTTATTTAACTGCATCAGGTCGGCGGATTACACCACAAAAAGAGCAGACGCTCAAAACGGCGATTGATGCCAGTCAAAATCGTGCGGCCAAGGCACAGCTTTTTGGTTATGAAGCGTTGTCTGCGGGACAAAAGTTTCGTTTTGCGGTACAGGCGGATAATGATGTGGGTGATGCATTATGGCAAGAATTACTAAACAGTTTAACAGGACTGGCACATTTAGGACGTTCACGTAGTGCACAGTTTGGTAAAGTCAAGATCTGTCAGTTACCAACAGCAGAAATGCCATCACAAGATAGCCAAAATGATACTTTGTTGCTTTGGCTTGTCAGTGATATGCAGCTACAACAACAAGGGCAGGCGACTTTATTGCCAGAGCCGAAATGTTTGGGATTACCCGAGGGCACAATTTGGAAAAAAGACAAAAGCTTTATTCGTCATCGTCGCTACAGTATGTTTAATGCTTATCGCAAGCATTATGACAAAGAAAAGCAAGTGATTTGCCGTGGTAGCGTATTGAGTTATCAATTGCCTGCAAGTATGACAGCACAAGATAAACAGCAATTGTTTAAAAAATTACAAGCAGGTATTGGCTTGGGCTGTGAATGTGGATTGGGACAGGTTTTAATTAATCCAACAGTGCTTTATGCAGAGCACCCAAAATGGCGAGCTTTAACAAAGATAGAGCAACCTCAAAAAGTTGCAAAACAGCCAGTTTATAGTGTGTTAACGCAGGTCTTGCAACATCGTTTACAACAAGCGACAGGTGATTTATTTGCCACTCAAGAGGCTTATAGAATTTTTGAGCAATTATGTCACAAATTTGCCATAGCTCGTCAATTTTATGCTTTAAGTAATGGACAGGGTTTTGCTGATGGCGAATACCCATCTCGTTCACAGTTTGGCAGCTTAAAAGACCTAGCCAATCAATACCGCAACAACCCAACTGGTTTATGGCAGGCTTTGAGTAATACTGAAAATGGCGCATTGCACATCAGTACTGTTGGTAGTAATGATAACCCTCAATCTGCTCGTAAATATAATTCAAGTGGGTGGGGGTTGAGCTATGGCACGGCAACGAATGAAACTTTGGGGGATTGGCTAAAATCTGAACTTGATAAAGAACAATCAAGAGGGGACTTTGCACAGATTGTTGCGCAAATTGCGGTACTTGGCTTAAGTGATAAATGGGAACAGTACAATACAGGTAAATTAGCCATTCGAGAGGAAGTGCAGTCATGATTAAAACAAGACCTATTTTTTATCAAGTATATGTCACATTAGAAGCGAAAAGTGCCCATGCCATTCATACAGGGCATGGCGATACAACCCATGATAGCTTGATAGTGCGTGATGCCAATGGCTTACCTACTTTACTTGGTACGAGCTTGGCAGGTATTTTACGCCATCAGTTTACACAACAATATGGTGACAATGCTGCGAATGCTTTATTTGGCTTTGCGCAAGGTGATGAGGGACAAAGTTCATGGCTAAATGTTGGCTGGGGTTTGGTGCATAATAGCAAAAATCAACCGATACAAGGTTTGCTATCACCACAAGATATCCAGCAAGATTTTATCTTAGCTGAGCTACTGCTTGATAAACCTATTGTTCGTCATCGTGTACAGTTGAATGATATGGGCGCAGCTGTGGGCGCGGGTAAATTTGATGTAACACTTGCTCCAGCGGGGGTGCGTTATACATCCATGCTTGGTTATTGGTGTGACGGTTCTAACAGTAGTCGAAACTTGTGGCAACAATTTTTGAATTTACTCACTGCTCATCCGATTCGTTTGGGTAAGGGGGCGCGTAATGGCTATGGTTTGTTTCATGTCGTTGCTGCATGCCATGCGCAGTATGATTTGCGTACGCCAGAGGGTAAGACAGCCTATCAACAGCGTTCACGCACACGTGGCGACACGAAGAAAATGCAACATTTACCGACAGAAAACACTGATGATACTAATATCCATGCCGTATTAAAACTGCAAGCCGAGGGGCATTGGCGAGTTGGCGGTGGTGAACCTTTTAAAGGAATGTTAAATCGCTCTACAAATGAGCGTTTGCCAGATACACTACCAATGAATGAACAAAAAATCATCTGGCAAGGCAATCAAGCAAGTATTGGTCAGCATCAATATGTGTTGCCTGCCAGTGCGGTTAAAGGAGCTGTACGACATCGTGTTGCTTTTCATTATAATTGCCTAAATGGGCTTTTTGGTGAGGCATGTGCAGATACTAACGATAACCCAGCAGTTAAGGCATTGTTTGGGTTTGGTGATGGTGATAACAATGAGCAGCAGGCGGGTATTTTGGCGTTACATGATGCTTATATCACCAAAGCCAATGAACAAGCATTGATGCATAACAAAATTGACCGCTTTACCGCAGGTGTGATGAATGGTGCTTTATTTGAAGAAATGACCCTTTATCGTAATCAATTGGATATTCGTATTGATGTTCTAGATGGTCAAAAACCTTTAGATGTGACAATTAAACAAGCCTTACAGCTGACATTGGAGGATATTGCTAAAGGTTGGTTGCCCTTGGGGGCTGGTAGTAGTCGTGGTTTGGGTGTCTTTATTGATAAAAAAAATATCGGCGTACAATGGTCAGATGCTGGGCAATGGTTGCAAACAAAGGCATAATTTTAGGATAAATGAAGATGAATTTACCACAGCAATGGCTAGATGATCTAGCAAAATTTGAAACAAAAGGTGCTTTTAAATTTAATGCGTTACAGTCTGTAAAACTCACTACTACAAGCGAGCAACTAAACCTTGAGCAATTGCAACAAAAATTGCAGCAGCTTGGCAAAGTATCAGGTTGGCTACAAGCAACCAGTGAAGTTAAAACTTTCCAACATGAAACAATTGCATTTAAATCTATTCCACTAAATGGTGAATTGTATGCTGATGGTCAAAGCATTAGTTTTGATTATCTTGGTGATTACCTTTGGTCTTGGCATGGTTATCAATTGACAACAGTGATTGCAGAACAAGCAACACATTTAGCTGAACCGATTGAGCATCAAGGGTTGGATCGTAAAAAAACGTTATGCTATCAGCGTTTATGGCGTACCGATGAACAGCAAGCACCGATTGCAGACATTGCTATATTCGTAGGATTTAAGGAGTAATATCATGACCATTCAAGCCCCTTATCGCTTTGTACCGTTGGCAAAATCTGTTGTTTTCCCAGAATGGGCAGACCAAGTGAGTCATGATAAACCTTTTGCTGACGGTATCTGTGGCGAGCTCGATATTACCTTGACAACACATAGCCAAACCTGTGTGGGTGGTGAGCAAACACGAGAGAATAATCAAGCCGGGAAGGTGCATTTTTATCGTACGGCAGAAAATAAGCCTGCGATTCCCGCTTCTAGCCTAAAAGGTATGCTACGTAATGTCTTAGAGATTGCGACGTTTTCTCGTTTTAAACAAGTTGAGGATCAAAAACTTGGGGTGAGAGATATTCGTAATGCAGGTAATTTTTATCAATCTAGAATCTCGGATCCTGAAGCGGGTTGGCTGCGTTTTGAAGATGGGCAATGGCTTATTTATCCTTGTGAATTTGCTCGCATTCATCAAAAAGATGTCATCCAATCTAACAATATCACTTATAAAGCTTGGGCAAATAATAATAGAAAAACCCTAAAGCAACGCTACGATTTATTGGGTATATGCCCAAAAATTAAATTCAAGCTTAGCGGTAAAAATAAAGTCGGGCAAGATAAAGCTGTGCCAAGCAACGAAAAAAATGCGCTAGATGGGCGTATTGTCGTAACGGGTCAGCCAGGACAATTTTATTATCAAGATAAACCCAACTTGCCAAAGCCTGCAAAAAAATATGAATTCGTCTTTTATGATGAATTTGAGCCTGTCGCATTAAGTGCTAAGGTCTTTGCAGGATTTCAACAAATCTACGCCAATACAGAGGAATGGATTTATTTAAAGAAACACGCAGGGCAGCAAGGTATTCCTGTATTTTTTCACTCCGAAACAAATAACCCTGATAACGTTATTTCGCTTGGCTTATCGATGATGTACAAACTACCGTATGACAATAGTATTCATGATGCTATTGGTAATACCAATAGCTTGCACACTGCAAACATTGCTAATTATGATTTTGCCGATTTGCTTTTTGGTTGTATAGCTGATGATGAGCAAAGCCTAAAAGGTCGTATTCATATTTCAATGGCACACGTTGTGGGTATGCCACAACTTAAATGGACACAAAGTACAGTATTAAATGCCCCAAAACCAAACTATTATCCAACATATATCTTACAAACAGGTAAAGGTAATGGTTTTAGTCAATTGATGGATAAAAATGTACAACTTGCTGGCTGGAAACGATATCCTGTTAGAAATGAGAATGTTACACCGCCACCTGAAGGCGCTGGAACTTCTGTACAAGTAAGCCTTGAAACTGTGGCGGCTAATCAAAAATTTAATAGCAAAATTCGCTTTCATAACTTGCGCCCGATAGAACTTGGTGCTTTATTATGGGTCTTGGATTTTGGTGGGCGCAACCATTTGCGTCATAATATTGGTACAGGTAAACCATTTGGGTTGGGGCAAATCTCAATTCAAATCAATCAAAGCGACTTGGTTGCGAATAATCGCGCACAACAAGTCTGTAGTCTCGATGATTGTCGGGAGGCTTTTATTGCTTATATGAATGCACAATTTCAAAATAATAATTATGAAAAATTGTCTGAAATTGAAACCTTGCTTACCTATGCGGAACCAAATAAAATCGCCCATTTGGATTATATGCCATTAAAAGATTTTTCTTCCTATAAAGATAAACGCAATGTTACCAAGTTTGCGGATATGTTTCATAACAAGATTGGTAGTACAACCACAGGTAGTACTGCAAAAATAAAACCTATTCAACCCACTGCACCTGTAAAGATTGCTACTGAAAATAATGCAGCAACAGCAAACCGAGTATCGGCTCAGTCAATAACAAGGGAAGAGGTATCTGAAAACAATGCGGTGATACAAGCCAAAATTGATGCTGTTATTGCTAAAAAGTCTAAAAATAGTTCTGAAACAGATGAAATTTTTCTACTTGCTGAATTGGAGGGTAATAATAGTTCTTTTGATAGTACTGAAAAACCTGCTGTTGCGCAGTATCTCAAGACACGATATCAGCAACAAAAACGCTGGCGAGAAATAAGTAGCTCCAATAAAGCCGAGAGAAAATTATTTGAGCAAACTAATCGTATTAAACGCTTTTTAAACCAGTAAATGAGGGGGGTATAAGCTTACAACTCATATCTTGCTAGCTTAATCTGCCATAATGCGCCTAACAAAAATTAATTTTGCGAGGTGCATTATGACAAACTTAAATACTATCACAGCAAAAAATACCATCAAAACTTTGGTGTCTGCCATTGAGAAAAATGGTATGGATGGCTTGATTAATACAGCGACAAGTTTATATGCTGATGATGTACGCCAGCGTTTGCATCATACTGATTTTCATGTGCGTACTGACCGTGCAACGCGTCCTTTGATTAGTTTGGATGAAGCGATTTACTATAGCTCAACTTTTACCCAAGAGCATTTTGATCGCTTTAGTCATGTATTGAGTCATCTTGGTGCACATATGATTTTTGCCAAAGAACTGACTGTGGTGGATTATGGTTGTGGACAGGGTTTAGCGACTTTGGCTTTATTGGATTATTTGCATAAAAACAACTGTATTGCCAATAAGGTGATTCATGTGCATTTGATTGAGCCATCTGCCATTACCTTGGTTTTGGCGCGCCAATATGTTTTAGCGATGGCAAAACATGTCAATATTAAAGTGCATATCACAGTGCATTAACAGACTTTGGCGGAATATTTGGAGCAGCCGTTGCATTTTCATGCTGATACAACAATATTGCACTTATTATCCAATATCGTGGATATTACTTCGCTCCAATCCGACTTATTTACATTGTCTAAACAAATTAATGCGTCAGCAGGTGAACATTTTATTTGTGCAGTAAGTAGCTATGATCGTGGCTTTGGTCGGTTGCGTTTTGGTTTGACACGTTTTGCGGTAGCACAAGAATGTTTTTCGGTGCAAAGTTATCGCTTTAATTCAAATCGTTGTATCTGGCAAGATAAAACCGCGAATGGTTCATCTTTGTATGCCAAAATTGCCTAATTATGATGACAGGAGTATTTCATGGACTTATTTAGTCAAGAGCTTAGCCTAAGCAACCCCCTTAATACTCTTTGTGTTGATGGTTGTTTTATCGGCACAGACTACCCTGCGCATTTGCACACAGATGGCAAAGGCATTGTCATTGATGTGCCTGATGGACGATTGTATTATGCACCTAAATTTTTTAATCAAAGTCAAAGTGATGAGTATTTTGATTATCTATTGGCTTGCGATGGTATCAATCACCGCACGCATGATTGGCAAGCGGTAGAAGATATTAACCAGTTGGATTTTACAAATATTCACTGGTATCAAGACATGATTAAAATGTATGGCAAAGAGCATAAATTGCCAAGGGTCTCAGCTTGGTATGGTGATGATGACCGTCCTTATACTTATTCTGGCATTACGCTGTTTCCCAAGCCTTGGACGGGCGAGCTTGAGAGAATTCGCACCGCCCTTGAGCCAGTCTGTAAGCGTTCTTTTAATAGCGTGCTGCTTAACTGGTATCGCAGTGGTGATGACCATATCAGTTGGCATACGGACGCTGAGCCAGAATTAGGCATCAATCCTTTGATTGCGTCGGTGAATTTTGGTGAGTCACGGCGGTTTCTCATTCGCCGTAAAGATGACCATTTAGTCAAGCTAGAAATACCCTTGCATCATGGCAGTGTACTTGTGATGGCAGGAGCGTTGCAACACCACTGGCAACACAGCGTACCCAAGCAAAAAAAGGTCAAGGGCAGTCGGGTGAATTTGACGTTTCGTAATATTATGAATTTTTAAGTTAAGGATTTTTTATGACAACTTTGGTAAGTTTTTTGGGTAAAGGTCAAGATGGTCGTGGCTATCGTAATGCAAATTATCAGTTTGACGATGGTGAAATAGTTCAGGCGCAAAAATATATTGGTACAGCATTAGCAAACAAATTCAAGCCGACAAAAATTATTTTTTTGGGTACATCAGGAAGTATGTGGGATGTGTTTTTGGAAACAGCAAGTGAGGAACTAGAAGACAGATGGTTGTCTATTGTGGAAGCGGTACAAACCCAAAGTGTTAGCAAAGAAATGTTAAGCCCTTTTGAGCGATTTCTGTCTCAAAGTTATGGTGTAGAGGTTCATTGTGTCTTAATTCCTTTTGCTAAAAATACACAAGAACAAATTGAAATTTTATCTGTATTATCCAATTGTTTGCAAGATAAAGAACAAGTAGTGTTAGATGTTACTCATGGATTTAGACATTTACCTATGTTGGCTTTGGTTGTTGCTCGCTATCTTAAAAAAATTAAGCAAATAGATGTAAAAAATATTTATTATGGTGCTTTAGAAATGACCGAAAATGGCTACACTCCTGTGCTTAATTTGGATGGTATGTTATCTATGCTTGACTGGGTTGATGCAATTGGTACTTATGATAAAGATGGTGATTATTCGGTTTTTGCTCCTTTGCTAATCAATGAAGGATTATCAGAAAATGATAGCAATCTATTAAAGGAAGCGTCATTTTTTGAAAGAAATAACAATTCAAGTCAAGCTAATCAAAAGCTTTCTAGTATATTTTCAAAAATTGAAGGTATAAAAACACCAATATTTGATTTATTTAAACCACAGCTTGTTCAGCGTTTGAATTGGTTTAAAAAAGGCAATCGTGGTAAGCAAGAACAAAGATTGGCTTATGAGTATTTGGCTCGTAAAGATTATTTAAGAGCAGTTATTTTTGCTCAAGAGGGTATGATTTCTGCGAAAACTTTTGATGAAAAAGGTAAGGTGAATGATTATACAGACCGTGAAAATTCTCGGAATTTGCTAAAAGAAAGTGATGAATTTCGTTTTTTAAGTAATATTCGCAACTCTTTAGTGCATGGCTTAGGCAAAGATGCTAAAAAAGATTTAAAGCGTATTTTATCTCAAGAAAGTACCATGAAACAGAGTTTAGACAGTCGCTTTAATAATTTATTTTGTAAAATCAAGAATGATTAATCAAAAACAAAAGAGTTTTTATGTATGAAATTCCCACAACCCGCTTTGTCCTAACCCTACAAGCCGACCATGACTTGTACTTTTATAACTATGCTGGCTCTACCTTGCGTGGGGTGTTTGGGCGAGCATTAAAGGACATGGCATGCCCCAATCAAGACGATAAGGGTAGTTGCCTATGTCAGCGTGATAACCCGTGTATTTATCGCAGTGTGTTTGAGCCATTTGTCCCAAAGGACAGTAAACAAACCCCAACGCCGCCCATGATAATAGAAGCGCATAGCCTACCGACTAGGCTTGTGCAGGGTGAGACGGCAAGTTTTTATATGGTGCTGTTTGGTGAGCATGTTCATCATGAGCTGATATTTATTCGCTTGGCGTGGGAGCGTGCCTTAAAGTTGGGCTTTAGTCACCAGCACAACAAGGCACACACACCGAGCACTGCCACATTGGTATCGTTTGAGCCTTATGATGTGCCAAGGCTTGTCACGCCAAAAAGTAGCCTTTGCCTTGAGCTGATGACACCCATGCGATTGCAACATCATGGCAAGTTGTTGAGTGAGAACGAATTGACAGCGCCTATATTTTGCGTGTCATTATTACGCAAAGTTAGGCAATTAGCACAGCTGTATGGTACACCAATGAGCGATGATGACTTTGATAAGCTCTATCAAGATGCCCAAAAAGTACAAGGCAAATATCAATTATACAAAAGTCAATTGTCCCGTTATTCCAACCGCCAACACCAAAAAATCAGCCAAGACGGCTTGCTTGGGTGTATGGAATTTTATCATGTTAGTGATGAGTTGTACCAAGTGCTATATTTGGGGCAATGGCTACACGTAGGCAAGGGCGGTGTGTTTGGGCTTGGGGCGTATCGTATTTTATAAATCACAAATTTTATAAATCACAAAGGAAAATCATGACTACTTATTTTATTACTCGTCATACTGGGGCGTTGGCATGGGCAAAGCTGCATGATGTCGCCTTTGATGTACATTTAGAGCATTTGATAGACTTGGGTAACCTACAAGTAGGCGATGTTATCATTGGCACACTACCCATTCAAATGGTTGCTAAACTAAACGATTGTGGCGTACGTTATGTGCATTTGTCGCTTGACATTCCCCCTGCATGGCGTGGGCGTGAACTGACCGCTGATGAACTGCGTGAGTGTCGGGCGAGTTTGCAAGAATTTCAAGTCAGTTTAGTAAATTAGCCCATTTTAAAATTATCCAACACCATTAGCGCCCCCATTGCCACCACCCCTGCCGTCTCTGTCCGCAAAATCCGCTCGCCCAATGTCCACGACAAAAACCCCTGCTTGTGGGCGGTCATTATTTCATCATCTGACAGTCCACCTTCTGCCCCCACTAAAATACTGATACTTCTTGGCAAAGGGGTTTTTGGCGTATAAGCATGAGTATTGGACGATAACGCCATGACCAGTTTTAAGTCGTCTTGGCATTGGGCGGTAAACTCATCAAGGCTAATCGGGGCAAGGATTTGTGGTACGATATTAAGCCCACACTGCTCACAGGCACTGACTGCTACACCTTGCCAATGAACAAGTTTTTTATTATCTCGTTCATAGCGTAGGCGTTCTGAACGCTCGCTTGTGATAAGCTGAATGCGACTTACTCCCATTTCGCACGCCTTTTGAATGGTGTAATCCATGCGGTCGCCCTTACTCATGGCTTGAGCAAGCGTTACTTGGTAGGTATTGATGCGGTTAATGGGATTAAAATCAGACACTTGCACCACAGCTTGCTTTTTATTGACAGTGGTTAGCGTGACGGTATATTCGCCCCCTTGTCCGTTAAATAGCGTGGCGGTATCACCGATATTGGCACGCAGTACCTTGGTCCAGTGATGATAAACGCTGTCGGGCAAGATAACTTCTTGTCCTACGGTTAAAGGATTATCTACAAAAAATCTCATGGCAATAGAAATAAGACAATAAAAGCCCCATTATAAGACAAAACCGCAACAAGCGTGCTAAAATAGTAAAATTTTTAACATATATCAAGGTATCTTATGAGCGATAACGAAAAGGGTAGTTGGTTTTCCCGCATGAAAGCTGGTCTGTCCAAGTCCAGTAAAAACCTATCCGAAGGGCTAATGAATGTACTGGTTGGTGGCAAAGAGATTGATGATGAATTGCTAGAAGAAGTCGAAGATCAACTGCTGGTCGCTGATATTGGCGTGGATGCAACCAACCGTATCATCAAAAGCCTAACCGAGCAGACCGCACGGGGTGATTTGATTTATTCGCATTCATTGTATAAGGCGTTAAAGGCGGAATTGGTAGAGATTCTTGCTCCTAAAGTCGCCCCCCTTGCCATTGACAGCGACAAAAAGCCCTTTGTTATTCTAATGGTTGGAGTCAATGGCGTAGGCAAAACCACAACCATTGGTAAACTTGCCAAACGCTTGCAAGGTGAAGGCAAATCAGTCATGCTGGCGGCAGGCGATACCTTTCGTGCGGCGGCAACCGAACAGCTGCAAGTATGGGGTGAGCGCAATGATATCCCTGTTGTGGCTCAAGGTACAGGGGCGGACAGTGCGTCGGTGATTTTTGATGCCATGCAGTCGGCTAAGGCAAAGGGTATCGATGTGCTGATTGCTGACACCGCAGGGCGACTACAAAACAAAACTTACCTGATGAATGAGCTTGAAAAAGTCATTCGGGTTATGAAAAAAGCCGACCCGACCGCACCACATGAGTGTATGATTGTACTTGATGCAGGCACAGGGCAAAACGCCATTAACCAAGTACAGATATTCAGCGAAGCCACGCCCTTATCAGGCATCAGTATCACCAAGTTAGACGGTACGGCAAAGGGCGGTGTGGTGTTTAATGTTGCCCAAAATACTGACATTCCGATTCGTTATATTGGTGTGGGCGAAGGCATTGATGATTTGCAGGCCTTTGACCCCAAAGAGTTTGTGGACGCACTCTTAGAAAAAGACGAGTAAGCACTCATGGCTATGATAAGCACGCATTATTATCCGCCCAATGATTTGCCATTGATTAGCCTTACGGTCAAAGACGGCAAATTATTACTGCTTGATTGGTATAATGACAAGACCGCACAACTGTTTGACAAGCTGGGCAAGCAGGCGGTATTTGTCGCCCCTGATAAGCTAGATAAAGCTAATGATGACCAAGCGGTTGCTTTGGAAGTGACAAGACAGCTTGATGAATACTTTGTAGGTGCACGGCAAGTCTTTGATATTGAGCTGGATTTGTCGCATGGTACGCCATTTCAGCAGATGGTATGGCAAGCATTATTACAAATCCCTTATGGTAAGACGATTAGTTATGGCGAGCTGGCAGCAGCTATCGGCAAGCCCACCGCCTACCGAGCTTGTGCCAATGCCAATGGGCGTAACCCTATTTCGCTGATTGTGTCGTGTCATCGGGTGATTGCCTCTGATGGCGGTTTGGGTGGTTATACGGGGGGTGTGGGGATTAAACGGATTTTGCTTGATATTGAGAAAATCACAACCCCAAAAAATCCACCACAAACTCACTATTAGGACGCACAAACAGCTCATTGGGTGTGCCAACTTGCTCAACCGTGCCGTGATTCATCACCACGATTTTATCGGATACCGCCACCGCTTCTTCTTGGTCGTGCGTGACCATGATGCTGGTGATACCGATTTCTTGTTGAATGGTTTTTAGTGATGAGCGTAATTCTTTGCGTACTTTTGCGTCCAATGCCCCAAACGGCTCATCAAGCAGTAGCAGTTTAGGACGTGTTGCCAATGCCCTTGCTAAGGCAATACGCTGTCTTTGCCCGCCTGACAGCTCATGGGGATAGCGGTCTTTGGTGTGGGGAAGCTGTACCAACTCTAACAGTTCACTTACTCGTTTATCAATTTCGCCTTTGCTGGGTTTGTCCTTTAATAAGGTTAAGCCAAAAGCGATGTTTTGGGCGACTGTCTTATGGCGAAACAGGGCGTAGCTTTGAAACACAAAACCAATCCCCCGCTTTTGGACAGGGGTATCAGTCACATCAAGCCCGTCAAATAATATCCGTCCACTGTCTGTTGTCTCAAGCCCTGCAATGATACGCAGTAGGGTGGTTTTGCCACAGCCTGAAGGTCCAAGCAGTGTGGCAAGCTCGCCTGTATTGATGTCAATGCTGACATCTTTTAGGGCGTGAAAATTGGCAAAATGTTTATCAATGTTGTTAATTTGAATACTCATGGTTTTTCCTTTAGGTTGTGCGTTTACGGCTCATCACACTTTGTACCGCCAGCGTCACAAGGGCAAGCAGGGCAAGCAGACTAGATAAGGCAAAGGCGGTGGTAAAGGCATATTCATTATAAGCAATCTCAATGAGCAGTGGCATGGTGTTGGTTTCGCCTTGGATATGCCCCGACACGATAGACACTGCCCCAAACTCGCCCACGGCACGGGCATTGGTTAGGATAATGCCATATAAGAGTGCCCATTTGATGTTGGGTAGGGTAATGTGCCAAAACATCTGCCAGCCATTTGCCCCAAGGGTTAGCCCCGCTTCTTCTTCACTGTCGCCTTGGGCTTGCATTAGGGGAATTAGTTCACGGGCGATAAAGGGAAACGTAACAAAAAGGGTCGCCAAAACAATCCCCGTGGTGGCAAAAATAATGCGAATGCCAATGCTTTCAAAAAAGCCACCAATCAGCGTATTTGCCCCAAACAGCAGTACAAACATCAAACCCGCCACCACAGGCGACACTGCAAACGGTAAATCCAGCAAGGTGGTAATGATAAATTTGCCCCGAAATTTATGCCGTGTAATCAAATATGCCAACGCCACACCAATCACAGTATTGATAGGCAGTACAATGAGCGTAGTGAGCAAAGTCAGTTTAATGGCACTTAGGGAGTTGGGTTCGCTAAGGGCGGATAAATAAGCCTGCCAGCCGTCTTTTAGGGCTTCATAAAACACCACAAACAGCGGCAGGACAAGCATGACTCCCATAAAGCCAACCGCCAGCGTAATTAGCAGATAACGCACCCATGCAGGGTCACGGGTGGCAGAGTTATTTTGGTAGGCGTAATGGGATTGGCTTGCCATGATGAGTTTGACCTTTTTGTTCTTATATTTTGATGAGAAAATTAATTGGTTTTTGCCCCAAGTCGGGCGGACAGCTTCCACTGGGCGAAGTTAATGACAAATAAAATTACCAGTGACAACAACAGCATAAATAGTGCCAAACAAGATGCCCCTGCCACGTCAAATTGCTCAAATTTACTCATGATAATCAAGGGTAAAATCTCTGACTGCATGGGAATATTACCCGCAATAAAAATCACTGAACCATATTCGCCCGTTGCTCTGGCAAACATCATGCCCGAACCTATCAGCATCGCAGGGGCGATTTCGGGCAAGATGACTTTAATAAAGGTGGTTAAGCGATTTGCTCCCATGACGGCAGCCGCTTCTTCAAACTCCACGGATAGCTCGGCAAGTACAGGCTGTACTGCCCGCACAATAAAGGGAAAGCTGACCACCACCAGTGCCAGCCAAATACCAATCGGGGTAAAGGCGATTTTAATGGGTTCGCCCGTCAGTGCTACCCCAAGTTTGGCGAATACTTGCCCAAGAAAGCCATGGGGAGCATACAGGGTTGCCAGCGAAATACCTGTTACTGCTGTGGGTAAGGCAAAGGGTAAATCTACCAAAGCGTTAATCACCGATTTGCCCCAAAACTCATAACGCACCAGCACCCACGCAATCAGCACACCAAACACCACATTGGTCAAAGTTGCCAAAACTGCCATACTAAGCGACAGTTTAATGGCGGCAAATACTTGTGGTTCGGCAATGGTACGCACGATGTCAGACAGTCCCATGCTAAAGGTGCTAACAATCATCATCACAAACGGTAGCACCACAAGCAGTGATAACGAAAACACGCTGATGCCCATACTTAGCCCAAAAAACGGCATGACACGGCGATGACGGTTTTTGTTTAGGGGTGGGGCGGTTTTGGGCATGGGTTTGTCTCGGGATTTAAATTTTGCTTACTTTAAAAGAATTGCTTATAAAAAACTAACATCAAAATAGAATGTCTATTTTCTATTTTGGAATTTGGTA
>RRZT011368309.1_pt1 | contig 17508 bp, 15 predicted proteins | sample 2165551 | NCBI WGS metagenome assembly RRZT01 (sample SAMN10456910, study PRJNA506462) | wastewater metagenome | biome: wastewater; feature: sludge; material: wastewater sludge; isolation source: wastewater sludge with Escherichia coli K12::gfp cells carrying plasmid... | place: USA: Moscow, Idaho...
AGGCGCGTTTGCTGGATCGCGGTTCGATCGTTTGTTGGATTGTGGTCCGAGAATGGACGGTCCTGTCAAGAATTGAGTGCTGCGTGAGTATCCGCGGGCTCAATCCTCGGCGGGACCGTCCATTCTTCGCTTGCGGTCGATGTGAGTACGGTGTGAGTACGGTGCGGGACCCGCGGATACACGACGCCGTCGCGCGTCACGTGAAGAACGACGACGGCGCCGCGCGGCCTGGAAGCTGCCGGGTCACCTCCGAGGTTTCTCACCCGCTCAGGTAATTGATGCCTCGTAGATCGAGACGATGGACGCGGCCAGGGCGTCGTCGAACTCCTCGGGAGTCATGGACTCTGTGAGGCCCTCGGTGATAGCTCGCGAGAAGCTGGCGATGAGGCCGTGGTTGCGGGCGAGATGCTCGTTGGCTTCCACCCGCGAGTAGCCGCCGGAGAGGGCGACCACACGCAGCACCGACGGATGGTCGATGACGGAGGCATAGAGGTCGTCCTTGGTGGGGATCGTCAGTTTGAACATGATGGGCAGATCGAAGGTCTCGGTGGCCAGGCGGCGGGAAATCTCGTCGAAGAGGATATCCTCGCACTCCTCCTTGTCCGGTGCCTTGATGTCTACTTCAGGTTCAAGGATGGGGACCAGACCCGCCGCAGCGATGCGCTGACCAATCTCAAATTGCTGCGCCACGTTCGCGGCGATACCTTCGCGATTGGCGCTCTGAATCACCGAGCGCATCTTGGTACCGAAGATGTGGGCCTTCTTAGCCCGCTCCAACAGTTCGTCGAGATCGGGGATTGGCTTCATGAGGCGCACGCCGTCGGCGGCGTCTGCAAGTCCCTTGTCTACCTTGAGAATGGGGAGGATGTTTTTCTTCTCCCACAGGTAGTCGGCGGCGGGCTGGCCGTCAAAGGTGCGATCCATGGTCTTCTCGAAAAGGATGGCACCGAGAATGTGCTTGCCGGTGAAGGACTTGCTCGTCACGATCCGTTCGCGCATGGCGTGGACCAGGTCAAACATCTCTTCATCGGTGGTGTAGCGATCGTCGTCGATTCCGTACAGGTTGAGGGCGCGCGGCGTTGAACCGCCGCTCTGATCCAACGCGGCGATGAAGCCCCGGCCCTCTCTCATTCGTTCAAGTTGCGTGCCAGACATTGCATCCTCCGGATAATGGAAATTATCAATGACATAATTCACATTACGCCCGTCCGGGCGAAAGACAAGGGCACCCAACGAGTTGGAATGAGTCCAGATAAGGGTCGTTGTGAGCAAGGCGCGGTATGACCATTGTGGACTACACAAGCCATTTCGTCGGAGAAACTACGCCAGATTCCGGAAACTACGCCAACTCGCGGACGGCCCGCACGGCTTGCGTCACAGACATATGAGGCAGGTAGGACCTGGTGACGGCCAGCCCAATAGCGGGCAGATCGAGGGCCGAGGGGAACACCATGACCCACGAGCGAACATCGGGTTGGAACTTCTGCTTGAAACGGTGCAACGATTGAAAACCGTAGACGGGTTCGAGCGTCTTGCTGAGGAAGGTGAGTAGGTCGCCTAGAGCGCCCGAATCGCTGTCGTTCGCGGCTGTACTACTTGTGCCGTCTGCGCCTGTGCCAGTCCCAGCGGTTCGTGTGGTTCCTGTCCCCGCCAACGGCGCCCCGCTAAGCGACATGAACTCGATACCCTCGTCCTTCATAAGGGTCGCTGACTGTGCAATGAGAAATTCCATGAGGCCCGGCATAGCGTCGGATCTGCGCCGCATAAAATCAAGCGTCCATCCCACGACGGTGCCATCACGCCACGTGGGAAGCCAGCTGAGAACACCTTCAACGCGCCCCTCAGAATCTGTTGCCACCATGAGCCGTACGTCTGAGTCGCGGAGCTGGTCGAGCCCGCCGAGGGTGAACCCCATCTCCGGAAGAGGATGGTCTGACACCCAGTCCTGCGAAAGCTCGACGATCTGGGCGTAGGCGCCAACGGTCAGCTCACTCCACGTTGTCCACTTCGCGCTGACACCCTCGCGGCCCGCCCGCGAGATGGCGCTGCGCACGTCCTGCCACTTCTTACCGACGGTCTTCCACTCCTGTACATTCACTACGCTTTCTTGGGCCACCTCGACGCTTTGCCACCCGAGTGCCTCGACCACCTCGGAAAAGTCCTCGGCATCCACCGAATACCAGATAGCTTGCAGACCGTGGGCATCGGCGAACTGATGGAAACGCGTGACGACACTTAGCATATTGGCGCGAGGTGCGCCGAATGGAGATGAGAGAGTGAGGGCGATACCGCCGACGGCCCGATAGGCGACGACGGCGCCACTCACCGGATCTTGCCACAGCCGATTTCCCGGCCAGGTGGCCATGAAAGCGAGATGCGAACCGCCGCCGATGCGCAGGCGCTCGCGCACCTTTGCCTCAGACGGTCCAACGTTCCACAAACCCGCGGTGAGCAGCCTGTGCGCGAGCACGATGAGAGCAAGCCACATTCCGAGGCTGACCAGGGTGAGGACCGCACGGCTTTCCAAGGATGTGGGCAGAACCGCGAGGCCCAGGCTCAGCCGTGCTGAGGGTGGCAGCGGTAAGCTCAGCCCCGTCCAGAACAGTTTGCCAAGGGATGGCGGGGGAAGTAGATGGCGGTGAACGAGCCATCCAGCACCGGTGAAAACACAGGCACTCACCACGACGATGAGCCCAGCCATAGTCCAACCGAGAATGGTTCCACGCCGTGATATACGAATATCGAAGGAGCGGCGCCGGGCGACAAGCCAGGCTGCGAGTCCAACATTGACGAGAATAACCGCCACAATCTGCACCACCAGCTCGACCTGCTGAATCATGGGAGCTTTGTCAATAATCTCAGCGCGATGCGACGGAATACTGACGAAGGTGATGATCACGCCGAGTGCATTGCGCATTAACATCACCGCGGCAATCCACACCGCCGAGCGCCGCCCGCGCAACAACCCCCACGCTGCAAAAAGCAGGATAATAACCGGCAACAGCTGCATAAAAGCGGTTGTGTGATGCCGCGCCTCCAGGCCCCACACGAGCCAATCCCCGCACTCGCGCCCCAGGGCAAGGATGGAGCAACCGGTCTCGGAGGAGGGCAGGGCGTCGTCGTCGACCAAAACGAGGGACGGTGAGAGTAGCCCGAGACTTGCGTGCGATACCACTGACACCACCGGACCCAACGCGAGCATGGTGAGGAGTGTGGAACCGAGCACCCGATTTTCGTGACCGTGAGAAACGAGTTGGTGGCCGATGAGGGACGGGCCCGCGCTACTCCGGCGGAGTTTCCGGCCCACTAACCAGCCCAAAACGAAGGCGAGAGCGCGGCAGAGATCGCCCGGCTGTCCGGAATATGCGGCGACGACGGCGACGTAGCCCCCGATGGCCACCAACCCGCGGCGCCGCCACACCGGAGGCGCGGAGGCGACGTAACTGGCGAGCGCAGCAATAAGGCCGATGGAGGGGTCTCCCACGAGAAGCTGATGGGCGTTGGTAGCCCACGGCTCGCCGATGTGAGCAAGGAACGCAACAAAGCCGGTGCCCAAGACAAGTGCGAGTGCTCCCAGTCCGAAGAATGTGGCGAGCAGGCGGCGTGAGCCGAAGCGGCGCTCGAGCCGGGGAGTCACGAAGAGAACAACCGCCAGTTGGAGGAGAAATCCGTCAAAACGCCCGGGCACCAGCAGCGCGGTGAACGGGGTCCAGATGCGCAAGAGGGAGAATTGATCCCACGTGAAGGTGAACCACGTGTGGACGGCGTTTTGGGTAGCAGGAACACGGGCCAGAATCGCCATCGCGACAAGGATGACGAGTAGCGACAAGCTGACCGGGCTGGTGCCTGGGGTGGGGAGCATCTCGCGCAGGGAGGCAGGAAATGCGCCGATTGTTTTCTGTGTGACGTGGGGCTGTGTCGTCTTTTGTTCTGTAGCGCGCGGCGAACTTTCGGGATGCGGCGTGTGATCGGAACTCATTGGGGCAGTCCTAGGTGAGAAACGATGAAGGGAAAAGAGTCTTTCATGGCAAACGAAGCGGTATGCCAATTGTGACCTGTTCCTGGCGAATAAGTCAGGGTGGCGTCCACGCCGTGTTTGCGAGCGGCATCCACGAGAGTGTTCGCCCACGCCGAGTACTTGGCATCGTCGCCGCCCACGTAAAAGGCCGCGGTCATATGCGGGTAGTTTCCTTGGGCGCTGAGGCGAGCGAGAGGTGTGTTTGTTGTGAATGCCGCCTGGTCTCCATCGAAGGCGCGCGCGATGGTTTTTGAACCAATTGTTGGCTCCAGTTGGGGAGAAATTGGTATGAGGGTGTCAACCACGTCGGGGTGGCCAAATCCCAGCTGCACCGTGCATGTGCCGCCTTGTGAGAATCCCATGAACGCGGTGTGTGCGGCGTCCTGCGCCACCGGTAACGTGGCGCGAATCCAGGGGATAACGTCCTTCATCAGATAGGTTTCATTCTTCCCGAAAGCAGAGTCGGAGCACATCGGGTTGGCTTGCGGGGTGCCGAGCTGGTCAGGAGAGACGATGATGGGCGCAATGCCACCGTGTGTCTTCTGGTAGCCCTCGGCGATCTCCGCGAGATGGCCGGAGTTGAAGATGTCCTGGGGAGAGCCGGGCTGGCCGCTGAACGTGACAAGAAGAGGGAGTCGGGGCGGAGCGGATGTGAGGGCTGCCGGCGGGAGGTAGACAATAGCGGGCCGAGCCTCAAAACCGGAGATCTTCGCCGGAATGTCAACCTGGACAAGCTCGCCCCTGGTAGGTGCTCCCGCAGGCGGTGTCCAGTGTGGGGACAACGCGACAGCGTTGGCGGTGTGCAGCTTCGGCATCGCTGGAAGATTGGTTGTCGTGAACATCGTGAGAATCTGGTTGGGGGAAACGAAATACCCCACTTCTCGATTGACTCCGAGGCCAGCGGTGGAAGCAGAGACGACAACGAGAACCGCGGCGGTCAATACGTGCCACCAGCGGCGTTTCTTTCCTGGAACGGCGACTGCGCCGACGGCGAGGCCCACGAACGCACCTCCGACAGCCACCCACATGACGATCCCGAGGGAGAGAACGAAATCTCCAAAGACCTTGAGGACGTCCCCAACGAGCCACGCTGTTATAGCGAAGAGCGCAGCTCCTGCGGCTGCTCCCACGAGTGACCACAGCCAGCCGCGTCGGGGTGAGATAGCCCTTTTTTGGAGAGTGGTGGAGGCGAGCCGCCGAGGGGCCGCGGTTCGTTGCCAGATAAGCAGGACGCTAAGAAGCAGTGCGAGTGCGAGAGCACCCGCAATCACCGGAATTCCCATGAGAGGAATCGACCAAAACCATTGCACCGCTCAAGAGTAGACCCCCAGCGTTCAGGATGAATCATCCTGGGGTATGCACGGGCGTAACGCACCCAGGAAACTTACAGGAATCATTGAGATTCGACGGAGGGTTGTTAGGGGGTGCTGGCAAAGTGTGAGCCGGTGGGGGTGTGTTCACAGAGAAGGGTGTTCCCGAGGACGTAAGGGTTGCGGGAAAGAGAGTTCAGAGGGTGGGGGGCCTGTGGGAAGGATGCGTGGCGCATGAGAAAGGCCCGGAATCACTTCCGGGCCTTCGCTGGCTCCCGCGGTTGGACTCGAACCAACAACCGTTCGATTAACAGTCGAATGCTCTGCCATTGAGCTACGCGGGATCAATTGCTGCCCCGCGATACTACACCACACGTGACGTGGTGTTCAAACTATCCGTGGCGTGGCCGTGCAGTCAGTGTGCAAACCGTAACTCTATCGTGGAGAGGAATCGCGGTACTTCAAAGTAACAGGATAAAAAGTAACAGGATAAAAGGCGCCGTATGCCGACCAGAAATCGAATAGAGCTGCTCGTCTGTTGCTTGACGACAAAGAGTAGGGGTGTACGAAGGTGGGTGGGGCTGTATCAGAAGGTCTTTTGACCGACTGATACAGCCCTCTTCTCATTTCTCGGGAAGTTTGTCAGTTGTATCCCTGCTGGTAGATGGTGTGCAAGAAATCGGCAGGACCCGGTCCTCTGACGGAATCCGACTTTTGATACAGCCCCAGGGTCTCGTTTTCTGGAGCGGTTCCGCATAGTCTTGCACTCAGGTGATGCGCGTCACTTGGCTACCTAACGTCCTCGGAGGTCCCGATGACTCGACCATCCGGCAAGTTGGCAGCTAGGCGTGGATCCAAACCTCGCGGCAGTCCCGGAGTAAAGAAGGTGTCCCATGCAAAAGATTGTTCCCAACATCTGGTTTAACAAGAACGCGGCCGAGGCGGGCGAGTTCTACACCCAGGTTTTCCCCAATACGACCAGTAAGGTGACGAGCAGTTACCCCACGGAAAACCTGCCTGACTTCCAGAAGGACCTCGCGGGGCAACCCCTCACGGTCGAACTGACGATTGAGGATTTTGAATTCGTCCTCATCAACGCTGGGCCTGAGTTTCGCCCTAACCCGTCGATTTCTTTCATGGTCAATTTTGACCCGCTGATTTTCGCCCAGGCTGCTGGCATTGATCCCGCATCCGCGCAAGCCGCGCTGGCCGCTCGGGAAGCCCTTGACCATGCTTACAACAAGCTGATCGACGGCGGCAAGGCCCTCATGGAGCTCCAGGAGTACGACTTCAGCCCGTATTACGGCTGGGTTGAGGACCGTTACGGGGTGTCTTGGCAGCTCATTCTTACGAACTACGAGGGTGATCCGCGTCCGTTTATCATGCCTGCATTCCTCTTTGGTGCCGAGGCTCAGAATAAGTGTCGCGAGACCATCGACCGTTACCTTTCCCTTTTCCCGGACTCCGCGTGGGGCACCATCTACACGTACCCGGTTGCGATGGGGCCGGTGACGGAGGAGCACATCATGCACGCCGATCTCACGCTCGCGGGCCAGTGGTTCGTCGCCGCCGACTCCGGCAACGTGCAACCTGAGTCCTTCAACCATGGCATCTCCCTTGAGGTGCGGTGTGCGGACCAAGAGGAGATCGACCGTTACTGGGATGCCTTGTCAGCGGTTCCCGAAGCCGAACAGTGTGGCTGGCTCATCGACAACGTGGGTGTCAGCTGGCAAATTGTCCCGGTTAATATTGGGGAACTGATGCAACGGCCTGGAGCTCACGGCAAGCTCATGGAGATGAAGAAGATCGTCATCGACGAGTTCTGAGCCGCAGAGTTCTCTTCGCCGCCCAAAGGTGGTTGCTAAAAGACGCGGGCGCCTGGATGGCATTGTGCTAACCGGGCGCCCGCGTTGTTTATTGCGCGTATTGTTTAGAGCACGAGGTCGAGAAACCTTGCGTGCAGCTGCGTTTCGCCGGTGATTTCGGGGTGGCACGTCGCCGCGAGGAGATTCCGATATTCGACGACGACGGCCTCGCCCTCGTAGCTGGCCAGCACCCGAACCTCGTCACCCACCTCGGTGATGCGCGGTGCGCGGATGAACGCTACGCGTAAATGTCTGGTTCGTGGCGCAGCAGAATTAAGGGTCTGCGAGCCGAAGCCGGATGTGGGTGTGATCTCACTTATTTTCGGTGCGGTGGCAGTGATCCCTTGAAATTCGGAATCTACCTGCGTGGCCCCTGATCCGCTCTTGATGTCACTACTCGAGTCTGCGAGATCCAACTCCGCCTCGAAAGAGGCGAGCTGGTTACCGAAGCCGTTGCGGGTCACGCGCACCGGCAGTCTGCCGATGGTCTCACGTAAGGAGCCCGCCGGGTCGATGTCGTCGGCGAGAAGGATGAGTCCGGCGCACGTGCCGAAAACGGCGAGCGAGCCGTCATCAATCCGCGAACGAATCGCACCGAAAAGCCCGGTGCCGGCGGCGAGGCGTGCCATCGCGGTACTTTCCCCGCCGGGGATGACGAGGCCGTCCACGGCGTCCAGATCGTCAGCGGTGCGGACCAGGATGACCCGCGCTCCAAGCCCTTCCAGAATCGCAACGTGCTCGGCAACCGCACCCTGGAGCGCGAGGACACCGACGTGTGGTCCGGAGGTCAACGGGTTCACCAGCCGCGCTCGGCGAGGCGATGTGGTGCGGGGAGATCGGCCACGTTGATACCCACCATCGCCTCGCCCAGGCCGCGCGAGACTCGCGCAATCTCGGTCGGGTTGTCGAAGTGGGTGGTGGCCTCAACTATGGCGCGAGCGCGGGCCGCTGGGTTCCCTGACTTGAAGATGCCGGAGCCGACGAAGACACCGTCGGCTCCCAGCTGACGTACGAGTGCGGCGTCCGCAGGAGTGGCAATGCCACCGGCTACGAAGAGGACGACGGGCAGCTCGCCGGTCTCCGCCACCTGCTTGACCAGCTCGTAGGGCGCCTGGAGGTTCTTGGCCTCGACGAACAGTTCGTCGTCGTTCAAAGCAGCCAACTTGGCGATTTCGGACTTGATGGTGCGGATGTGGGTGATGGCTTCGGAGACGTCGCCGGTGCCGGCCTCGCCCTTAGAGCGGATCATGGCCGCGCCTTCGGTGATGCGGCGCAGCGCCTCGCCGAGGTTGGTGGCGCCGCAGACGAAGGGCACCTTGAAGTTCTGCTTGTTGATGTGGTGGACGTAGTCGGCGGGGGAGAGCACCTCGGACTCGTCGATGTAGTCCACGCCAAGCGCCTCGAGGATCTGCGCCTCGACGAAGTGGCCGATGCGCGCCTTGGCCATGACCGGAATCGAGACGGCCTCAATAATCTCGTCAATGAGGTCCGGGTCGCTCATGCGGGCCACGCCGCCCTGGGCGCGGATGTCCGCGGGCACTCGCTCCAGTGCCATGACGGCGACGGCTCCAGCCTCTTCGGCGATGCGCGCTTGCTCGGCAGTGACGACGTCCATGATGACGCCTCCCTTGAGCATCTGGGCTAGTCCGGTGTTCACGCGAGTTGCAGAAATGGTCATGGTGATCCTTTGTTGAGTCGCTTGAGAGCGGAGGGTAGGGTCGAGTGGGGCGAGTCGCTGGGAACAAGGTTCTCGTACAATCTGGACCATTGGTAGAGCCAGTTGAGAGCACTTCTAATGGTCCAGTTTGTAGGATGGCTATATGTTTGAACTCGATCGCGAGTCAGGGGTACCTCTCTCGGCCCAAATCGCCGCCTACTTTCGTGGACTCATTGCCGATGGAGTCATGCGTGCCTACGATCGGATGCCGTCGTCGCGCGTGTTAGCCAACAACCTCGGTGTTTCCCGAGGTACTGCCGTTGCCGCCTACGACCAGCTCGTGGCCGAGGGGTACCTTGTAACGAAGCCAAAGGGCGCTACGTTTGTCCATCCCGACGCGTTGGAAACGAAGGGTTTCCCCCTTATTTGGCCACGACGAGAGGATAAATCCTCGACGCAGCAGGGGGCGTTCTCTGACCCTTCACCGACCCGTGTCTCGGAAGATAAGGGATGCCGCAAAGTTCCAATGGTTATGGGCGAAACTCCGGTGAGATCTACACGCGGGAAAAGTTGTACTCTCGTTTGTCCGGCGCAGAACGAGCCGACATCGACCCATATCGTCAATTTGCGCCCCGGAATAACTCATGAGAACGTCTCACAGGATTCTGCGTGGCGAGAGGCTTGGCGAAGTGCGGCGGGAACGGGGTCTGAAAATCCCACCGATTCTCGTGGTGATGCTGATCTCCGTAAGGCGATTGCTGAACACCTTCGCCTCACTCGTTCGATGACGGTCGATCCCGCCTCAATCATCGTCACGTCGGGTGCGCGTGATGGACTCTTTACACTCCTCGCCTGCCTCCCTGATCTGGGATTTCGCCAGACGATAGCGGTAGAAGATCCTGGCTACCCGGGCCTGCGCGGCGTGATCCGGCACTCCGGATTGGATGTACTAGCGATGAGGGATGTGATTCCCGAGGGGGCGGGTGCCGCCGTCGTGACGCCCAACCGACTCTATCCGTTGGGCGGAAGCATGCCCGCCGGTCAGAGGCTTGACCTTATTCGGGCTGCGGAATATCGTGGTGTGCTCGTGATCGAGGATGATCTCGATTCTCAAGACCGTCACACGGGTCCTCTTATGCCGTCGCTGTGGGAGCTGGCTCCCGATCGCGTCGCCCATCTCGGCACCTTCAATCGTGTGCTAACCAGTGAAGTACGGCTTGGATATCTCATCCTTGCTCCGAACCTACAGGAACCGGTGCTTGACCTGCGCCGAGATCTTGGTTTAGTTCCTTCCGCCATCGCCCAGAGGGCCGTGGCAACCTACTTGGGCCACGGCGGCCTGCGCCGCCGGCTCGTCCGCCATAGGCGCGATCTTGCCAGGAGAAAGGCGATGGTCCGTGAGATTTTGGCTCCGTATGACGTTCAACTACACGCCGAGTCCACAGCGATCATGCGGTTGTCCGCAGAGCAGGAGCAGGATGTCGTTGCCGGCTGTGAAAAGTGCGGGGTGGCCGTAGGTTCACTGAGTAGTTACTGGAGTGGCGGTGCGGAGAACGGAATCGTTTTCTCCTACGGTCACGTTGAGAGTTCCGAGCTGGAGGCGGCGCTGCGGACCATCTCGGAGGTGGCGGGTGAGGGGTTTCGAGCCACAGGTCACGAGGATGGCCGAAGAGCTTCGGAATCAGCACATGCCTGTACGTATGGCACAGGCATGGTCGAATAACGGAGAAATAGCACGGAAGATTGCCGTAGAAACCGCTATGAGGTCCGGGAAGGCAATCATCTAGACTGGCCGAACACTGTGGAAACGTCTGCAAGGAGGAAACATAGTGGAACCTGTACACATCATTCTCGGCATGGGGCTGGTGCTACTTGCCGGGGGAGTCGTCGGTTTTATTCGTGAGCGACGGCGGATTTCTAATATCATCTTCCTGCTGTTCGGGGCGGGCTTGTCCCTTATCGGGCTCATCCTTGTGACAGACGATGGGAACGGCGCGAGCCCCTGGGTTATTGTTCTCCTCGTGATTATGGTGGCGGCGCCGCTCATTGGATATCCGTTGCTCACCATCTTCCTGCTGGTCAACGGTGTCACTATGGTGCGTAAAGAACAGCGCTCACTTGGCAACCTGCTGTCGCTTCTGCTGGGCATTGCGTTCGTAGTCTTGCCGTTCGCGCTGCCGATAGTCATGGGTGCTCTGAGTCATTTTGCGCAAGAAGGATATGTCAGCCCAGATCTTGTGGGTGCTTTCACGACCTATATCTTTGGGGTGGCGCTGTACATTGCATTCTGCTTCTTCGTGTACCTGTTGGCGTCATTCCTCTATCGCAAGGTGCCGGGAGGCCTTGCTGCGGACTACGTGGTGGTACTGGGGTCCGGGCTGATTGGTACCAGTGTGCCTCCGCTTCTTGCTTCGCGCCTCGATAAAGGTATTGAGATGGCCAACGCGCAAGACCCTCCGGCGACCATCATCCCGAGTGGCGGTCAGGGACCTGACGAAGAAATTAGTGAAGCCGAAGGAATGGCACGGTACTTGCGAGACCACGGCATCCCAGAAGGAAGGATTCTCATTGAGGATCGGGCGCGGAATACTCGTGAAAACCTGCTCTTCAGCCAGAAACTACTGCCCAGCCCGGACACCAAGATTCTTGTGACAACCAACAGTTACCACGTGTTCCGTTCGGCGATGCTGACGCGCAAGCTTGGCCTCAACGCCCACGTCGTCGGATCGAAGACGGCGCGCTACTTCGTCCCCTCAGCCTTCCTCCGCGAGTTCGCCGCGGTGATGAAGCAGTACCTCAACGTGAACGTGACGTTGATTGGGCTGTGGACGCTCATGTTCGTGGCACTGGCGATCATAAGCACGCTTCTTCCGAACTAGCGCACCCGCGCCATTGAGGCGCGGGTGCGGCGTTGGATCGCTTCTCGGCTCGGGTGGAAACGATAGTCTGGTTTCATGACTATTCAGGTGGGCGACGTCGTCGCAGCAATGGAACGCCTCTTTCCTCTGGAGACGGCCGAGTCATGGGACCGCGTCGGGCTCTCGGTGGGGGATCCGAGCATCCCGGTGAGCTCGGTGGGTTTCGCCGTGGACCCGTGCGAGGAGAGCGTCCAAGAGGCCATCACCCGCGGCGCGGACATGCTCATCACCCACCACCCGCTCTACTTGCGAGGTACCCACTCCGTTGCGACGACGACGGCAAAAGGCACCTGGACGAGCCGACTCATTAAGAACGATGTTGCTTTGTACACCGCCCACACCAATGCGGATGTCGCCGTATCCACGCTCGCGCTCGCGGAGTTGCTGAGCGTGACACTGGAGCGGCCGCTCGATGAAGCGAGTGGCATTGGAGGGGTTGGTTCCATCGAGCCTTTGACGCTGCGCGAGTTCGGGGAGCGTGTGGCCGCTGTGATTCCGGAGGTGCCCGCCGGTGTTCTGGTGGGTGGTGATCCCGAGCGAGTGGTGCGGCGGGTGGCGATCTGCTCGGGTTCGGGTGACTCGTTGTTAGGCTTGGCGAACTCCTCCGGTGCGGATGTCTATCTCACGGCTGATCTGCGCCACCACCCCGCCACGGACCACCTGTGGAACGGCGGATGCGCGCTGGTGAGTGCGACGCATTGGGCCACCGAGTGGCCGCTGCTCGGCCACATGCGGGATCGATTGTTGGCTGAGTTGACAGCTGTGGGAGTCGACGCCGCAGATCTGCCCGATAGCTACATCTCGGACATCCCCACGGATGCCTGGTTTGCTCGGCTGTAACGCAACGGTTTGTCTGAGAGACCGAGACAGCTTTTCCATGACACGGTGACACGGTGTTCGTGAGGGTTTGAAACGGAGGGGGCGAGGCCGTCGTCGTCGTTGCTGAAGAGTTTCGATGTGCGCCACATGCTGGTTTATCCGTGAACTGGCCCACAGATTCGGTAGGCTCGGTGTATGGCTACAGCACCCGCAGCAGATCAGCTCACTCTTCTCGATGTGGCTGAACTCGATTCCCAGATCGCCCGGCTTGAACGCTCAAACGTTAAGCATCCGCTTCGTGAAAAGCTCGGAACCATCATGAACGCAGCTGCGGCTCGCGCGCGGGATAAAGAGGCGGCGGAGAAAGCCGTGGTGAGTGCAGAGGCCCACCTAGCTGAATGTGAAACAAAGTGCATGGCGCTGCAGGAGCAGATTACGGAGAAAGAAGCCAAACTTAACGCCGGAACTGGCCTGACATCCCGCGATCTGTTGGTGCTCCAGCAAGAGATCGAAGGGCTCCGAGAGATGTTGAGCGCTGCCTCCGATCTGGAGTTCGCGGCGCTCGAAGGTGTTGAAGCAGCCCAGGATAAGGTGGCCTCCCTAGGCGCGGCGATTGGGCTCCTCAAAGATGACATGCTTGCCAAGAGGGCGGAGCTTGAGGACGCCGTCGCCCAGATTCAGGCTGAGCAGCAGGCGCTGCGCGCACAGCGAGATGTGCTGTACGAACCGCTGGCCGAGGATCTGAAGAAGATTTATCAGCATTCGCGCGAGTCGGGAGGCTATGCGGTGATGGCACTGCACCCCAACGGGACGACGAGTGGTGGTATTAATCTTTCGCCGGTGGAGGTGTCGCAGATTCGCGCGTTACCCGAGGACGAAATTTATCTTTCCGAGGACTACGACGCCATTATTGTGCGTCTGCCGAAGTGATTCTTTAGCCCTGCGAACGTGACCTTCCATCGTGGGAAGCGGGGACACAATGCTCACTTGTCGTTATGCAGCCCGGGTTAATGTGCGGATGACCATCACGGTGAGATATGGGTTGCGGCAGGGGAGCTTGGATGTTCATCGAGATGTCACCCGAGCTCCCCTGTGTCAGCCGATATTTCCCTATAGCCTCTGAGAAGGCGACATCGCCCGGCCTGATCTATCGGCGATCTCTCAGGCGTCGCAGGTGCAACGCTCTTCGGGAGTGAACGGGGCGAGAGCTTCCTCAATGTGCTGGCCGCAGCCGGTCCAGGTGACCTTGCCGCAGGTGTCGCAACGAATAGGTGAGCACATGATGATTCCTTTCACGTGGAATAAATGGGTGTTTGTGTGGGTGACGAATCATCGTGGTGCGCGGCAAGTCACGACGCCACGCACCAGCGGTGTTCCGATGCTTACCGTACTCCACAATGGGGTGAGTACGGATTTTGTTTGCGTTGAGGATTGTCTAGTGTCGGAGCAGTCAGTTGGTTCAAAATCTCGGCTGCAAAGATCCGTAGTGGGGAGTATCAGATCTCGCCAAGTTGCATATAGTCGCGTCCAAGCACCGCAAGCGCTGTGAGCATTCCACCCGATAGCGACCTGGTATCGAAGCCGTGACCAGCGAGAATGCGGTTGGCAATATGCGAGCGCACGCCCACCTGGCAGGTAACGCGCACCGGACGGCCGCCAGCAGCTTCGCGCACCTCGTCAATGCGGCCACGCAACTCCACATGTGGCACGTTGATAGCTCCGGGCAGGTGTCCGCTGGCAAACTCGCCTGCGGAACGCACATCAATAATGAGCGCTTCGTTCCGAAGGGATGCGAAGTCTTCGGCGTACCAGAGATCCATAAGACCATCCATGACGTTGGCGGCCACCATGCCCACCATGTTGATTGGATCTTTGGCACTGCCATAGGGCGGCGCATAGGCGAGATCCAGATCGATGAGATCGGGCGCGGCCATGTGGGTGCGAATCGCGGTGGCGAGTACGTCGATGCGCTTGTCCACGCCATCTTTGCCCACGGCCTGGGCGCCCAGCACGAGCCCATCGCTCTTGCGGATGTGCACGATGAGGTGGATCTGTTCGGCCCCGGGGAAGTATCCGGCGTGCTGCCCGGGATGTAGATGGAGCGTGTGGTACCTGATGCCCGCTGCATCGAGTGCGGCCCGGTTCGCTCCGGTCATGGCGGCGGTGAGTTCGCCGATACGAACGATGGCGGTACCAAGCGGCATAGGGATAGCGCGTGCCCGCTCGGGGCGGAGGATCGCGTCGGCAATGTGACGGCCCGCGCGGTTGGCGGGACCAGCGAGCGCAACCGGGCGGCGAACCCCGGTCACCGCGTCGGTGGAAACGGTTGCGTCGCCAGCGGCGTACACGTCCGGCAGGTTGGTGCGGCCATGCCCATCCACCACTATGGCGCCGCGCTCGCACTCCACGCCGGATGCCTCGAAGGCGGCGGTAGCGGGACGAACACCCGTGGACAGCACGACGACGTCGGCCTCCAACCGCGTCCCGTCAGACAACACGACGGTGTCCTGGTCCGTGTTTGACTCGATTATCTGGGCGGAGACTCCGGTGTAAACAGCGATTCCTAGTTGTGCCAACTCGTCCGTAACCAGCGCCGCCATCTCGTTCTCCAGCGGTGGTAGCACATGCGGCGCGAACTCGACGATGCTTGTTGTCGGCCCTTGATGGGCCAGGGCTTCGGCGGCTTCCAGTCCGATAAAACCGGCACCAAGAACAACCGCGCGCCGTGCGCCGGTTTCCACGGAGGTGCGCAGGGCGACGGCGTCGTCGACGGTGCGGAGAGTACGAACGCGAGTGGATTTATCCAGCCCACCGATTGGGGGACGGCTGGCGACGGCGCCAGGCGCGAGGACGAGGGCGTCGTAGGTGATCTCTTCGCTTCCGGCCGGGGTGTCCACCTGGACAGTTTTTGCCGAAGCGTTGAAACCGGTGACGTTGTGGTGGATGCGGACGTCTAGGTTGAGTGAAGCGGCCAACGACGCAGGTGTCTGGACCAGGAGCTTGGCGCGGTCCTCGATCTCCCCGCCCAGGTAATAGGGGAGGCCACAGTTGGCAAAGGAGACATGCTCCCCACGTTCAAGGACGATGATCTCGGCTTCTTCGGAGAGGCGGCGCGCACGAGCTGCGGCGCTCATTCCAGCTGCGACACCTCCAACAATGACGATACGCATGGGGCTATTTTCCCTTTCCGAAAAGGCGAGAGAAGAAGCCACCGCGCTCTTCCTGTGGGTGATTGCCGGGGCACCACTGCGATGCAGGGACGGTGCGCTTGACCTGCGCCACATGCTGGCCGCATCCGGCCCAGGTTGTTTTGCCGCACGTCTTACACGTTACTGCTCGGCACATTGTTGGACTCTCCTTCGTGTGAAAAATACTACCGGGAGCATCTTAACAGATATACTGGGGATAGTATTTACGAGTGTGATCGAGTTGTTACGATCATCCCAGTTGACGGTACGCGTGAAACCAATCGTGGATCATGAGGAAAGCGTCAAGAGCGCGTAATGAAATGAGGCAGTGATGGCAACAAAAGAAACCCACCAAGATCCGCTGGGGTCGCGTGACAACGTGGCGGATCCGAGCGAGGAAATTGGACTGGACCAGGATCCTGAAGCTCGCCGCAAAATCGTCAACCGGCTCAAGCGCGCCAACGGCCAGTTGGCTGGGACGATCAATCTCATCGAGAACGGTGGGCACTGCCGCGAGGTGGTACAGCAGCTCGCGGCCGTCTCCAAAGCGATTGACCGCGCTGGCTTCCTCGTTATCGCTACCGCTATGCGCGAATGCATGCTCGACGACGGTGTGAACGCCGAAGAAAACCGCGAAAACCTGGAGAAGATGTTTCTCTCGCTGGCGTGAGGGGCCATGCGGGAGAGGTCATGCGTGAGGTGCTGTGACACTAGGCGCCAGATGGGGTCAACAAGATGCCATGTGACGAGAAACGAGAGCGCTGCGCATCGGTGGGGGTCAGTTGGAGAACGAGGAGTACGAACCGAACGCCAACGAGAGCGCTGCGCATCGGTGGGTGTCAGAGCGGAATCGGGATGATGCGGACCGAGGTGCTGGGATGTAACTACGCGTCCGTGGGCGTCAGCGTGAGGTGACGTTTCAACCCATCTTCATCGACCTCGACGGTTCCGAGTGTGCGAGCGACAGCGGCGACGTCGTCGCTCTTGGCGTCCAACAGTGCTCGCGTTAGTAGCCCGCGATAGTGCTTGGCCATATGTGTGATGACTTTGCCGGAGGAATCGCGCACCCGCACGTCCCACCAGGGGCCGGGCGGGTTCCATACCAGGTAAGCGCCCGAGCGCATGTCTACGGTGACCTGGTTCGGGTCGTACGCGGCATCTGTGGCGCTTTCGGAGACCTCTGCCGCGAACATTTCCGCCTTGAGGTGCCGTCGCCAGTACGTCTTAAGCGCACCGGCCCGCGGCAGTTTGACGTTCATCGAGAGTCGGTAGGCAGGAATGAGATCCTCACCACCGGTTGCCCCAAAAAGGCCGGAGAAGATGGTGACGTCGTCGCCCTCGCGAAGTTGCGCGGCCTCGTACAGCACCCCGGTGTAGACCTCACGCGCGGGTGCGCACGGCAGGCTCCACAGCTCGCGCTGGGCCTCCACCTCGGGACGAATGCGTTCTCCGGCCTTAAGAATCGCGAGAGCATCGTCGCGGCGGGAGACTTTGATCAGTTCGTCGACGACGGCGGCCCGTGCGTCCGTTAGTTCCGGATAAGCCAGAATCGAGAGGTCGAGAGTGGGGCCGGATGCCGGGGGAGTCTTGCCTTCCGAGGGCGGGAGAAGAATACGCACGAGCTTTAGTCTATGATGGCAGGGCGAATGAGTCGGCCAGGCGGCCGCGTGACGTGTTCGTCAGAACACGCCCCGAGGAACGTCCGGGCTCCACAGGGAACGGTGGTGGGTAAC
>RRZT013015547.1_pt1 | contig 17504 bp, 15 predicted proteins | sample 2165551 | NCBI WGS metagenome assembly RRZT01 (sample SAMN10456910, study PRJNA506462) | wastewater metagenome | biome: wastewater; feature: sludge; material: wastewater sludge; isolation source: wastewater sludge with Escherichia coli K12::gfp cells carrying plasmid... | place: USA: Moscow, Idaho...
AGTTCATGACCGGCGTGGTGATCCGCCATTACGACACCTTCCTCGGGGCCGAGCGCGCCGTCCAGTTCGACGCCCATCTCGCCCGGCTCGAGGCCGCGCTGGCCGGCTGGGAGCCGCCCGGCACGATTTCCCCTTGCGAACTGGTCGAGGGCGAAAGCTCGCCGATCGAGAAGGGTGTCAGCATTTACGTCCAGACCTGGGAAACCGCCCGTTTCCTGACAGGAGCATGATCATGACCAACCACCCCCAGACCGGCGGCAGTTTCGTCCGCGATCCCAAGACAGGTGCGCTGACCTCTGCCGGCGCCGCGAAGCCGGCCAAACACGTCCAGGCCGATGAGGCCGCCCCCGCTGAACCCAGCAAGAAGGAAGGCAAGTAATGCCCCGTATTTTCCGCAAGCTCGCCATCCTGGCCGGGGTGGAAGCCACCTACGGCACCGCCGCCGCCCTGACCGCCGCCAATGCGGTGATCGGCACCAATATCAGCTTCACGCCGCTCGAGGCCGACGAGGTCAGTCGCGATCTCTACATGCCTTACCTCGGCAACCAGGGCATCATTCTGGCCGGCAAGCACGCCAAGCTGGAATTCGACGTCGAGGTCGCAGGATCCGGAACCGCTGGGACCGCGCCGCTTTATGGGGCGCTCCTGCGCATCTGCGGCTTTGCCGAGACCGTCACCGCCGGCACCGATACCGCCTATACCATCGTCGAGGACGGGGTCGAGAGCGGCACGATCCGCTTTGAGATGGACGGCGTGCGCCATGTCCTTCTGGGCGCGCGCGGCAATGTTCAGCTGACCTTCTCTCCGAAGGGCATCCCGCATTACCGCTTCCTGCTGACCGGCCTCCTGGGCACGGTCACCGACGGTCCGCTGACGCCCTTCTCGCTGGCCGGCTGGGAGACGCCGCTGGAATGCTCGAGCGCAAACACCACCATGACGCTGCATGGCTGGGCCTCGGTGACGGAAAACCTGACGATCGATCTGGGCAATACGGTCACGCCACGTTTCCTGATCGGCTCGGAATCGGTGATCATCTCGGATCGCCGCTCCACCGGCCAGGCCGTGGTCGAGGCCACCACGCTTGCGACCATGAACTGGTTCGAGCGTGCCGAGGACCGCACCCGCGGCGCGCTGTCGCTGATCCACGGCACGGATGCCGGCAATATCGTCGAGATCGACGCGCCTGCGGTTGAGGTCGGCAAGATCAGCCAGGGCCAGACCGACGGCATCCTCAATTATTCGATGCCGTTGAGCCTCTGCCCGGTGACTGGGCGCGACGAACTCACGATCACGGTGCGCTGACATGCAGATTTCGTTCAACCCCAAGGAAATCGATATAGCCGAGGCCTCCTTCATTCTTGCCTTCGCGCTGGCCGCCCTTGTGAAAGGCTGCAAGGCACAGGGCGACACGAAGGCCGAGTTCATGGCCAGCATGGCCGAACTGACCGAAGCCTACTGGGACGGCCTGGCGCAAGCCGGCGAGGAGGGCTGACATGCAGTTCAAACTTGCTGAAACATATCGCTACTGGTGGCCGGTCACGGTCATGGTCCCCGATCCGGCCAATCCGGGCAAGTTCCTGAAACAGGAGCTGAAGGTCGAGCTCGAACCGTTGCCGACAGACGAACTGATGGCGGCGCAGGAACTCAGCTCATCGCTGGCGACCATGCGTGAGGTGACCGATCACGGCATCCAGCAGATCCAGCGCGTGGTGAAGAACTGGTCCGATGTCGTCGATCCGGACGGCGAGATCGTGCCCTTCACGCCCGAAAAGCTCGAAATGGCGCTGCAGCATGCCTGGTTCCGCGCCGGCATCCAGCGCGCGCTTGTCGAAAGCCAGAACGGCGAGGCGCCGCGCCTGGGAAACTGAAAGAGGCCGCGCGGGTCTGGGCGCTCGCGCGGTCCGGCCGGGCCGATGACCGTGCGCCGGTCGCGGTCGACGACGAGATCGCGGCGCAGTTCGCGCGGATGGGCGTCGCGGTCGAGGGCAAGGTGCCGCGTGGCGAGGCCGCCTTCGAGGTCATGCGGGCCAATGCCGAGGCGATCGAGGCCTGGCTCGCCTGCGACACGCAATGGCGCTGCCTCGCAGGCCCGACCGGCGCGCTGCTCTGGCTCGGGCTCGATTACAGCGCCGTCGATGTGGTGCTGCGCCGCGGGAAATGGGCCGATCCCGACAGGCTGTTCGCGGATCTGCAGCTGATGGAGGGCGCGGCCCTCGGGGAAATGAACAAGGGCGAGAGATGACCACGGCCTTCAATATTGCGTTCGTTCTGAAAGCCGACCCGGCCAATGCCAAGGCCGGTCTGGCCGAGGTTCAGACGGGCCTGAATGTGCTCTCGGCCGAGGCCCAGAAGGCCAATGCCAGCACCAACCTGCAGGCGCGCGCTCTGGCCACCATGACGGCCGAGGCCATCCAGGCGGGCACCGCCCATAAAAGCCTTGCCGCCGCGATCCCGTCGCTGACCGGCGCATGGACCGGCGCCCGCACCGCCGCCGGCGCGCTGCAGGGCGCCGTGGCTGGCCTCAACAACAGCATCGGCCAGCAGGCCAATGACTTCCTGGCTGCGCGTCAGGAGGCCGCGCTTTATCAGTCGATGCTCGATGACGTGCGAGCTCAGTTCAGCCCGCTCTTTGCGGCCCAGCGGCAGTATGAACAGCAGCTCAAGCGCATTTCGGACGCCGAAAAGCTCGGGGCGATCAACGCCATCGAAGCGGCTGAGGCACGCCAGCGGGCGGCATCGATGGTTCAGACCGGCCGGGTCGGAGACACCAACTCTGCCTACAGCTCCATGGTGGCCCCGCAGCTTTTCGACACTGGCGTGACGGCGGCCATGGGGATGAACCCCATGCAGATCGGGCTGCAGCAGGGCACGCAGATCGTCCAGGTCATGCAGCAGATGGGCGGCGGCAAGCAGGCGCTGCAGGGTATCGCGGCCGGCTTCATGTCGCTTCTGAACCCGATCAATCTGGTGACCATCGGGGTGGTCGCTCTGGGCGCGGTCGGCATCCAGGCGCTGATGGGGCTGGGCGGCGGCGCCAGGAGCTTCGATGACGCACTGGCCGATCTCGAAGCCTCGGTCGATGACTATGCCAAAAGCAGCGAGCGGGCGCGGCGGTCCTCGGCCGCCTTGCGCGAAGAGTTCGGCTCTGTTTCAGAGGTGGCGCGTCAGCTTCTTCAGGACATGGCGGATCTGGACCGCCGCTCGGCCACCCGCGATGTAAACGCCGTCGTGCGCGGCCTTGCCGGCAAGAACGGGCTCGCGTTGCAGAACCCTGAAGGTGAGGCGGACGATCTGCGCGCCTTCTTCGATCTCAGCACCTGGAAGCAGGAAAGCTGGGATCTCGCGCGCGGGGTCCGCGATGCGTATCTGACTTCGACCAAAGCCGACGGCCTCGACAACCAGATCGCGGCCGTTGAGCGCCTGAAGGACGCATATCTCGCTGCGGCCGAGGCGTCCGGTGGGATCACCAAGGAAGAAGACGCGGGTCTGAAGAACATCCAGACCGTTCTGGACCAGTTGGTCGAACTGCAGGCCAAGGGCGAGAATGCCGCCGGCAATGCCCGCGCCGATGAGATGGTGCGCCAGCTGAAGCAGCGTGTCGAACTTCAACAGGTTGCGCTGCAGTTCGGCAAGGAAAGCGCTGAATACCGTTCGGCCGAGCAGGGTCAACTGCGCCAGAATACGGTGCTGGAGCTGGGACGTCTGGGCCTGACCGAACAGGACCAGAAGGCCAAGGAGGTGCTGGGGGCGCTGGCACGGGCGTATTTCGCGCAGGAACAGGCGGCGAATCAGGCGCGTCAGGATGCCCAGCGGGACTATCTGCAGGGTCAGGACGACCAGATCGCGGCCATGCAGCGCCAGGGCGCGCTGCTGGGTGCCTCGCGCGAGGATCAGGCACGGATCAATGCGCTGGCCGAGGCCGATTTGGAAATCCGCCGGCGCAGCCTCGGCATCGACGAGGCCCGCGAGGTCAGGGCCAAGGCCATCGCCAAGGCCGAGGCGGAAATCACGCTGGAGCGTCAGAAAGCCATGCGCGCCGTCCAGGTGGCGGCGCTTGTCGACAGCTATGATGCCCAGATCGGGCTGGCGCGCGATCCGGTCAGCAAGGCCAATCTGGAATTCCAGAAGGCGTATACGGCGGCGGTGGCAGACGGCAAAAGCGCCGAGCTGGCCTATGCCGAGGCGCTGCAAACCCGCAACCGCGCCATGACCGAGACACTCACCGGTGCGCAGACCTCGATCGCCGGCATGGCGGACGAGCTGGCCGCGCGGCAGCGCATTGCCGCCCAGGTCGCCACCGGCCTCGTCCCGGCTGCCGATGCCAACCGGCTGATGCGCGAGGAGCTGGAACTGCGCCCGCTGATCGCTGCGGCCGCCGCGGCCGAAGGCACGGAAAAGCGCAAGCTCCTCGATCTGATCGAGGGCATGCGCCTGGCCTATGCGGCACTGGCGGCCGAGGAGCGGCGGGCAGCCCAGAACGACTATCTGCGGGGTGGCGCCGAGCGCACGCAGCAGCTGCAGCTGGAGCTCGCGCTGATCGGCCAGACGGCCGAGACCCGTGCGCGCATCCTTGCCCTGGTTCGGGCCGAACAGGATATCCGCAGGCTTGGCCTCGAGGGGCAGGCGGCCGACGAGGCCCGCCAGCGCGAGTTGATGAACACGGAGCTTGCGCGTCAGGTGCGGGCGCAGTCCGATGCCTGGGCGCAGTTTCAACAGGCCGGCGAGTCGGCCATCGATGGCGTCCTGGACAAGCTGCGCGGCGGTGATTTCGGGGGCGCGCTGGCCGAGATGCTGGGCGAGCTGGAAAAGGGCCTCTTCGATCTCTCGATCCGCAATCCGCTGAAGAACCTCATCCTCGGCACCGATCTCGGCACGATGGCCGATCTGGGCGGCTGGTCCGGGATCTGGGACCGGATCACCGGCAAGGCGAAGATCGACGAACAGGCGGCGGTCAGCGCGGCGGTGACGCCGGTGCAGTCGATGATGGTGCAGGCCGCGAATGTCACCCTGGCCGGAAACCTGTCAGGATTTGCCGGCCTTGGCCTCAGCGCCGCGAATTCTAACATGCCGATCGGGATGGGTTCGCTGGGCGGGCGCACCGATGTGCAGGCGCAGGTCTGGCAGTTCTTTGCCGCGAAGGGCCTCAAGCCGCATCAGATTGCCGGCATCATGGGCAATGCCTCGGCCGAGAGCAGCTTCAATCCGCTGGCGGAGGGCGACGCTGGTCAAGCCTACGGTCTGTTTCAGTGGAACGATCGCAAGGGCAACCTGTTCGATTTCATCGGCGGCAAACAGAACCTTGGCGATATTCAGAAGCAGCTTGAGTTTGCCTGGCACGAACTGATGACCAGCGAAGGCTCGGCCTTCCAGCGCCTGATGGCCTCGACTGATGTGCGCGGAGCGACCGAGGCGTTTCTGGGCTTCGAGAGGCCGAATGGATACAGTGCCGCCAACCCCGCCGGGTCCATGCATTTCGAAAAACGCCTCGCGGATGCGCAGGCCGCGCTGACGACCTTTACGTCTGCGGCCCAGCAGGCGGTCGAGCCGGTCGGGGCCATGGGTACCGGCGCCCAGGCCGCCACCGGCGCGCTTGGCGAGATGGGCGCAGGCATGGGCAGTTTCGGGATGGCGCTGCAGCAGATCCTTGCCGGCGGGTTGCAGGGCGGGGGCGACGGTGCGCTTGGCGGGTTACTGTCCTGGGGCCTTTCGCTGCTCGGCGGGTTGCCCGGGTTTGCCTCCGGCGGCGATCACCGTGGCGGCTGGCGCATCGTCGGCGAAAACGGCCCCGAGCTCGAGGCGACGGGTGCCAGCCGGATTTTCAGCGCATCGCAGACCCGCGATATCTTCACGTCGCGCGCACCGGCCCCGCCCATGGCGCAATCGCCCCAGCAGGGCGGTGGCAAGATGGATGTCCATATCAATCTGTCAGGCGCCAAGGGCGACAAGGAGATCGCCGAGCTGGTGCAGTCGTCGGTCAGCGCCGCGATCGAGACCTATGACCGCCGCGCGCTGCCGAACCGCGTCACCGCCGTGATCAAGGACATGAGGAAGGTCGGCTGATATGGCACTGAGCTTTCCCCTGTCCCGTGCCGCCTTCATGGACCTGCTGCCTGTCCAGCGCATGACATTCGATATCCCGGAGACGCTGAGCCAGACCCGCACGCGCGGCGGCGAAATCCTGACGGCCGACAATGGCGCCCGGCTCTGGCAGGGCGAGATCACGCTCGGCCAGATCACCCGCGACGAGTTGGCGGTGGTGCGCCCGGTCCTGAACCTGCTGCGCGGCGCTGGCGCCAGCTTCCTGGCCTATGATCTCTCACGCCCACGCCCGCAGCTCGATCCGAGCGGCACGGGTCTGCAGGGCAGCGCGCCGGTCATCGCTGCGCTCTGGGCCAATGGCCGCGAGATCAGCCTGGGCGGGTTGCCGCCGGGCTACAGGCTCTCGCGTGACGACATGTTCGCCTTCAGCTACGGGACCAATCCGACGCGGCGTGCGCTGCATGAGGTTGTGACCGGCGGCATTGCCAATGCGGCTGGCAACCTCGCCGGCATCGAGGTCAACCCGCCGATCCGGCCCGGCGCGGCCATCGGCGCCGCGGTCTCGCTGATCGCGCCGTCCTGCAAGGCGGTGATGGTGCCGGGCAGCTATCAGCCCGGCACTACCCGCGCCTTCCTGACCGAAGGCATCTCCTTCAAGTTCTGCCAGACGTTGCGCTGATGTTGTCCCTGTCCCCTGCCGAACTCGCCCATCTCGCCGCCCGCAAGCCGGTCCGCACGCGGTTCCTGATCTGGGTCACCGCCAAGAGCTTCTCGACCGGCGCGATCGAGGAAATGGGCCTCTGGACCGGCGACGATCATCAGGCCTTCATGGTCGATGGCATTGCCCGCGACTATTTCGGCGCCGGCAATATCCTCGAGATCGACGGGATCTCGCGCGCGGCCTCGCTCGAGGTTCGCATGCATCAGATCAAGCTCTCGCCGCTCAGCCCCGAGGTCATAACGCTGATCCGCGGCTATGACGTGCGCCTTGCGCCGGTCCTGATCCACCGGGTCCGGTTCGACCCGGAAACCAATGCGCTGCTGGCGCCGCCCTTCCGCATCTTCAAGGGCTGGGTCGAGACGCTCGAGATCACCACCGGCCCGGACGCAGATTGCGTGGTCAAGATCGCGAGCAACGCCCGCGCCGGCACCCGCGGCCTGACGCTCAAGAAATCCGATGCCTCGCAGGGCCTGCGCTGGCTGCCCGACGATCGCGAGGACCGCTTCTATCAATACAGCGACATTTCCGGCTCCGTCCCGGTGAAATGGGGCGAAGAATGAGGCTGGTGAACTGGGAAAGCCGGCTGATGGCCTATATCGCGGGCGTCGCGCGCGCGGGCTTTGCCTTCGGCGAGCATGACTGCGCGCTGTTCGCGGCCGGCGGCGTCGAGGCGGTCACTGGCGATGACCCGGCGCATGCCTGGCGCGGCCGCTATGTCTCGCAGGCGGGCGGCATCCGGAAGCTGCGCAGATCGGGCCATGACGACCACATCGCAGCCGCGCGCGCGCTCTTTCCGAAACTCCATCCTTCCGGCGCCATGCTGGGCGATCTGGCGGTCGTGCCGGCCGGGGACGGACTCGGCGCGCTCGGCATCGTCCAGGGCGAGATGATCTATGTGCTGCGTCCCGACGGGCTGGGCCTGCTGCCGCTCTCGGCCGGCACGATCTTTCTGGCGGTGCGCTGATGGCAGTCGTCGGCGCCGCCATTGCTGCCTTCTCGGGCTTCGTCAGCAGCGCCGTCGGCGCGGCCAGCGCATGGTTTGCAAGCAGCACGGTTCTGACCGGCCTTCTGACCACGGTCGCGACCTCCGCCCTGCAGACTGCACTGGCCAAACGCGCGATGAAGGATCAGCGCGAGCCGGGTATCAAGACCGAGCATACGACCAGCGGCGGCACCGAGGCGCAGAGCTTCGTCATCGGCCGCTATGCGACGGCTGGCCATATGGTCTGCCCGCCGATGTCGCACGGCCGGCGAGGTATCAAGACACCGAACGCCTTTCTGACCTATGTGATCGCCTTGGGTGACATCCCCGGGCAGACGCTCGATTCGGTCATCATCGATGACGAAGAGGTCACATTCGCACCCGATCCGGTCAACATCCCGATCGGTGGTGCGATCCCGTCCAACATGCCGAGCTGGTGGTATGAGCAGGCCGGGATGACCGCGCCAGATCCCGAGGCCGGCATCACCCAGGTCACGATCGGCCGTCCCGCCCAGGGCGATTTTGCCGACAAGGTCTGGATCCGCTATCACGACGGCACCCAGACCACCGCTGACCCGTTCCTGATGGCCATCTATGGTCCCGGCACCGATTGGGAGGAGGAGAGCGGCCGGCCCTGGACCGAAGACATGGTCGGCACCGGGACCAGCTATATCGTCATCACCTTCCGCTTCTTCCGCGAACTGTTTTCGGGCCTGCCGCGCTGCCGCTTCGTCATGCGTGGGATCCCGCTATACGATCCGCGCAAGGACAGCACCATGGGCGGATCGGGCGGCCATCGCCGGGACGATCCGACCACATGGGAGGTCAGCCATAACCCGATGGTGCAGTGCTATAACGTGCTGCGCGGCATCCCGATCGAGGGCGGGCCATATTGGGGTCTTGGCGTCGAGGCCGGCGATCTGCCGGTCGCGTCCTGGACCTCGGCCATGAATGCCTGCGACATCAACGTGGGCGGCGCGCCGCAATGGCGCTCGGCGCTGGAAATCTCGGTCGATCAGGAGCCGCTCGACGTCCTCGAGGAGATCCTGAAGACCTGCTCGGCGCAGCTTTCGGAATTCGGCGGGGTCTGGAAGCCGCGCGTCGGCGGTCCGCGCGCGCCGGTCTATTTCTTCAGTGACGACGACATCATCGCCGATTTCAGCGCCAAGTTCACGCCTTTCCCGGGCCTTGAACAGACCCTGAACGGCGTCCAGATCAGCTATCCCGAGCCCGAACAGCTGTGGGAAGCCAAAGATGCGACCCCGCATCACAGCGCGGATTACGAGGCGGCCGACCAGAACCGCCGCTTGGTCGCGAACCTGTCTTTGCCCGCCTGTCCATATCCAGAACAGGTCGATCGCCTCGGCCATGCCTATGTCGAGGACAACCGGCGTTTCCGCCGCCACGTCCTGCAGCTGCCGCCCGAGGCCGATATCCTCGAGGCGCTCGATTCGGTGGCATATACCTCGATCGAGAACAACTATGACGCCAAGATCTTCGAGGTGGTCGAGGCGATCCCGGATCCCGAGACCGGCTGCGTCACGGTCTCGCTGCGCGAAAAGGATCCCGCAGATTACGACCCACTGATCCGGCCGCTGCCCTGGACGGTGCCCTCGGTCATCCGGCCCCGGCCTGTGATCGTGCCGCAAAGCTTCACGGCCGAGGGGATCGCGATCACCGATGCGACGGGGGCCGCGCGCCGCCCTGCGGCCCGTCTGCGCTGGTCGGGCTGGGCGCTCGATGGCGTGACGGCCGTGCAGTGGCAGCTGCGCCGCGAGGGTCAGGCCGATGTTGCGCGCGGCCTGATCGCGGATCCGGAGGATGGCGAGGCCATCGTCTCGGCCGGGATCCTTCCGGCGACCGATTATGAGGCCCGGATCAGGTTCATGACCCGTTCGGGTGTCGCGGTGTCCTGGACGCTCTGGACCCGGTTCCGCACCCCGGATGTCAGGATCGGCAAGGCCGATCTCGATGCCGACGTTCTGGCCGATCTCGATATCTTCAGCGGCTGGATGGACGAGACCGGCCCCTTCCTGCGCGACCTGCGTGACGAGATCGCTACAGTCCGCGACGGCATCGCCGAAATCGACTGGGGCAATTTCAGCGAGCACGACCGCATCCGGCGCACTATCACGGCCGAGGTCGGCGAGGCCCGCGCCTGGTTCGTCGAGGAGATCAACGTCGCAGTGTCCGAGACCGAGGCGGTCGCGACCCGGGTAACCGAACTCGCAGCGACCGTCGGCAGCAATACCGCGGCGATCTCCCAGGAGCAGATCGCAAGAGCCAATGCCGACAGCGCGCTGGCGCTCGATGTGCAGACGGTTTCGGCCAGCGCCGCCGACAATGCCGCCGCAATCACCCAGGAGCGGCTCGCCCGTATTTCCGCAGACTCGGCTCTGGCCACGGATATCACCGCCGTCGAGACCAGTCTCGGCACCAAGGCCAGCGCCTCGTCGGTCACCGCCCTGACGACGCGGGTTTCCAATGCGGAAGGTCAGATCACCGCCCAAAGCAATGCCATCACCCAGGTCACGGCCACCGCCAATGGGGCCAGCGCAAACGGCCTGCTGCGGGTTCAGGCGATGGCGGCGCCGGCGGGCGCCCAGACCCGCATCGGGCTGCGGGCCGAGGCCAGTTCCGGCAGCAATACCACGGCGGCGGCCATGTTCATGGATGCGCGCTCGGATGGCACCTCGCATATCTCGTTTCTGGCTGACCGGTTTGCGATCGTCACGGGCGGCACCGCTGGTGCGACCCGACATGTGCCCTTCGTTGCCTCGGGCGGCGGGGTCGTTATGGACACCGCCTTCATCGAAAACCTCACCGTCGGGACGCTGAAGCTTGCGGACGAGGCGGCCTCCTTCGTTCGGGCGGTCAACGGCGACAGCCTCACCATCACGGTAAGCTATCCGGCCGAGCTCACGATCTTCGTCAACACCCGCGTGTCCGGTGTCACCGATCCCTATACCTCCACCGTCCAGATCACCCGCAATGGCGCCGTGGTGTTCGGAACCGATTTTTCGGTCAGCCAGTGGACCGGCAGCTTCACCAACTTCCTGACCCTTTCCGTGGCGCCCGGCACCCACACCTTCACACATTCCTATAGTGGTGCAGCCGGCGATTTCACGGCGCGCAGGCTGGCGATCCTGGGGAAATACAAATGACCAATGTTGCGATCTCGGTCTACGGCCCCGATGGCGCCATCCGCCGCAGCCTCAATATCGGGCTTGCAGACGTGGCGCTCAACATCGCCGCGGACGAGCAGGTCGTGCAGGGCGAATACGATCCTGACACCCATTGGGTGATCGACGGTCAGGTTCATGTTGTGCCGCCCCGGCCGAGCCGGGATCATAGCTGGCTGCCGGCATTGCGCAGCTGGGTCGATCTGCGCGGGGATGAGGCGCGCGCGGCCGACGCGGCGGCGGTGCTGGCTGCGCGGCGCGCGGCAACCTCGATCGATAAGTCTGCCCTGCTCCTCAATGCCATGGAGCGCCGCATCATCACCCCGGCCGAGGTTGAGGCGCTGTCCGTCGGGACGCTTCCCGCCCGCTTCGACGCGTATCTGGGCGGCATCCCGGACGAGCTGCGCGCAACCATCCTGGCGCGCTGGCGGCTCGAGACATCCTTTGCCCGCAATCACCCCGTCATCATCGTGCTTGGCGTCAAGCTGGGCCTCGATGACACCCTTCTCGACCAGATATTCGGAATCGCATCATGGCCCTGATCAGCAGCTACAAGACCGGCACAATTTCGGTTGCCAATGACAGCGCGACCGTCACCGGGGCCGGGGTCAACTGGACCGGCATTCGCGCCGGCGACGTCTTCTGGGCCGCCGGCGTCGATGTCGCGGTTGCCTCGGTGACCGGCTCGGCCCAGATCACGCTGGCCTTCCCCTGGTCCGGGCCGTCGCTCGCCGCTGCGGCCTACGAGATCCGCTACACCCCGGACGCAGCCCGCGTGCTGGCCTCGTCGCGGGAGGCCATCGCCTCGATCGACGCCCTGCGCAACGAGGCCTTTGCCAGCACGTCTGTCTATGACACGGTCGCAGCCGGTCTGGCCGCCACATCCGAGGGCGCGCAGTTTCAGGTCCGCGACGACGGCGAGATGGTCCGCTATCGCCACGATGCCGGCGGGGTTGCGACCGAGATGGCCCGCTATCTGACGGCGGACGGGATCGATGCGGCCCTGGCAGGGCCGGTCACCCAGATCGCGGCTCTTGAGGCGGCGGCCCTCGCGACCGATGAGGAAATCGACAGCCTGTCCGGCCAGATCGATGGCGTCAGGATCGGGGGTCTGGTCGGGCCGGGAGACAGTGCGGTCCTCGTCACCATGAACGGCGTGCCGGTCACCGGCTATAATGCCGCCGGCCAGATGCTGGCCGAGCCGGCGCCGCAGATGGTCGCTGCGACCTTCGCCGGCGTCACTCCGGCACAGGCCGACCAGATCGCGCAACAATCGGACTATGTCGCCGGCCTGATCCTCGACGAGGCCATGCGCCCTGGCGACTCGGCCATCGCCATGCGGCTGAACGGTGTGGCGATCATGGGTGTCACCCCCGAGGGCCATATCGATCTGCGCCTGGCCCCCGGCGCGCTGGCCGATATCGCCGCGCGCCTCGATCTCGACGACATGGTCATCGAGGCGGCACCGCTGCCCAGCACCGACCTTGCCGGCGATGTGGACGCCTGGAATGTCTGGCAGCGGGACAGTCTGGTCTATTTCACCGGCCGGGTCTGGGGTGACAGGGATCGCGGATATGTCAGGATGCTGCCGAATGGCGAGGCCTGGGCGCAGGCGCCGTCACTGATGCAGGTTCATCTGGCCTATGGCGACCACACCGCCAATATCGCGCCCTCGATCGTGCCGTCGCATGTCGTGCATATCGCCACCTTGGCCGATGGCTTCGATCAGGCCGGTCTCGATGGCGTCGCGCCCACCGGGCCGGCTGCGGATTTCGCGCGGGCCGGCGCGGGCTTTGCCGGGCTGATCGCCGATTGCGAACTTGCAGCCGCAACCGGTGCGCTGCCCCGCTTTGGCGCCCGGTCCGAGGCCGTCGAGGGGGCCACGCTGGTCACCCTGGGCACCGGGCAACCGCTGGCAAACCTGACCCGCGCGGCAGCCGAATTTGCCCGCCTCGCCGCGCTCTATGGCGGCTCGTCGCATGTGCGCAGTGTCTCGATCCTGCATGCCGGCGATGCGGCCTCGGCGACGGCCTATCGCGACGGGCTGCTCGATCTGGTCGAGGCGGTCTCGCTGGCCACCGGTGCCGACATGATCGGCGTCTTCGGTCCCGCCGGCACCTGGGACGACGGCACCGATCCGGCGATCCTGGGCGCTGTCGATGCGCTGGCCGCCCGGGGCGGCCTGCCGATGATCCCTGTCAGCCCGCTGCACTGGTGCGGCATCGCACCGGGCACTGTCGGCACACCAGACGCGGCCTCGATGACCATGCTGGCCGAACTCGCTGCCCTGGCCGCCGAACACAGCTTCGGCTGGGCCGGGACCGGCCTTGGCTGGTATGGGCCGGTCGTCATCGACGCGCGACGCACCGGCACGAACCTCTTTGTCGACTTCGAGGTCATGGACGGGTTCGACCTGATCGCCCCGAGTTTCGGCGTTCGCTATTCCGGCGCCTCGATCACCGGCATGGGTGTGATCGCGGACGATGTCGGGCGCATGACTCGGCTGCAGATCACGCTCTCGACCGCCGCGCCCGGCCGGCTTGACATCGCTTATGGTCGAACCGGAACTGACCCCACGAAATTCGCCAACCGTTGCGATCTGCGCGACAGCTGGTCGGCTCCGAGCCGCACCGGCGGCACGCTCTATCGCTACGCCCATCCTGTCAGCATTGAGGTGGCCTGATGCCTTCGATCAACTACACCACGTCCGGGGCCGTTTCGGTCAATCTCGGCCTGCGGAACTGGACCGACCAGGCTGCGCAGCATGCCAATCTGCTCAGCTGGTGCGACCTTTATCCGGCTGCCCGGACCGAGGTCAGCGGCCGGATCGTTGCCTGTGCTCCTCGCGCGGGCGGCGCCGGCCTGGCCAAGACGTCCGCCAGTCTGGGGCCGCTCCCCGCCACCTATGAGACCCATGGCGCGGGCGACTGGACCAACGGCGAATTGGACGGGCTTTATTTCCAGACCGCCATGCCCCGTGACGGCTTTGGGGTGGTCTGCATCGCCGGGCTCGGCGCCACCGCCCAGACACAGTTCCGCACGCTGCTGGGGTGCTATGGAGACGGCGCCGCAATCCGCATCTGGCGCTCGCCGGCCGGGCAATGGTCCTGGCGCTATGGTTCCACCGATGTGGCTGCCTTGACATCGACATGGGCGCAGGGGCCGCTGCTGGTGATGGGCGAGCGGATCGGCAACACCTGTCGCCTGCGCCTGCGAGATCGGGCCGGAACCACAGCCATCGTCAGCGGCGATGTTGCGACCACGCTGCCGGCCACCCTGCGCGTGGTCCTCGGTCAGGACGAGATCAGCGACGGTGCGCCCGGCGCCGCGCCGAGTGCCAGCCAGGCCTGGTCGGAACATATCCTCAGCGCGGCGGTCTATGCCGGGCCGGTTCTGACGGATGCCACCGTCCGGGGCTTCTGGGACGAATATTTCACCACGCGGTTCGGAGCCTGATCATGACCAACCTGCTTTGGATCTATATCGATGACATGCCGCTGATCTCGCGGCTGCGGGATTTCTTCGGCGTCTCGATCCTGACGCCCAACCTCGATGCGCTGGTCGGCAAGGGGTTCGTGGATTTCGCGCGGGCAACCTGCAAAGTGCCGGTCTGCGGCAATTCGCGCGCCGAAACCAACACCGGATATCCGTCGCCCCTGACCGGCTATTACATGCTCCAGGACATCGAATGGCAGCAGGTAATACCGATCCGCAGCCACATCATGTCGGTTCTCAAGCGCGGCGGGTGGCTGGTCTGCACGACAGGCAAATTCGACCACGGCTATGTCGGTCTGACCAACGAGCAATACCGGATCATGGCGCATCACCGCCATGACGCGCTGTCGGGTGGCACGAACCTGGAAGGGGGCGCGGGATCGACGCAGCTTTACCCCGAATACAATCTGCAATTCGGCGCGGGCTGGGCGGTCACGGGCCGCGACAACGAGTTTTACGACAACAAGGTCGCGAACTGGACCAACGGCTTCCTGAGCGATCCGGCCTGGCCGGCCAATGACAGCGCCCGGCCCGGTGCGGAAGGCTGGGCCATGTGCGTCGGCTTCCAGCATCCCCACACCCAGTATATCTGCCCGCGGCAGTTCTACGATCTCTATGACGTCAACGACATCGTGCTGCCGGCCGACTGGCACAACTGGGATTATGTCACCCAGTTCGCGGACCGGTTCTTTCGCGCCCGTGTCGTCGCGAACAGGAGCGAGGACTATATCTGCCGCATGGTTCACAGCTGGCTGGCCTGCGTGAGCCACGTGGACTGGTGTCTCGGCCAGATCATCGCCCAGGCCGAGGCCCGGGCCGATTGGGACGACACGCTGGTCGTGATCGTCAGCGACAACGGCTTCCATTTGGGTGAGGGCGACCAGTGGAACAAGATGACCGTCTGGGGGCAGGCTGCAGACGTGCCGCTATGGGTCCGCCCGCCGGGCGGCTCGACTGTCGGCACGGTGACCATGCCGCTCGGGATCGACAATATCTATCCGACTGTCCTCGACTATCTGGGCCTGCCGGCACAGGCTCGCCTGGTGGGGCAGTCCCTGCGGCCGCTTCTTGAGGGCACGGCGGGGTTCGAGGATCGCGGCGGCCTGACCTTTGTTGCGGGCTCCAGGACCCTTGCGCGCGGCGACTGGCGGTTCGTCGATCACCCCAATGACGAGATCGAGCTCTACAACGTCGCCACCGACTCTTATCAGGTCAGCAATGTCGCGGCCGCCAATCCGGCCGTGGTCGCCGATATGGCCGCCCGCACGGTCATCGAATGCCTGCGCAACGGCGCGGTGCCGGTCTCGCAGCATCTGCCATCGGTGGCCGCGGCCCGCACCTATATGCTCGAGCGTGGCGCGCAACTCTTCGGCAGCACCGGGAATGACAGGATCATGGTCTATGCCGGTGCCGGGGATACCTCTTCGATCAGCGATCCGGGCGGTCATGACAAGGCGATCCTGACCGGCTGGGATGCCGATCTGGACCTCGGCACGGCCTATACGTTGCCCGAGGGGATCGAGGATCTGGATATCTATGTCACCAGTTCGTTCTACCGCCCAAACATCGTGGCCAATGGCGAGGATAATTTCGTGCACGCCCCGACCAAGAACGTCGATATCCGCCTCGGGGCCGGCAACGACTCGGCGCAGGTCAAGAACAACAGCATCCTCTGGGGCGAGGCCGGCAACGACACGCTGACGGCCAACGATGACCGCGATCAGCTTTATGGCGGCGATGGCGACGATCTTCTGAACGGCGCGTCAGGGGCCCATCGCGACGGCGGTGCCGGCAATGACAGTCTGTCCTGGACCGTGAACGACGGCACCGGGCTGGGTGGCGCGGGCGATGATACGATCACAGGCGGGGCCGGGAATGACACCATCGACGGCGGATCGGGGCGTGACAGCCTGATCGGCGGCGCGGGTAACGACCTGATCACGGGCGGTGCGGGCGCGGACTGGATCGACGGCGGATCTGGCAACGACACGATCCATGCCGGTCCGGGCGATACCGTGACCGGCGGCACGGGCATCGACAGCTTCTATACCAGCCTCGGCGGGACCATCGACATCACCGGCTGGGAGGCCGGCGAGATGATCACCGTGACAGCCAATCGTGCAGTCACCCCGGTCGCCACGCAGATCAACGGCAATCTGGTCCGCGTGCGTCTGGGCAGTTTCGCACTGCAGGTCAGCGGCCCGAATGGCGGCAGCGTCAACGCGGCCGATGTCATGGCTGGTCTGACGGTTCAGGTGGCGTGATGGGGGATCGTGCCGCACCTCCCGCACCAGCCACGCCGGAGGCCTGGGCCATGGGCTGCAACTGCTCGATGCGCGACGGCGAGGGCGGCCTGGTCAGCTCGACCTGGCCGGACTGGATCACTACCCGCGGCCCGGGTGGTTGCCCTGTCCATGGCCCTCAGGCAGCCCCCTGGGCCTATGTCAGGAATGACGAAGGGGAGGTCTGACCGACGCCGATCCTGACGCCTGAAAAATTCCCAGAGCGAAAAATTTTCGTCCGGAAGCTAGTGCGCGTTTGTCCGGAAGCTAGTGCGCCGCTACACTCTGCGCGAAGATAGATCAGGCTGCAGCTGTCTGGCAAAGGGATGGGCCGGACCTCGGCCTTGTCAAGCCGGGCGGAGACATGTTGCCTGCGCGCCAAGATCATGGGCCATCAGGCCGAGCGGCAGGTAGGTGGCGAGGAAGCGATCCACCGCTTCGGGGGCGATCAGGGACATTCTCTGGCGAGTGCGGGGATTGGTGGCCCGCGTGCTGTCGATCATGCGCCGGGAGAGCAGCAGGCTGACGGTCGAGCAGTTGACGTGCAGCCGCTTGTTCAGATCGGTTCGTGTGAAGCCGGTCAGCGGCGGCGCCTCGAAGGCCGACTTGACCTCAGCCAGATCCAGCCTGAGGGCAGGCAGGCCGTCGAGTGAGGCCAGCAGCCAGACAGCTTTCAATCGCCCGTTCTGGACAGCGCGCAGCAGATCAGCATGCTGCAACTTGGCCTTGTTGGCGATGCTGCGCAGGGAAAACGCCCCCTCAGGCTCGACATCCACAGCCATCGCCCTGTCGAAGATTGAAGC
>RRZT010091531.1_pt1 | contig 17500 bp, 13 predicted proteins | sample 2165551 | NCBI WGS metagenome assembly RRZT01 (sample SAMN10456910, study PRJNA506462) | wastewater metagenome | biome: wastewater; feature: sludge; material: wastewater sludge; isolation source: wastewater sludge with Escherichia coli K12::gfp cells carrying plasmid... | place: USA: Moscow, Idaho...
AAAAGATACAAAGACATTGATGAAGTTATGCAGTCAGGAGTTGATGCTTGGAAAAAGATAAATCAAAAAATTGTGAAATCAATTGGTTTTTCATAAATGATTTTTTTGAGGATGCAAGAACATTTAGGACGACGTATAATTATAAAATAAAGTTTCCTTATAATTTTAATTATAAGGAAACAGTAAAAATAGAAATAAATTATTTATTTTTTAGAAAATGTAATAATATTATTTTGATCTTGTTTTGCTTGAATGATATCACCTTCTGCAAACTTACCTTCAAGAAGTTCCATGGAAAGCGGAACTTCAATGAGATCTTGAAGAGCGCGTTTTAAAGGTCGAGCACCAAAATTCACATCCCAGCCCTCTTGTGCAATTGTTGTAACAACCGCAGGATCAACTTCTAGGTTCATATGTTGCTGTGCAAAGAGTCTATTGTTGAGTCTACCGATTTGAATGCTTACAATTCTTTCAATGACATCTTCACCAAGTGCATTAAAAATAACAGTTTCATCGATTCGGTTTAATAACTCAGGACGCATGTGTGTCAGCAATTCTTCCATGACGGCTTGTTTTAATTGCTCATTGTTACGTTGGTCTACGGGTGCTTCCAGAATTCGATGAGCACCAATATTACTGGTCATAATAACGATACAGTTTTGAAAATTAATGGTTCTTCCTTGACCATCGGTTAAGCGGCCATCGTCTAGCATTTGAAGAAGAACGTTTAATACTTTTGGATGCGCTTTTTCAATTTCATCAAATAGCACAACGGTATAAGGTTTACGGCGCACTGCTTCGGTGAGTTGCCCGCCATCTTCAAATCCAACATACCCTGGAGGGGCACCAATTAATCTGGATACGGAATGTTGTTCCATATATTCAGACATATCTATGCGAATCATAGACTTTTCTGTATCAAATAAACTTTTAGCAAGTGCTTTAGCCGTTTCTGTTTTACCAACACCAGTAGGTCCTAAAAAGAGGAAAGATCCCATTGGTTTATTTGGATCCTTAAGTCCACTTCGAGTAAGACGAATGGCATTGGCAACAGAACGAAGGGCGTGATCCTGTCCAACAACAGTTTCGCGGAGTTCGTCTTCTAATTTTAATAAACGTTGGCGCTCTGCAGAAAACAATTTATTTAATGGGATTCCTGTCCAAGTTGAAACAACGGTAGCAATGTCTTCTGCATCAACCTCTTCTTTTAAGTAAACAGAACTTTCATCCTGTTTTAAGTCTGGATTTTCAGATGAATTTTGAGTTAAATTGCGAAGTCTTTCTTGAAGTCTTGGCATTTCCCCAAATTTGATTTCACTAGCACGAGCGTAGTCTGCTCTTCTTTCAAAATCTTCCATTTTGACTCGAGCTTGTTCTAAATCTTTTTTGAGTTTATTAATTTCATTCACACTTCCCTTAGCCAATTGCCATTTTTCACGAAGTTTTTTAGCTTCTGTTTCAAGATCTCGCAATTGATTTTCAATATCCGTTTTTCTTCCAAGGGCTTGATAATCTGTTTCTTTAGAGAGAGCAACAAGTTCAATTTTGTAGGATGAAATTTTACGATCAATGGTATCAATTTTTTCAGGGACGCTATCCAACTGAATTTTTAATCTACTGGAAGCCTCATCAATAAGGTCAATGGCTTTATCTGGTAAAAATCTATCCGTAATATATCTGTCAGATAACGTAGCAGCAGCAAGTAAAGCGTTGTCTTTAATTCGGATTCCATGGTGAATTTCGTAGCGCTCTTTTAAGCCTCGTAAAATAGTAACGGTATCTTCAACACTTGGCGGATTGACCATGACAGGTTGGAATCGACGTTCCAAAGCGGTGTCTTTTTCAATAATGCGGTATTCGTCTAGAGTTGTTGCACCGATACAACGCAATTCACCGCGTGCAAGAGCTGGTTTGAGCATATTACCTGCATCCATGGATCCTTCGCCGCCACCGGCTTTTACCATCGTGTGAATTTCGTCGATAAAAAGAATTATTTTTCCAGCAGCATCTTGAACAGCTTTTAAAACAGCTTTTAAGCGTTCTTCAAATTCACCTCTAAATTTTGCTCCGGCAACCATAGCAGAAATGTCTAAACTCAAAAGCTTTCTATTTTTTAGGGTTTCAGGCACGTCACCACGAATAATACGTTGTGCTAAACCTTCGGCTATAGCTGTTTTACCTACGCCTGGTTCCCCAATTAAAATAGGATTGTTTTTAGTACGACGTGATAAAATTTGGATCACACGACGGACTTCGCTATCGCGTCCAATAACAGGGTCAAGTTTATTTTCTTCTGCGAGTTTGGTTAAATCACGAGCGTATTTATCAAGAACACCTAATTTATTTTCTGGGCTCTGGTCAGTCACTTTATTGTTGCCTCTTATGGTTAAAATTGCTTTTTGAAGGGTATTTGTGTCTAAATTATATTTTGAAAATAAATTGGCTACCGAAGGCTGTTTACAGGTAGGTGCCGCAATTAAAAAATGCTCAATAGAGATAAACTCATCTTGCATTTCTTTTTTAAATTTATCGATAGATTCCATATAAGAGGATAAAAAAGGTCCACTTGTAGGCTCATTTCCCCCAGAAACCTTGGGAAGGAGATCGACAATTTTTTTTAATTCATTTGATATTGTTGGTATTTTTAAACCTAGATGCTGGCAAGTCATACGGATGATTTCTTCTTCTTCCGTAAAAATGACTTGAAGAATATGAGCTGGCGTAAGTTCAGGGTTGCCATTTTTTTTTGCTATTGTATGCGCTTCATTGATAGCATTTTGAGCGCGGTGAGTCAGATTTAAGGCCATGTTGATTATCTCCTTGAAATTTAGGGAGTTCTAAAATGTTAAATTTTAGAGAGAAGTATTTGGCAACTCCTATCATTTTAAGATTTATCCAGTGAAACCTTTGTCAAGACCTCGTAACAAGAAAGTAGTAAATATCTTTTTGAAAGCAGCCTCTTTAAGAAACAAAAGAATATGGTAAACCATCGTTTGGGAAATGCTCCAAAATATCTTATGAAGTTTTTTGGTGTTATGATGTTTTATTTACAAAATGAGGTTAATGGAAGTGAATCTTTTATTTAGGCTTGCACTTAATTTTATTTGCAAAAAAAACTCAAAAGTTTTGAGCTTTACTTCTTTAGTTTCTATTGTAGGAATATCATTTGGTGTTGCTGCTTTTTTAGTGGTGATTACAGTTTTAAATAGTTTTCAATCCGAAATAAAAAATATCATTTCATCTGTTAACCCTAATTTAATGATTTATTCTTCTTCAGGTATTAATAATCCGAATGAATTTCAAAAAGAATTAAAAAAATTAATAAATGTTCCTTTAAATTCAATGAGTAACTTTATCTATCAAGAATCTATAATGGGCTTAGGAAGGCAAACTTCTGCAGTTTATATTAAGGCAATAGAAGGAACAAAATCTTCTTCTGCGTCGAATTTAAATCCATATATGCATCCTAAAAATGCACTTCAGACTTTAGATGTTTCTAGTAAACTTATAGATAAGAAAAGAAACACATTAGATGAAGGAAATAAACCAGAAAACTTGCCTCATATTATTTTAGGAAAAGAATTAGCTGAAAATTTAGATGCAAAGATAGGTAACACTGTAACCTTAATGACGTTTGGCACGGAGAGAAATACTTTGGGTGTTCGTTATAATAAATTATATGTAACAGGTATTATTGATACTGGACTTTCTGAAATTGATAAAAAACAAGTGTTTATGAATTTTGATGACGGAATTAAACTATTTGGTTCTCATAATTGGGCTAGTGGAATTGAAATTAGTATGAAAAACCCAGATCAAGCATTAATGATTTCCAAAAAATTAAATTTAGAAATTCCTTATAATGTCATTTCATGGCAACAACTTCATACAGGACTTTTTGAGCAAATTGAAAGAGACGGAACCGCAATTCAATTGATTGTTCTCATTATTTCATTTGTAGCGGGATTTAATATTATTGTTACATTAAGTTTAACTGTAATGGATAGAGCAAAACAAATCGCATTATTAAGAGCATTAGGTGCAAAAAAATCTTTAGTAATTAGCACTTTTGTTTATTCTGGAATTGTTTTAGGAATATTTGGATCTTCTTTAGGTGTAATCTGTGGACTTATCATATTGAAAATATTTTCAGGTATTTATTTAGGCGATTTTCAAAAGTTTTATTACCTTGAAAAAATTCCAGTTCATATCGATATTCAACTCATTATTTTTGCATTTTTTACATCAATTTTTTTATCCTTTATTGGAGCATTATATCCCGCGTGGAAAGCATCGAGGGTATCTCCAATGCATGGCTTAAATCAAGGAAACTAGAAAGGTAATATTTTATGACAACTCATATTGGGTTTGCTACGTCTCAAGGGACAAAACCTTCAAGCCATTCATTAGGTAGAGTTTTTGAATCGAGAAGAAGAGTTCTTTACAATGGAGGGCCTAGCGTAACACCTGTTGGATTTGGTTCTTATCGCATTGGTTTTTCTAAAAATTTAGGATTTCCAGATTGTGTAAATGCCCTTGAAAGTGCTCTTCGAAAAGGATTAAATTTAATTGATTCCAGTTCTAATTATGGACATGGGCAATCTGAAATGTTAATTGGAAAAACAATTACGAAATTAATAAATGAAAATATTATTAAAAGAGAAAATATTGTTATTGTTTCGAAAGTTGGCTATATTCAAGCTTCAAATATTGAATTAGCAAAATCCAGAGAATTACAAGGTAACGGATTTCAAGAAATCAGTAAATTTGGAGAAGAAACATGGCATTGTATTCATCCCGATTTTATTTTTGATCAAATTGAACGTTCTTGTAGTCGATTGGGCCTTGAAACAATTGATGTTTACTTACTTCATAACCCTGAATATATGTTAAAAAGATTTGAACTTGATGGCATGGATGTTCAAGAAGCAAGAACTTTATTTTATAGTCGCTTAAAAGAAAGTTTTATTGCACTCGAAAAATTAGTTTCTGAAGGAAAAATAAAAGCATATGGAATTAGTTCAAATAATTTAGGGGCTCCTCAAGAAGAATATTCTTCTGTATCTATTAAAAAAGTTCATGAAGTCGCAAAATCCATATCTGAAAATCCAAATTTTAAAGTGGTTCAATTTCCAATGAACTGGATAGAAGTTTCACCAGCATTTTATGACATAGAAGATCTAGGAGAATCCACTCTTTCCTATGCTCAAAAGAATGACATTGGGGTTATGCTAAATAGACCTTTTAATGCCATGTTTAATGACGGGCTCATAAGATTAACAAGACCGCAAGTAAACAAAGAAGAAATGGATAAATTAGATGCAGGTATGAAACTAGGACTTGAAAATTGGTCAAAATTAGCTTCCGATTTGGAGCGTCTTGCTAAAGAACAATTAGCAGATGTATTGGGTTACGACGATGCAACTTTATCCCAAATTGTAGTTTCAACGTTAGCTTGGTATCCTGGAGTCACAAGTGTTTTATGTGGCGTTCGAAAAGAACTTTATGTTGATGATGTAGAACAAGCTCTAGCTCGTCCTTCATTGCCAAGAGCAAAAGAGCATTTGTATGGTATTTATGAAAACCTGGAATTTAGCACTTAGTTTGTTTTAAAATGGAGAGTTTATATGAATCTTACCCAAGAATTTTCTAAATTTGCTCTTGCAACGGGTCCGCAATGGGTAATGTATTTGTTAATTGTTTGTAGTGTTATAAACGTAGCAATTATTATTGATCGTATTATCTTTTTTCAAAAAATGAAAGGTGATTTTGCTGAGTTTATTAAAAATTTAACGGAACGATTAAATTCTTCAGAGCCAATTGAGCAAACATCTGCATGGTGTTCTGGGCAAAAAATGCTTGAGGCTAATGTTGCTGCTGTAGGTTTAGAGCGTAGTAAAGATAATTTAAAAGCAGCAGAAGAATCTATGAATGCAACTATGATTGCGGCTAAAACAAGATTAGAAAGAGGAACTGTTATTCTTGGTACTTTAGGAAGTAACACCCCTTTTCTAGGATTATTTGGAACTATTATTGGTATTATTGAAGCCTTTCATGCTTTATCAACAGCTGCTGCTCCTGGTCCTGAAGTCATTATGGCGTCCATTTCTGAAGCACTTGTTGCGACAGCACTTGGAATTTTAGTTGCTATTCCTGCTGTTGTTTCTTTTAACTTTTTCAATCGTGCGATTAAAAAGAAAATGGCTAATAGTGATGCCACTTCAAGAATTGTAATGACCCATTTAGGCTCTAATCAAAGAAAAGGGGGCTAAAAAATGGCTGGTAAAATTGGTGGTGGTGATGATGAACCCATTGTTGACATAAATATTACTCCATTTGTGGATGTTGTTTTAGTTTTGTTAGTTATATTTATGGTAACAGCACATTTTATTGTAAATAAAGGTATGAAACTCGAATTACCAAAAGCAGTTACAGCCGAGCAATTACAAAATCAAAAAACGTTTAATATTTCTATTAATAAAGATGGCGAATTTATGCTTGATGGAAAAATGGTAACAATAGATCAATTAAAATTAGCGGCGCGTGATGCCACTCAAACTAAGGCGAAAATTGTTGCTATGATTAGTGCTGATAAAAGTGCTCTTTATAATTCTGTAGTTATTGCAATGGATGCTCTTCGCTCGGAAGGGGTATCAGATTTCGCTTTACAACTTGATCCCGTCACACAAAAAAAATAAGATGAGTCTCCAATTGCCCTTTTTATGGAGCCTGAGCAATGCTAAATCAAAAAGCTTTAATGAATGAAAATATATGTTCCCGAGTATGGACACAGCCTATTAAAGGAACAAGAGAAGGTAACGAAAAAATTGGGCTAGAAATGGAAATGCACGCCTATGATTCAAATACCCTAGCTCCCATTGGAACAAATGGTTCAAAAATGGATGTGCAAATATTATTAAAACGTGTAGCTGAAATATCTACGCCTATTAAAATTAAATATGATGAATCATCATCTTTAATTACAGATGTTTTTTTTAAACAAGGTGGAAATATCAGTGCAGAACCAGGTGGACAAATTGAGTTTTCATCGGCGCCTTACGAAAGATTATCTGATTTAATTGAAAACGTTACAAAAGGATTAAAAATTTTAGAAGAAGCTTCCGATGGCGAACTTGTTTTTTTATCGCATGGAACAAATCCTATTGCAGCAGAAGATCATCCTTTAGTACTTCCTAAAGAACGTTATCAAATCATGACTCGTTACTTTGAATCGGCTCCTCAGGTGCGCGGTGTTGATATGATGAGACATAGTGCTACCGTTCAAGCAAATTTAGATATTTTTGGAGATGAAAATTGGCAAGATGCGGTTGATCTTATTTTAGTTTTAGTTCCAATCACACAAAATTTGTTTGCCAATTCTCGTTTTTTAAAAGGTAAAAAAAGTAAATTTTATTCGGAAAGACAAGAAATTTGGAATCAAATGGATCCCACTCGTTCTGGTATTCCAATAAATATGCCTTTTGCAGAAAATTCGGAATGTGCTTATGCGGAATGGGCACGTAAAGCAAACGTATTTTATGTGGAAGGATTGTCTATAAAAGATCAGCCCTTATATAATGAACTCACTTTTGAAAATTGGTTAAAAAATGGATATAAAGGCATTTTTCCAGATATAACAAGTTGGGAAACCCATTTGGGTACGTTATTTCCTCATTTGAGATTGAGAGATTTTCTTGAAATACGTCATATAGATGCTCAACCGTTTGAACATACTTTAGCCCCCATTGCTTTCTTTCATGCTCTTGCCAAAACCAAAAAAATTAGGCAAGCTGTTTGGGATTTACTTAAGAAAAATAAAGTAGATGTAAAAAATGTTTTTAATTCAAATTCAAGTTTTTCACACTTATATAATCCTTTATTAGATTTTGCTGTTGATATTTTAAATCAACATAAAGAATTCGAAGGTATGAAAGCTGTTCTTGCCTATAAAAACTTTCTTCTACTAAAAGAGTCTTATTGGGAAGCGAATAGTGCAAAAGAATTTGTAACAAAAAATATAACTTTTAATCCTTCTCAAGAGTTTCTTAAAAATCTTTTGTAAATTTAATTTTATATATTAAATTTCTATAGAAGGTATAAAGAAAGTGCAAAAAAAGAATAATTATTTGATCGGTGTCACTGAGATGACAATAGCCAATTCGTTTGTTGGTGTAAATATTATTTTAAATAAATATCTTATTGAAAAAGCACCTCTTATGCTTTTATTAGAGCTTAGATATATTTTTGGTGTACTTATTCTTTTAGTCGTTTCCTTATTTATGAAATCTAAATTTCAGTTTTACATGACAGATGAAAAGTTTTCTAAAAAAGATTGGTTTATTTATTTATTAATGGCTTTGTCTGGAGGTGTTTTTTTTAATTTTATATATATGTTTGGCTTGGATAAGACAACAGCAACATCTGTTGGAATTATTAGTAGCTCAATACCTACTATAATTGTCCTATTTTCATTTTTCTTTTTAAAACAGCCATTAAAACAAATTCATGTATTTTGTATTTTTCTTGTTGTACTTGGAGTTTTAATATTAAATTTAAGTAAACCAACTCATAATATTAGTTCAATAAATTTTGATTCTTCAAAAATTTGGTTAGGGAATTTTATCGTATTTTTAGCAATGATTCCTGAAGCTTTATTTACCATTTTTGCTAAAATGATAAAAATTAAGGTATCACCTGTTATTTCAGGTTTATTAATTAATTTATTTAATGGACTTTTTTGTTTACCATTTGCCATTTATAGCTTAAATGAAGTAAATATATTTGCACTTGATTCTAATATCTGGTTGTTTAGTTTTTTTGTAGGCCTTTTTAGTGGTGCTTTATTTTACGTATTTTATAATCGCGGTATTTCAAAAATTGATTCCAACACTGCAGCCTTAATGACGGGAGTAATACCTATTAGTTCAGCTATTTTAGCAATTCTATTTTTAAATGAGCCTATTCAAATTTACACCTTTATGGGTATGATTTGTGTTTTATTATCGATATATCTTGGAGTTAGGTTTGGAGAAAATTCTAAAATATTATTCCAACGAATCCGCCAAAAGTAATAACATTTCGCTCATTTGTTTTACTGAAAGCGTTTTATTATTTTCTTTTACACGGACATAATTTTCATCAAGTAACTTAAATTCCTCAATGATACCACTTTTTAAAATAAACATAGGTATTCTTGGTGATTCTAAGTTTCCTGAGTCTAATTGTTGTAAAACTTTTGTTGCTCTATATAAATATAAAGTATCTATTTTTAAATTTGGTTCAATTAAAAAGCCTGCTTCTCCGGGTATATAAAGAAATAAATAGTTTTTATTTTCAATGGTGTCTTTATTTTTTAAATTTATTTCCGAAGATAAATCTCCAAAAGATATTTTAAGTTGAGTAAAAAATAATTCTTTTCCGAGATCCTTTTGGCTACGTAAAAAAATAATATCTTTTTCTAATTGTTTTTTTAATTCTGTAAAAAAAAGTCTACCTTGTTTTTCATTTGGCGGCTCAATATTAAAAGTTTCTTGTTTCGGAAGTTGCCAAAGTTTCGTCAAAACCATATGAGCGCCTGTCATTTCCTAAGGAATCAAAAAAAGATTTATGAGGTCTAAAAAGTGTACGAGGAACTTCAATGAAAATTAAGTTTGTAGTTGCTGAATTTCCAATAAGTTCATGAAGTACTGTCTCATGATAACATACAGGTATTCCTTTGTATTCCCTCTTTGTTAATAACCAAAAGCGTTCGTCAAAAAGTTTAGAATAAAATACTTTTTTTCCTATAGAGTTTTCTTTTTCAAATGATCTTTTGTTCGTTCTGAGTTCGAAAAAAGCAAGAACAGGGTTAAAATGAGTTGATTTGCCTCTCGATCCAAAATATTCATTTGAATCTTCTTCACTTGTATGCGGCATTTCAATACATAATTTAATTTTTGTCCCATCAGGGAGTTCGGCAAAAATAGGACCGCCTCCAATATCTGCCACTTCTTTTCTTACGACCCCAAAAATAGAGATAGGTTGTTCCATCCAAGTTAAAGTTTGTTCCCAAGACTCTAATTCATTTAAGGATGAGGAAAGCGGTTGCCAGTGAAATAAATTACCAATGATTTTATGAAATGCTTGAAATGGAATTCCAATAAAATGATTTCTATTATCGTAACAAATTTTTAAACCTTCTTGAGCAAGATTATTATCAATAAATTGGGATAAATAATTTAAAACTTGAAGGGATATATTATCAACTATTCTTAACGATTTTTTACTTTTTTCTTCGGAAAATAATAAATCTTCAATTTTGGCTCTTAAATATTCGATACAATCTCGCACAATGCGAAAAGCTTCAGCGGGAACATTAAGTTCATCTGAGCGATCATTTGATGTTCCAATCACGTTGTCGATATTTCGAATATGTAAGCATTCTGCAGAAGGAAATTCATCGGCAATTTTATCAAAAAGATGGATAAGCTCCCCATGCCCTGCAGAAACAGGGGTATATTTTCCGTCTTCATCTTTAAATGGAGTTCCATCCATATTAAAACGAATTGTAGAAAGGGCTCTCCCTTGTTCTAAAATAAACCATTTTCCAGAACTTCTTCTATTATTTTTTAACCATTCCGGGGCAAAAGGACTGTTACGTAAAGTAAAAATATCCATTGTGCTTTCTTGAATTTGTGAAGATAAAGTTTGAATTTGATTTTCGAATTCTTTTTTCATATTCGTAGGAACAACCAGGACATTTCCTAAACAAGGCAATATTTTTATTTGCTCAGAAAGTTTAAGCATTAAAAAAGAATCTCCTTCGTTTGTTGTAGGTACTAAGGCTTTTGGAAGTGAACCATATTGGCTTAATAAAATACAACTAACTGCATATGCTTTAAGTATACTTTCTTCATGATTTCCAATATAAATATGATTTTTTTCGGATTCTATTTGATCTTTTTTATGAATATTTGACTGAGGGTTGATTCTCTCCATCCAATGATCGCTATTTCCCTCATTTTTTGGATTTTGATTACTGGATGTGTATTTTTTTATTTTATTATTTAAGTTTGAATAATTCCAAGGTGTTCTTAAATAATTTTCTGAATTAAAAAAAGAAGTAGAATCTTTGTTTATATTTTTTTTATAATCCATCTTTATAACAGATGATGTTCCTTTATAAAGTGTCTCACTTAAAAAATGATAAAAAGAATTGCATAAATTTTTTATATTTGGTGATTCTTGATCTTCTAATTGTTCAAATAAAGAAGATAGCTCTGGAGATATTTTATGATTTATTAAGATTTCTTGTATCGATTTTCGTTTTTCAAAAGAAATATTTTTAATTTTTTTATCGCGATTAAATACTTCGAATAATTCTTTAAATTCAGGAATTTTATTTTCTATAATTATGGTGAATTTTTGTAAGTCACTAAAAAATCGGGAAGCAGCTCCTGCAGCAGGAATGCATGTTACTAAATGATTATTTCTCCAATAACTCATTGAGCTTTTTTGGAATTTACGTAACATAGGATGATAAGTTGAAGATAGTATTCTTGTAATTTGTTTCCATGATAAAATACCACCATTGCTTGTTGTACAGGCTCCCATAACAGGAATTGTGGTGTTTATTTGTTTATTTAATGCTTGAAGAATTCGTGAGTGATGAATTGAAATTCTTTCGAAATCTAATTGATGTTCATGCAAAAGCTCAGATGAAATAGGACTAGATTGTTCCGATTTTTTATTCATTTTTACATCACTTTCTAAATGCATGCATTATCTCCTGTAAAATTAGAATTCAAGATTAAGTTATCAAGAATATCTAATTTAGGCAAAAACCTCTTGACCAGTCCTTTATACTTTGTTTGATAAAGAATCACCATTTTGGTGAAGTGATGATGGGAATAAATTGAAATGAAATCCTTTTTTGGTCAAAATCGAAGCAACCTTGCAGATCAAATTGCCAATACTTTTGGCGAATTAAAATCGAAGTTAAGAGCAGAGCAACTTTTTCGTAAAATTTATAAGCAAAATCCTATTCAAGAAGTAGATTTTGAAGGCCTAAGCGAAGAAGTTAAAAAATGGTTTTTAAATCAGTATGATCTCAATATCCCATTGGAAATACATGAACTGCAATCTAGTACACATGATGGTTCTGTTAAATTCGCAATGCGTTTAAAAAGCGATGGTAGGCTTGTCGAAAGTGTGTTGATACCTGAAAGAGGAAGACTCACTCAGTGTATTTCAACCCAAGTTGGTTGTGCTCAAGCCTGCCGCTTTTGTCAAACGGGTCGTATGGGATTGTTACGAAGTCTCACAACAGAAGAAATTGTTGGCCAAGTCATTTTGGCTGAAAAATGGAAAGCAGAAAACCCTAATTTTCAAGTTTCATCCTATAAACAAGTAACAAATATCGTTTACATGGGCATGGGAGAGCCTCTTGATAATATAGATAATGTAATAGAAAGTACTCATATTTTTTGCGATAATCTGGGGCTAAATTTTTCCCCAAATAAAGTAACAATAAGTACTGTTGGTTTAATGCCAGCTTTAAATCAGGTATTAGAAAAAACAAAAGTCGCTGTTGCCTTATCTTTGCACTCTCCGTTTGAATCGGAAAGAAGCAAAATCATGCCTGTTAACATAAAGCACCCCATAACCGAAGTTATTCGTACTATCAAAGAACATTCAAAAAATGGGTCCCGTCGTTCATTTATGATTCAATATACGTTACTTCGTGGTATTAATGATTCAAAGGAACACGCGGAAGCGCTTGTTTCTTTATTAAAGGAAGTTTCTGTTAAAATTAATTTAATACCTTTAAATGAGCATGAAGGCGCTTCTTTTAGAAGACCCGACTTAGGAAGGGTTTACGCATTTCAACAAGAATTAAAAAAAGCAGGCATGGTAGCAACTGTTCGTCTTTCAAAAGGCAGAGACATTCAAGCTGCTTGTGGACAGCTTATTAAAGACAAGGCAATAAAAGAATGAGTTTTTTTAACCAAGCCATCATGATTGGCGATCTAGAAATTAAAAATAGAGTTTTTTTAGCACCCCTTGCAGGGGTTTCCGACATACCTTTTCGTAGAATATGCCAAGAATTAGGTGCTGGATTAACATACGTAGAAATGCTTTCTGCCACAGCTATTGCTTATAAAAATAAACGAACCTTTGAAATGATGGCGAGACATAAAAGCGAATCTGTTCTTGGTGTTCAAGTAACGGGTCCTGTAGCGAGTCAAGTGGCTCATGCTGTTTCTGTTTTAGATGCTCAAGGATTTGATACGATTGATATAAATATGGGATGTCCTGTTCGTAAAGTGGTAGGAGCAGGTTGTGGGAGTGCCATATTAAAAGATCCAGAGCGCATTACAGAAACCGTTTTATCTTCTCGTGCATCTACCAAACGCCCTCTTTCTGCTAAATACCGACTAGGTTACACCCGTGAAAACGTAAATGTTGAAAATACGACAGAACGAGTGATTAACGCAAATGTAGACATGTTTACCGTGCACGGAAGAACCCGTTCTGAAAGCTATTCCACTCCCTGTGATTTATTGGGGATTAAAACTGCGATGTCAGTTGCTCAAAACTTAAGTCAAAATGTAGTTAAAGTAGGGAATGGTGATATTTTTTGTTATTCTTCAGCAATTAAAATGCAAAATGAGACCGGATGCGATGCGGTGATGGTAAGTCGTGGAGCATTAGGAAACCCTTGGATTTTTTCTGAAATTTTAGCAGGATCATCTTTGTCACCTACATTTGAAGAATGGTTTGATGTTGTTATGAGACACATTAGCTATCAAGAAGAGCATTATGGCAAAACAAAATTGGCTGCTATTTTAGCTCGTAAACATTTGCTTTGGTACACAAAAGGGTTTCCTTCAAGCAAAGGGGTTCGTGATTTATTAAATAGAGTAGAAGATTTAACACAAGCTCGAGAAATTTTAACAGATTATGCTTCACGGACACCAAAAGATTTTATTCGTTTTACTGGGTTTTCTCAGGAAATAACAAGTAGTTATGATCCAAAATATGAAATGGACCGAAATCTGGATAGGGGTGTTGGTGATGAAGGTATGGAAGCTTGAAAAAGCCCTCTTGTCATTTCAATGATTTCGTTTAACTTTAGTAGAGTACATGTAATATTTGTACCTATCTACTTTCAAAGGAAAGGAAGTAAAAATGAGTTTTAATCGTTTTCAAAATAATTCAAATTGGATGGAAAATGCGGGTAAAAATGCCATAGCTCAATCCACAGCAAGCAAAACCATAGCTGGTGTCTATGGATGGATGTCCTTTGGTGTTCTTCTTAGTGCCATTATGGGCCTCGTTATTATTCAAACAGGTGGACTTCAAGCCATAGCAAGTTTGGGTCGTTTTGCAATATATGGTGTTTTTGCAGTACAAATTGGTCTTGTATTGGCAATGAGTTTTGCAGCTGAAAAGCTAAGTGCTTCTGCATTGAAATTCATGTTCTTACTTTATGCTTCCATAACAGGTGTTACCTTTGCCATGATAATGGGAGTTTATCCTATTGGGAATGTGATTGCTTTATTTGCAATTGCGGCAGTTGGTTTTGCGGGCCTTGCTGTTTTTGGCGCAGTAACAAAGAAAAACTTAGGTTTCATGAAAACATTTTTATTTATGGGCGTAATTATGATATTAGGCGCATATATTATCAATATGTTTATTCATAGTGAAATTCTGCGTTCTTTCGCTGGTTGGGCTGGAATCTTGGTGTTTTCAGGTTTAACTGCTTACGATTCGCAACGTATTCGTGAAGGGGCTTATCAACTTGCTTTTGATGGTGCTGGAAACTCGCCTGCATTAAGTAAATTTATGATATTTGGTGCATTAACTATGTACCTAAATTTCATTAACTTATTTATAAGTTTGTTACAGATTTTTGGTGGTCGTAAAAGCTAATTTGGTTTAGGTAACAAAGAAAAAGAGCGGTTATTTTTATCCGCTCTTTTTGATTATGTCGCAGAAATAAATTAAGTAAAACTTATTTAGATAAATCAAGCTAATCTTTGTTTTCTATGCGTGAATATCCCGCAAGAGATAAATTGCTCACAAATAGGTTTATTGTGAAGTGTTTTGAACTGACCTTTTATAAGTATATGGTGAAGTTCTATTTTACTTAATGTATAAGACACATACTAACTTTTATTTTCATATTTATTTAGTACATATATTATTAATGTTCTTTAATATAAAGATCAAAAGTACTTGTATGATCTAATGGATTTTTGCCAGAATATCCTCCAACATATTTTTTAACCAAATGTGTTGTTACGGCAGAGTACAATGGCAAAATGGGATAGTCATTCATTAAAACACTGGAAGCCTTTTCAAGTATTTTTTGTCTCTTTTTTAAATCTACTTCCATGGAAGCTTTTTTTAATAAGGTATCATAATTTGTATTTTTATATTTTGCATTATTCATTTGACTACCTGAACGTAACAAATCAGAAAATGAATTAACATCATTGTAATCTGCTATCCATCGATCCCAAGCCACCTGAAACTCTCCATTTTGTCTCGATTTTAAAAACACTTTCCATTCTTGATTTTCTAATGTTGCATTCACTCCAAGAGCTTGTTTCCACATAGATGCTATGGATAGAACAAGTTTTTTGCTATTATCATTTGTATTATATAAAATATTAACTTTTAAAGGTTTTAAAGCGGAATAACCAGCTTCTTCATAAAGTTTTTTCGCTTTTTCAACTCTTATTTTATATTCATCTTTTGACCAATTATAGGTAAATTGTTTATAATTTTTTGCACCTTTTGCAACTAAATCATAAGAAGGAAACTCGCCTCTTCTTGTTATATCTTTCGTAATAATATCACGATCTATTACCATAGATAGAGCTTGGCGTAACTTTAAATTATCTTTAAATGGTGGCTTCTCTAAATTAAAACTAAACCAATAACTTGATAAATAAGGATTGCTTTGAACCTCAGAACCCAATTGTGATTTTAATTTTTCAAATTGATCCATAGATATATCATTTGTAATATCAAGTTGATTTGTTAAAAACATTTGCTGTTCTGTGTTTAAATTTTGGGTTGGATAAAAATGAACTTCTTGAATAACCGTTTTTTTAGCGTCCCAATAATTTGAGTTTTTTTCTAAAGTTAACTTATCTCCAATTTTCCAATATTTTATTACATACGGACCATTTGAAACTAAGTTTCCAAATTGATAAAATTTATCTCCATATTTTTCCATCATTTTTTTATGAGCAGGTGAACAGTTTCTCATAGAAAGAATATCTAAAATATATGGAACTGGATTATTTAATTTAATTTGAAGTGTTTCATTATTTAAAGCAACGACACCAAGAGTATTTAATGGTTCTTTTCCTTGATTAATTGCATCTGCATTTTTAAAATCAGATATTAAAAAGGAATACGTTGAAGCAACTTTAGGATCAACAAGTCTTTGAAAACCATAAACATAGTCATGTGCTGTGATAGGATCTCCATTAGACCATTTTGCATTTTTTCTTAAATGAAATGTGTAAGTAAGACCATCTTTACTTGACTCCCAACTTGTAGCACCGGCTGGAACTATGATTCCATCTGTATTATCGCGGACAAGTCCTTCATAAAGATCCTGAGTGATATTATTTCCCTGAACATCTTCTACTTTTTGAGGATCGATTGTTGGGGCTTCTGCACCATTGCCTCTATTTAGTATTTGCTGCTTCGCTAATTTCGTACCAGAAGGTACTTCTGCTCCAAAAGCAGAATGGAGACCACTACAAGACATTATAACAGACAATAAATATGATAGGGAAATAACTTTATGCAATGCATTAGGCATTTGCTACTCCTTTAAAAGGCTATTCTTTGATAATTGTAAAATAATACCATTAAACAAAGTAACCGTATAGGAGCATCGCTAGATCAAAAAAAAATAAATAAAGTAATAGATTAAAATATTTTTCTCTATAATTTTCATTCTAAGTTCAATTTATTTTTAACAAAATTTAATAAAATCATCAGATATTGCGCTTTACGTAAAATTAGGAAAACTACGAACAGAATTGCCCCTGCAACATAACATTAAAATTACTAAAGTATGAATAAATTCTAATTTTATTTGATAATTTGTAATTAAATATTTTATATTTCAAAATTTGAATCGTTTTTGTATAGTTTTTAATTAATATAAATAATTAATAAGAAGTTGAAACTTTATATCATTTTTGGACCTAGATACAAGAAAGTACAACGATTTAGAGAAAAAAATTTGAAGTGAATGGAAATTTGAAACTTATAAAGATTATAAAGAGAAAGTCTATTTATCAGTTGTAGTAGAAAGTGAAAAATATTTAGTACGTTTTTAAGCGAATTCGGTGTGCGCCAAGCAAAGCTGCACACATCTTGCAGGTGAAAGTCCTGTCATAAAAGGAGAAGTCAGCTCTATTATGTAGCGAGTCTTGGAGTCTTGAAGGTAACAACAAGATTTAAGCGTAGACAGCGAATCCAAAGAGCC
>RRZT010080285.1_pt1 | contig 17498 bp, 17 predicted proteins | sample 2165551 | NCBI WGS metagenome assembly RRZT01 (sample SAMN10456910, study PRJNA506462) | wastewater metagenome | biome: wastewater; feature: sludge; material: wastewater sludge; isolation source: wastewater sludge with Escherichia coli K12::gfp cells carrying plasmid... | place: USA: Moscow, Idaho...
CCGGCGATTCCCGCTACCTCGACGCCACCGGCACGCCCCTCCCCAGCGGGTTCGACCGCTGCCCGTATGGCCTCAGCGCCGACTGCGCGGGCGCGCTGGAGGCGGGCAACAGCCAGATCAACTGGGCGACCGTGTGGCAGCTGATCGGCGGCCTGCAGTCGCCGCTGTTCGCCAACCCGCTGGGCAAGGTGCTGCGTACCGACTGGCTCAATTCGGTGTGGCGCCACGCCGAGTTCATCCGCGGCCACCGCTCGGGGCACTCGTCGGCCAACAACCACCTGATCGGCGAACTGGCCGGGCTGTTCGTGGCGGGCGCCACCTGGCCCTTCTGGGAGGAGGCCAAGCTGTGGCGGCGCAGCGCCCGGGACGGCCTCGAGCACGAGATCGCCACCCAGAACAGCGAGGACGGCGTCAACCTGGAGCAGTCCAGCGCCTACCAGCAGTTCGTGTGGGATTTCCTGCTGATGGCCGAACTGGCCGCCCGGGCCACCGGCAAGCCCTTCTCCGAGCGCTACCGGCAGCGCCTCGAGGCGATGGCCGAATACGTGGCGGCGATCATGGATAGCGGCGGCAACGTGCCCATGTTCGGCGATGCCGACGACGGGCTGGTCTCGGGACTGTCCCTTGGGGCCGGCGGCTGCCCCTTCCAGAGCCAGCTCGCCACCGCGGCGCTGCTCTTCGCCAATCCGTCCCTGGCCCGCAAGGCGGGCGTGGTCGACCTGCGCACCCGCTGGCTGCTGGGCGGCGAGGCCTGCGCCCAGTTCGACAACCTGCTGCTGCGGGCGGCGCCGGCCACGGTACGCAAGGACTTCCCGGAAGGCGGGATGTTCGTGCTGGGCGCCAACCTCGACACCCCCGACGAGTTCCGCGTGGTGGCCGACGCCGGCCCCCTGGGCCTTGGCGGCATCGCCGCCCATGGGCACGCGGACGCCCTGTCGTTCACGCTGTCGGTGGCGGGGCGGGAGTTTCTGGTGGACCCGGGCACCGGCACCTACCACGGCCCCCAGGCCTGGCGCGACGGTTTCCGCGGTACCGCGATGCACAACACGCTGTGCATCGACGGCCACGCCCAGGCGGTCTCCGGCGGCAAGTTCATGTGGGTGCGCAAGTACCGCAGCACGGTGATCGAGCGCGGCGGCAACCGGGTGCTCGACAAGCTGGTCGCCGAACACGACGGCTACAAGCGCCTGCCGGGCAAGCCGGCCCACCGGCGCAGCTGGGAGCTCGACAAGCTGGGCGACGTGCTGGTGGTGCGGGACGAGATCAGCGGCTCCCGGGCACAGCTGGTGGCGCTCAACTGGCACTTCAGCGAGGAGTGCAGCGTCACCTGCACCCCCGACGGCCTGCTGGTGGCCAACGGGCCGGTGAACCTGGAGATCGTGCTGCCGCCAAACGGCGAGGTCAGCCTGCTGCGCGGCAGCGACTCGCCCCTGGCCGGCTGGGTATCCCGGGGCTACGACCGCATCGTGCCCAGCACCACCGTGACGTGGCGCGGCCGTATCGAACCGGGGGAAGAGCTGGAGACGCGGATCAGGCGCGTCTGAGGGCCCCGAGGGCAGGGCTCCGCCCAGCCCACCCCCCGAGGGGATTCAAGGAAACTTGGGGCGGCCCTGCATTTCCTCGATAGGGCGCGGCGGAGCGGGATTCAGTTGCCGCCCTGGGCGGGAAAGAACAGCGCGATCACCGCCCCCAGCCCCTCTTCGGCCTCCGCGCGGATGTCGGCGATCTGGGCGGGCTCGAGCTCCAGCATCGCGACGCTCATCGGGTCAAGCAGGGCCAGCGCCGCCTCGTCGGGGTTGTTGTGTTCGCGGGTGGCGAGGATCTGGTTGGCCAGGTGGAGCAGGGCGGCCTCGTTGACGTGGGGGCCGGCCATGGCCGGCATCAGCTGGGCACCGATGGCCTTCGCAAAGCCCCCCGGCAGCCGCCAGGCCGACGCCAGCGCCGCACCCACCTCGGCAAAATTGCAGCCCACGATGCGGGCCTCGGCGTCCTGGATGGGCTCCTTGTCGCGGGCCGCGCTCTCGAGGGCCGCGGCGCTGGGCTCGGGCGCCACCTGGAACATCACCAGATGGCCGATATCGGCCAGCAGCCCCTCGACGAACATCCGCTCCGGGTCACCCATGCCCAGCCGGCGTGCCGCGGCCCGTGCGACGAGGCCACGGAACACCGAATCGTTCCAGAAACGCCCCATGTGCATCCGGGCCGGCCGGATGCCGTTGAAGGCGGCCACCACCAGCGTGCTCAGCACCAGATCGTGGATCTGCTGCATACCCATCAGGTTGACCGCCCGGGAGACGGTCTCGACCTTGCCCGGAAAACCATACAGCACACTGTTCACCACCCGCAGCACACGGGCCGTGATCGCGGCATCGCCGGAGACGGCCTCAGCGAGCTCGAGCACCGAGCTGTCGGGGTCGTCGAGGAGATCCCGGATCCGGTGATAGACGGCCGGCAGGCTGGCAAGTTTTTCGACACAGGCGACGAGTTCTTGGGGTGTGGACATGATGGCTATAATCTGCGGGCGACAAGGCCATTTACGGCAGGTGGGCAGAGTGCTTTAGGGCAGCGCGGCGGGCCCTGCCCGGGGCGGCGGCCGTCGTGACATAAATCCTGGTTGCCAGCAAGTCCTGTGCCGGTTTCGGCAATCGGACACGGCCACTTGACGATTGCCAAAGAGGAAGCCGGCCGGCCTTGCTATGCTCCTTTGCAACGATCCCTTCACGGCTTGCCGAGGGGGCTCGTGAAACATGGAGAAAAGAGTCCTTGATGAAACTACTGAGCTGGAACATCCAGTGGGGACGGGGCGCTGACGGTGAGACCACGCTGCAGCGAACGGTGTCCGCCATTCGTACGCTGGGCGACTTCGATGTGATCTGTCTTCAGGAGGTGGCGGTTGGTTTTGCCGGCCTTCAGGGCGGCGCGCCCGTTGATGGGGTGGCCGTGCTGGCCGCGGCCTTCCCCGGCTACAGCGCCCATTTCGCCGAGGCCGTCGACATGCCCGACGGCCAGGGCGGGCGCAGCCTGTTCGGCAACCTCACGCTGTCGCGCCTGCCGGTGGGGCAGGTTTTCCGGCACAGCCTGCCGCGCCCGCCCGAAGAGGGCGTGCCGAGCATGCCGCGGGTGTGCCTCGAGGTGATCGTCGAGGGCCCGCAAGGCCCGCTGCGGGTGATGAACACCCACCTGGAGTACTACTCGCGCATCCAGCGCATGACCCAGATCGCCGCGCTGCACACCCTGCAATGCGACGCGGTCCGCCTGGCCGCCATGCAGCCCGCCGCCGAGGGTGACGACGCCAAGGCCGGCTCACCCTTTGCGACCCTGCCGCGGCCGGCTTCGGCGGTGATCTGCGGTGATTTCAACTGCGAACCGGGCAGCCCGGAGTACTACCGCATGACGGCCCCCATCAGCGCCGACGTATCGGGCTGGGAGGACGCCTGGCGCGCCTGCTACGGCGAGATCGCACACCTGTGTACGGTCGGCCTGAACGGCGCGGAGTGGCCGGATCGAGCCTATTGCTGTGATTATTTTTTCGTGAGCGCCGACCTCGTCGACCACGTCGAGGCGGTGGCGGTGGACCAGAACACCGCCGCCTCAGATCACCAGCCCATCATCCTCACCATCGCCTGAAAGCCGCCGGCAAGGCATGCCCTGGCCCGCCACCAGGACAATGCGGGCTTCTCACGGAAACGCAGGGTCGCCTCAGATTGTCGCGACACCACGGTGGGTGGGCCGGGCAAAGCCCCGCCCTGGGAGCACTCAGAGCTGGACCAGCTTGTCCTCGTAGCGCCGGGCGTTGTGTACGTAATTGGTGGCGCTGGCCTTGAGCTTGGCGATCTCGTGGTCGGTCAGCTCACGGATGATGCGGCCGGGCGAACCGCACACCAAAGAGCGGTCCGGGATGACCTTGCCTTCGGGGATCAAGGAGTTCGCGCCGATCAGGCAGTGCTTGCCGATCACCGCCCGGTTGAGCACCACGGCATTGATGCCGATCAGCGAGCCTTCACCCACCGTACAGCCGTGCAGCATGGCCTTGTGGCCGACGGTGACGTCACGGCCGATGTCGAGGGGAACGCCGTCGTCGGTGTGCAGCACCGCAGCGTCCTGGACATTGGTGTTCTCGCCGATGGTGATCGGGTCGTTGTCGCCCCGCAGGATGGCCCCGAACCACACATTGACGTTGCGTCCGAGGTGGACATCGCCAATCACCGTGGCATTGTCTGCAATCCAGACACCTTCATGCAGTTGCGGGCTGTGCTCTCCGAGGCGGTAAATCGGCATGTATTTTTCCTGTTTTTGGTTGAGTTTCGCCCGTGCCGCCGAATGGCCGGGCGAAGAGCGCGCCATAATATCAGGGTAATGATCGAGTGCAAGGGAAAAGCGCCCGTGCTACCGCTTTCCGCAAGGGAACCAAAGGCTTAGTGGGCTTCGAAGGCGTTCTTTCGAGTGCCACCCCCCCTACGACAACAGGAGAAAAAACCCGTGAGCAGCCAGGATTTCGTTCTTTTCGAGCAGCGTGAGGCCATCGTCACGCTCACCCTCAACGCCCCCGAGGCCCGCAATGCGCTCTCCAGCCAGGCCCAGTGGGACGCCGTGGTGGCCGCCTGCGAGCGGGTGCAGGCCGACCCGACGGTGAAGGTGGTGATCCTCACCGGTGCCGGCAGCGCCTTCTGCGCGGGGGGCAACGTCAAGGATTTCCGCGACAAGCGCGGGTTGGCGGCGGGCAGCGGGATGGATGTGCGGGACAACTACCGGCGCGGCATCCAGCGCATTCCGCTGGCCTTCCACCGCCTCGACGTGCCGACCATCGCCGCCGTCAATGGCCCGGCCATCGGCGCCGGCTGCGACCTGGCATGCATGGCCGACATCCGCATCGCTTCCGAGAAGGCCAGCTTCGCCGAGAGCTTCGTGAAGCTGGGGCTGATCCCCGGCGACGGCGGCGCGTGGCTGCTGCAGCGGGTGGTCGGCTACGCCCGGGCCGCCGAGATGAGCTTCACCGGCGAGCTGGTGGATGCCCAGGCGGCGCTGGCGATGGGCCTGGTGTCGCGGGTCGTGCCCCACGCGGCGCTGCTAGCCGAGGCCAACGCGCTGGCCGAGCGCATCGCCGCCAACCCGGGCCAGGCCCTGCGCATGACCAAGCGCCTGATGCGCGAGGCCCAGACCAGCCGGCTCGACTCCATCCTCGAGCTCTCCGCCGCCTACCAGGCCCTCACCCACGGCTCGGCCGAGCACGACGGCGCGGTGGCCGCCTTCCTCGACGGCCGCAAGGGCTGAGCGATGGGCGCCGACCTCGCCGAGCTGAGCCGCCTCGTCACCGCCTTCCGCGACGCCCGCGACTGGGCGCAGTTCCATTCCCTGCGCAGCCTCATCGTGTCGCTCAACCTCGAAGCCGGCGAGCTCCTCGAGCTCACCCAGTGGAAGGCCGACGACGAGATCGAGGCGCTGCCGGCCGATCTCCACGGCCGCGAGGCGCTGGAAGACGAATGCGCCGACGTGCTGATGTACCTGCTGCTCATCGCCGACCGGGCGGGCATCGACCTGGAGGCGGCGACCCGTGCCAAGCTCGTCAAGAACGAGGCCAAGTACCCGGTCGAACGTTTCCGCGGTTCATCCCGCAAGTACGACGCCGCGGGCTGACCTCCGCCGCCCGGCCGCCCACGCAAAACCGGCGGGCGGGCGGTCGAGGTGTTAGCATCGCGCCCCTGATCTTTCGTTTCTGCGCCGCTGCGCCAACGCCATGCTGAGTTATCGCCACGCCTTCCACGCCGGCAACCACGCCGACGTGCTCAAGCACTTCGTGCTCGTCCAGTTGCTCGAATACTTCAACCAGAAGGACAAGCCCTACTGGTACATCGACACCCCCGCCGGGGCGGGCTGCTACGCGCTGGACGAGGCCTTTGCCCGCAAGAACGCCGAGTTCGATGAGGGCGTCGCGCGCCTCCTCGGGCGCAAGGACGTGCCCTCCGAAGTGAAGAGTTATCTCAAGGTGGTGCGCGACCTGAACAACAACACCGGCAAGCTGCGCCTCTACCCGGGCTCGCCGTGCTGTGCCGCGCCGCTCTTGCGCGCCGACGACCGGATGCGCCTGTTCGAGCTCCACCCGGCCGACTGCCGGCTGCTGCGGAAAACGTTCGAGGACGAGGGGAGCAAGGCCATCGTGCTGGAGCAGGACGGCTTCACCGGCATCAACGCCTTCCTGCCGCCCCCGACGCGCCGCGCGCTGGTGCTGATCGACCCGCCCTACGAGGTCAAGACCGATTACCGCACGGTGGTGGCCATGCTCAAGGAAAGCCTGCGCCGCTTCCCGACCGGCACCTACATGGTGTGGTACCCGAAGCTCCACAGCATGCAGTCCCGCGAGCTGCCCGAGAAGCTCAAGCGCCTGCCCGACACCAAATGGCTGCATGTGAGCATGGACGTGCACAAGCCGGCCGACGATGGCTTCGGGATGCACGGCAGCGGGCTGTTCATCATCAACCCGCCGTGGACACTGCCGGCCACCCTGAAAAAGGTGATGCCCTGGCTGGTCGAGGTGCTGGGGCAGGACGAGGGCGCGTCGTTCAAGCTGGAGTTCGAGATCGCCTGATCACCCGGCGGCTTTGCCCGGGTGAACGAGCGAGGGGCCTGCATGACTGCAGGCCCCTCGTGTTTTTACTGCGCCCGGCGGACGCTGCTGCGGCTTACAGCAGGTTCATCTTCTTGGCGGCTTCGGTGAGCTGACCGCGGAAGTCCGGGTGGGCGATGCCGATCAGGGCCTGGGTGCGCTGCTTGGCGCTCTTGCCGCGCAGCTGGGCCACACCGTACTCGGTCACCACGTAGTTGATGTCGTTCTTCCTGGTGGATACGTGGGTGCCCGGGGTGAGGGTCGGGACGATGCGCGAGATCGTGTTGTCCTTGGCCGTCGAGGGCAGCACGATGAAGGCCTTGCCGCCCTTGGAACGGTTGGCCGAACGCACGAAATCGGACTGGCCGCCGGTGCCGGAGTAGGGCAGCGGGCCGAGGCTCTCTGAACCGCACTGGCCCAGGAAGTCGATCTCCAGCGTGGCGTTGATGCACATCAGGTTGTCGTTCTGGCCAGCGATGTACGGATCGTTGGTGAAGTCGACCGGGTGCATCTCGACCATCGGGTTGCGGTGCAGGAACTTGTAGAGCTTCTTGGAGCCGAGGGCGAAGGTGGCGACCATCTTGCCGGGCATGAAGTTCTTGCGGCGGTTGGTGACGGCGCCGGCCTCGAGGAGCGTGAGGATGCCGTCGCCCACCATCTCGGTGTGGATGCCGAGGTCGTGCTTGTGGGTGAGCTGCATCACCACGGCGTCGGGGATGCCGCCGTAGCCGATCTGCAGGGTCGAGCCGTCGTCGATCATGTCGGCCACGTACTTGCCGATGGCTTCCTGCACCGGCCCGATGGTCGGCAGGCCAACCTCGAGCACCGGCTCATCGTTCTCGACCAGCGCGGTGACCTGGGAGATGTGGATGTGGCAGTTGCCGAAGGCGAACGGCACGTTGGGGTTCACCTCGACGACGACGGCGCGGGCCTTGCGGATCGCGGCCATCGTGTAGTCGGGGGCCAGGCCCAGCGAGAAGTAACCGTGCTCGTCCATCGGCGAGACCTGGGTGAACACCACCTCGGCGGGCATCAGGCCACGATCGATGAGCTGCGGCATCTCGGAGAAGTAGCTGGGGTAGAAGTCACCCACGCCCTCCTTGAAGCCCGGACGCGTGGCGCCGCTGAAGAAGTAAGCCACGTGGCGCACGTTTTCGGCGGTGGTCGGGTCGAGGTAGCCGAACTTGCGCACGGCCAGGATCTGCGACACCTTGACGTCGCGGAAGTCGCGACGGTGCTCGGACAGGGCGCTGAGGAGCGCCGGCGGCTCGGCAACGGCGGTCGGCACGACGATGGTGTCGCCGTTATGAACATTACGGATCGCCTCGGCGGCGGTGACGCGCTTGGCTGCGTACTGGGCGTGAACTGTCATCTGTTTTTTTCCCTCGTGGCTGTCTTATAAAAGCATCAAACCATACTTTCTCAGCATGGTGAGTACTGAATTGTATCGCTCCCCCGTGCCCCGTCGTCTGGCCTGGGTCAAGGAATGCACTTCTGGAAACCCGCCGTCGTCACGGGCTCGCCGAGCGATCGCGGCCAAGGCAGGTGCGATGGCGGCTGTCGACCCGCTCGGCGAACCAGGCGGTGGTGAGCTTGCGCTGGATCTTGGGGCTTTTGAGGTCGATCCGGGGCATCGCCTCGCGGGGCTGGCGGCTGCCGGCCCGGGCATCGGCCGCTGCAAAGACGCGGCTGTAGAGGCTGGTCTGGGCGAAGGCGGCGCTCTTCTCGAGGCGCAGGTCGCGCTTGATCTCGGCCGGGCTGAGGCCGAGCCGGGGGACGAGCTCGAGGAGGGCGCTGAAGGTGGCGCTCGGCTCGTCGGAGGGCTGGCCGCCCTGGTAGCGCAGCAGGTCGCCGTCGAGGGTCAGGCTGCGCCCGCCGAGCTGCGCCACGGCGGCCTGGAAGGCCACGTTGCGGCTGCTGTAGCGGCCGGCGTTGAAGTCGGCGAAGCGATACAGGGGGCGGCTGTAGGGCGCGGGGTAGTCGAGCAGGATCGCGATGCCGAAATAGAGGCCTCCGCGGCGGGTGAAGACTTCGTTGCGGACGCTGCCACGCCGGGGATAGGGGTAAGCCTTTTCGCGCACCTGTTCCTCGGCAAACGCCACGCTGACCTGCATCGGGCCGCCGGTGCGCACCGGGTTGTAGCCCCCGAGCAGGGCTTTGCCGTTGGGGAGTTCGGAGATCATGTCCTCGAAGAGGGCGTTCATCTCCTTCTCGGTGCGCAGGGCGTCGATGCGCGCCTTGTAGCTGCGCCCGTCGGGGGAGGTCTTGAGCATGGCGGCATCCACCAGCAGGCGCGGCAGGTGCAGGCGCTCGCGGCGGACGTCGATCTCCTTCCAGACGATCTGGGGCAGGCCGGGCACCACCGGGTCGGCCTGGAAGGTGGATTCCTGCTCGATCACCGCCACGGCCGCGCAGATGTTGTCGGGCGTTGGCGGGATCTTGAGCGCGGCGAAAGCCGAGAAGATGTCGGCCGCCCAGCCGTCCCGGTCGCGCACCTGGGGCGGCAGGAAACCCGCGACCCGCGCCCGGCCCTCACGCTCGGAGGGGTAAGCGGGCTGCGGGGCCGGCCTGGCCGGGGTCGTCGGCGGGGCGACAACTGCGGGCGGCAGTGGCGGAGGCAGGCCCGGGGCGGGCGCGGAGGGCTGCTGCCGCGGCTGGGTTTGTACCGGCGGGCTGTCGGGCAGGCTCGGCGAACGGCGAGACTCCACCGGGCCGGTGGTGGCGCAGGCCGACAACAGCACGCCCAGGCCTGCGGCGATGCCAATGCGCAGCGCTCCGGCCGTACGTGGAGCCTTCAAGATTTTGCGGCGTCCTGTTCGGCCTTCGCCAGCCGGCTCAGCGTGCGGGTGTAATAGGCTGCGTAGGCAAGACCGACGAAGGCCATCAGGCCGGTCATCAGCAGCGCGCCCTCGACGGGCTGGCCCGCGAGGACGTTCACCACGAAGGAGTAGCCGAGGACGAGGGCCGCGGCAAAGCCGCCGATGATGCGGATCAGCGCAAAGGTCTTTTGTTGCTTGGGAGTCGGACTGGCCATTGGATCTGGAAATGGAATTGAGGCTGCAGATGTGGAAAGGGCGACGCGGATGAATCGGCTTCGATTCTCCCACATCGCCCGGCGGGCGGAAGCGCCTGCAGTTTACAGGACCACGCGCCCCAGCCAGTAGCCCGCGGCGGCGATCAGGGCCGAGCACGGGATCGTCAGGACCCAGGCCCACACGATGCTGCCGGCGATGCCCCAGCGCACTGCCGCCGTCCGGCGCACCGAACCGACACCGACGATGGCGCCGGTGATGGTGTGGGTGGTGGACACGGGAATGCCGAGGGAGGTGGCCAGGAAGAGCGTAATGGCGCCACCGGTTTCGGCGCAAAAGCCGCCGACCGGCTTGAGCTTGGTGATGCGCTGGCCCATGGTCTTGACGATGCGCCAGCCGCCGAACAGGGTGCCGAGGCCGATGGCCATGTAGCACAGCACCACGACCCAGTTGGGCACGGGGTCGTTGGTGCCGGTGACGCCCGCGGCGATAAGCAACATCCAGATGATGCCGACGGTTTTTTGCGCGTCATTGCCGCCGTGCCCCAGGCTGTAGAGCGCCGCCGACACCAGCTGGAGGCGGCGGAACCATTTGTCGACACGGCGCTGGGTCTTGTTGCGGCATATCCAGGCCACCGCGACCAGGATCAGCGAACCCAGCACATAGCCGAACAGCGGTGAGATGACGATGAAGGCCACCGTCTTCATGATGCCGGAACCGATCAGCGGGTCGGTGCCGGCCTTGGCGATCGCTGCACCGACGATGCCGCCGATAAGCGCGTGGGAAGAGCTCGACGGGATGCCGTAGTACCAGGTGACGATGTTCCAGGCGATGGCGCCGAGGAGGGCGCCGAAGATGAGGTAGTGGTCAACCACCCCGGGATCGATGATGCCCTTGCCGACGGTGCCGGCCACCTTGAGCTGAAAGATGAAGAGCGCGATGAAGTTGAAGAAGGCCGCCCAGGCAACCGCCTGGTGGGGCTTCAGCACCCCGGTGGAGACGACGGTGGCGATGGCGTTGGCGGCATCGTGGAAGCCGTTCATGAAGTCGAACAGCAGGGCGATGACGACCAGCCCGGCGATGACCCAGAACCCGATCTGTACGTGTTCCATGGCGATGCTCAGGCGTTTTCCAGCACGATGCCTTCAACGATCTTGGCGACGTCCTCGCAGCGGTCCGTGATGGATTCGAGCTGCTCGTAGATGGCCTTGAGCTTCATGACCTGCAGGGCGTCCCGCTCGTCGCGGAACAGCCGGGACATGGCGCCGCGCATGATGCGGTCGGCGTCGGTCTCGAGCTGGTCGATCTCCTGGCAGGTTTGCAGGATGGCGCTGGCGTTGTCCATGTTGGAGAGCAGCCCGACGACGATCTTGACCCGGTTGCAGCACGACAGGCTCACGTTGGTGAGCTGGACGGCTTCGGGGGTGATGCGCTGGATGTGGTAGAGCGTGGTGCACTCGGCGACGTCCTGGATGGTGTCGAGGATGTCATCCATGGCGTTGATGAGGCTGTGGATCTCGTCGCGGTCGAGGGGGGTGATGAAGCTCTTGTGGGCCTGGGCGACGGTCTCGTGGGTGATCTTGTCGGCGGTCTGTTCGATCGTCTCGATGGCGGAAATGTGCTGCTCGGCCCCGGCGAGGTCGTCCATCAGGGCAACCAGCTGGTGGGCGCCGAGGACGATCTGCTCGGCGTGGTCGTTGAAGAGTTCGAAGAAACGGCCCTCTTGGGGCAACAGGCGTCCAAACATGGCGTCGAGTGTTACACGGTGATGAATGTAACGTGACATTTTACCAGAGCCCCCTTTCCCGTGTGGCTTGTTCCATGGGCTTCTCCGGGGTCCAGTCATCCCGCCCCGTGCCGTAAATACCAAATTGGGCAAAGTCTGGAAGGCGTCCTGCCAGAAGGACAGGCTGCCCGGGAGAGTGACATGCCGCTGGGTGGATTGACACTGTCGGAGCTGATCGGGGCCTTGAGCCATGCCCTCGACATCACGGAAGGCCAGGCAGAGGGGCACTGCGTGCGCAGCTGCTGGATAGGCATGCACGTGGGGCGTGCGATGGGCCTCCCCGACGAGACGCTGTGGGAGCTCTACTACACGCTGCTGCTTAAAGACCTGGGCTGCAGCAGCAACGCGGCGCGGATCTGCGAGCTCTACCTCACCGACGACCTCTCGTTCAAGCACGACTTCAAGACGGTGAATGGCAGCCTGCCCAAGGTGCTGAAGTTCGTGATCGGCCACACGGGGCTGGGGGCTGGGCTCACGGAGCGCTTCAAGGCGATCGCCCATATCGTCCAGCACGGCGACGAGATCGCCCAGGAGCTGATCCAGACCCGCTGCACGCGGGGCGCCGACATCGCGCGCCAGTTGCGCTTCGGCGATGGCGTGGCGGCCGGAATCCACAGCCTGGACGAGCACTGGAACGGCGGCGGGCGGCCGAAGCGCCTGAAGGGCGAGGCGATCCCGGTGCTGTCGCGGATCGCCCTGCTGGCCCAGGTGGTGGATGTGTTCAACGTGTCCGATGGCGCCGACGCAGCCTGCTGGGAGGTGGAAGACCGCTGTGGCAGCTGGTTCGACCCGGCGGTGGTGTCCGCCTTCCGGCGCTGCGCGGCAGACCCGGCGTTCTGGGAACAATTGTCGGCGCCGAGCCTGGAGGCGGCCGTCTTCGCCCTGGAGCCGGGGCGCTTCGTGGTGGCGCTGGACGAGGATTACCTCGACGAGATCGCGATTGCCTTTGGGCAGGTGGTGGACGCCAAGAGCCCCTACACGGCCGGGCACAGCGCCCGGGTGGCGCTATACACCGAAGGGATCGCCGCCGAACTGGGGCTCGACGAGCAGCGGCGACGCTGGCTGAGGCGCGCAGCGCTGCTCCACGACATGGGCAAGCTGGGCGTCAGCAACGCGGTGCTCGACAAGCCGGGCAAACTCGACGAGGACGAATGGGCGGCGGTGAAGCGCCATGCCCAGTACACCGAATCGATCCTGTCGCGCATCGACGCCTTCGGCGAGCTGGCCCAGGTGGCCGGCGCCCACCACGAGCGCCTCGACGGGCGGGGCTACCCCCGCGGTCTGCAGGCGGCCGAGATCAGCCTCGAGACGCGGATCATCACCACCGCCGACATCTTCGATGCGATCACCGCCGAGCGCCCCTACCGGGGCGCGGTGCCGGTGGCCAAGACGCTGGCGATCATGCGTGAGGAGGTGGACAAGGCCATCGACGCCCGCTGCCTGGCTGCGCTGGAGCGGATCGTCGGTAGCCTGGGCCTGGGCTGAAGCAGGCGCGGAGCCCGCTCAGGGCTTGGGCTTGCGGGCCTTGAAGCCGCCAGCGGGCTTGTCGAAGCCGCCTTCCTTGCGGAAAGGCTTCTTGGGCGGCGCACCACGACCGCCGCGCTCGCGGCTGGCCTCTTCGGGGCTGGCGAGGCGGATGTTCAGCAGCTGCTGGCGCACCCGGGCGCGGCGCAGGATCTGGAGGACATCATTGGGCAGGTCGGATGGCAGCTCGACGGTGCTGTAGTCTTCGAAGAGGTTGATCTGACCGATGAAGCGGCTCTCGATGCCGGCCTCGTTGGCGATGGCGCCGACGATATCCTTGGGGCTGGCCATGTGCTCGCGGCCCACGTCGATGCGGTAGCGGGCGAGGCGGCCCTCGGCGTAGTCGCGGCGGCGCTCGAGGATCTCGCTGCGGTTGTCCCGCGCTTCGCGAGCCGGACGCTCAGGCTTGCCGCCGCCGGCGGCGAGCTGGGCGATGTCGGGCCGGCCGGTGTCGGGCATCTGGAGCGGCCTATCCTTTTGGGCCAGGAAGGCCAGCGCAGCGGCGATCGTGTGGACGTCGGCGTCGTGCTTTTCTTCGATGGCGGCGATCACGTCGAGGAAGAAGCCGAGGTCTTCCGAGGCCAGGACTTCGGACACCTGCTGGCGGAAGGCTGCCACCCGCTTGTCGGCCACGGCCTCGCGGCTGGGCAGCTTGAGGGGCTCGATGGGCTGCTTGGTGGCGCGCTCGATCTGGCGCAGCAGGTGAGTCTCACGGGGCGCGACGAAGAGGATCGCGTTGCCATTGCGGCCGGCCCGGCCGGTGCGGCCGATGCGGTGCACGTAGGCCTCGGTGTCGTAGGGGATGTCGTAGTTGATGACGTGGCTGACGCGGGGCACGTCGATGCCGCGGGCGGCCACGTCGGTAGCGACGACGATGTCGAGGGTTTCGTTCTTGAGCTGCTCGATGACCCGCTCGCGCAGCTGCTGGGTCATGTCGCCGTTGAGGCAGGCGGCGGCGTAGCCACGGGCTTCAAGCTTCTCGGCGAGCTCGACGGTGGCGGTCTTGGTGCGCACGAAGACGATGGCGGCATCGAAGTCGTCCTCGACCTCAAGGATGCGGGTGAGGGCGTCGAGCTTGTGCGGGCCGGCGATCTGCAGGAAGCGCTGCTTGATGGTCGACACGGTGGCCGTGGCGGCCTTGATCTTGATCTCCTTCGGGTCGCGCAGGTAACGGTGGGCGACACGCCGGATGGCGTCGGGCATGGTGGCCGAGAACAGCGCGGTCTGGCGGGCCGTGGGCGTGTGCTCGAGGATCCATTCGACGTCGTCGATGAAGCCCATGCGCAGCATTTCGTCGGCTTCGTCGAGGATCAGCGTGGTGAGGCCTTCGAGGTTGAGGCTCTTGCGCTCGAGGTGGTCCATGACGCGGCCGGGCGTGCCGACCACCACATGGGCGCCGCGCTGAAGCTGGCGCAGCTGGACGACCATGCTCTGGCCGCCGTAGATGGGCAGCACATGGAAGCCGGGCATCTTGCTGGCGTAGCGCTGGAAGGCCTCGGCCACCTGGATTGCGAGCTCGCGGGTGGGGGTGAGGACGAGCACCTGCGGGTTGCGCTGGTTGATGTCGACCTGGTCGAGGGCGGGCAGGGCGAAGGCGGCGGTCTTGCCGGTGCCGGTCTGGGCCTCGCCCAGGATGTCGTGGCCGGCGAGCAGATGCGGGATGCAGGCGGCCTGAATGGGCGACGGGGTCTCGTAGCCGATCTCGGCGAGGGCGGCCAGAATGGGCGCCTGGAGATCGAGCTGGTCGAAGCGTTCGATGGTTGCAGTCATGGGTGCGGGACGCGGGCCGGGTGAAGGGTGAAGCGGTCTTGGGCCCGGGAGAAAGAGGCGGCTTCAAATAATCGTTAATTTTACCGGAAGCGCGCCTCGCCGTCCCGCTGGCCGGCTTACGGGCGTTTGACGACCGCCGCGTCCTGCCCGAAGAGGACCTTTCGGGCGGCTTCGTCCATCACCGGGGCCGGGTTGATCTGCGCCGTGAGAGCGTAGGCGCGGGCGGTGGCCGGCCGGGCGCCGATGGCCTCGAACCAGCGCTTGAGGTGGGGAAAGTCATCGAGGTTCTGGCGCTGCTTGTCGTGGGGCACGACCCACGGGTAGCAGGCCATGTCGGCGATGGAGTAGGCGTCGCCGGCGATGAAGGGGCGGTCGGCGAGGCGCTTGTCGAGCACCGAGTAGAGGCGGGCGGTTTCCTTGACGTAGCGCTCGATGGCGTAGGGCACGACCTCGGGAGCGTACTGGGTGAAATGGTGGTTCTGCCCGGCCATCGGCCCGAGCCCGCCCATCTGCCAGAACAGCCACTGAAGGGTGTCGATGCGCTGCCGCGGGTCGGCGGAGAGGAAGCGGCCGGTCTTTTCTGCCAGGTAGAGCAGGATCGCGCCGGATTCAAAAACCGAAATCGGCTCACCGCCGCCGGTGGGCGCGGTGTCGACGATGGCCGGGATGCGGTTGTTGGGGGCGATCTTCAGGAAGTCGGGCTGGAACTGCTCGCCCTTGCCGATGTTGATCGGCACGATGCGGTAGGGCAGGCCGGCCTCTTCGAGAAAAAGAGTGATCTTGTGGCCGTTGGGGGTGGTCCAGTAGTAGAGGTCGATCATGGTTGTCCCGTTGTCTTCAGGCGGAAGGGCGGCGCCCGGCGGAGTTCAGGCCTGCTCGGCGCGCACGGCGTCGGCCCAGCAGTTGGGCGTCTCGAACAGGCGCACCCGCTCGAGGCGCAGGTGGTTGCCGTAGATGTCGCGATAGGCCGGGTCGAGGATGCGGAAGGCCTCGGCGGCGAGGTTCTCGGCCGTGGGCACCACGTCGAGGATCACCGTCTTGTGGCCAGGCATGCTCTGCAGGAAGGCGACCACCGCCGTGTCGCCCCGATAGGCGAGGAAGGCGTGATCCCAGACATCAACGACCTGCTGCTTGGCGATCGCCTTGACGTCGCCGAAGTCCATCACCATGCCGTTCACTGGCGAACCGTCGCGCTTGATGGTGTCACCGGACAGCGTGATCTCCAGCGCGTAGCGGTGGCCGTGGAGGTGGCGGCACTGGCTGGCGTGGTCGGGAATGCGGTGGCCCGCGTCGAATTCCAGGCGGCGAGTGATGCGCATGGGAACACCGGAAAATGGAAAATAGAGCAGCTATTATACGCAGCCTCGTTTCAACGCCCGGACCCGCGGCATGAACTCCAGTCAGCAGATGCTCACGGTGAGCGACCACAACCGCAGCTTCATCCACATGACCTACGTTTACCCCGTGGTGTCGCGGCGTGCCGGCGGCGTCTCGGTGGGAATCAACCTCAACCCCAACAACGCCTGCAACTGGCACTGCGCCTACTGCCAGGTGCCGGGCCTCGTCCGCGGCGCAGCGCCGGAGATCGATCTGGCGCAACTGGAGGATGAGCTCAGGCGTTTTCTCGACGAGCTGCTCCACGGCAGCTTCATGGCCGACCACGTCCCGCCCGAGGCGCAGGTGATCCGCGACATCGCCTTTTCGGGCAACGGCGAACCCACCAGCAGCAAGGCCTTTGCCGAGATCGTCGAGCGGGTCGTGGCGATCCGCGACGCGGCGGGGCTGGCCGCCGTGCCGATCCGGCTGATCACCAACGGCAGCCTGGTGGATCGGCCCTACGTGCAGAAGGCCCTGCGAAGCCTGGCGACGGCCGGTGGCGAGGTGTGGTTCAAGCTGGACGGGGGCAGGGCGGAGGAGTTCATGCGCATCAACGGCGTCGACCTGGCGCCCGAGGCCCACGCCCGCCGGCTGGCGCTGTGTGCCTCGCTGTGCCCGACCTGGGTACAGACGTGCATGGTCCGCTGGGACGACGAGGCGCCGTCGGAGGCGATGATGGGCGCCTACCTGGCTGCCCTCGAGCTGGCCGGGCCGAGCGCCTTGCGCGGCGTGCATCTCTACGGCCTCGCCAGGCCTTCACTGCAGCCCGAGGCCGGGCACCTGCAGCGCATGAGCGGCGAAGAGCTCGAACAGATCGCCCTGCGCATCAAGGAAAAAGGGCTGACCGTAGTGGTCAGCCCTTGAGGGAACGACGCCACGCGCAGCTTAGTGGGCGACGCGCTCCTTGCGCTTCGCGCGGGCTTCCTTCTTCAGGGTCTTGAAGAGTTCGGGGTTGGTGGCCTTCAGGTACTCGACCACTTCAACGTCGTCCTTCTTGATCTTGCTGATATCGACCTGCTCGATGTGCACCAGGCGCAGCAGGGCCTGCACGGGGCGGGGAATGTTGCGGCCGCTTTCGTAGCGGGAACCGCCACTTTGGGTCACGCCGATCTTGGACCAGAACTGGGATTGGTTCATGCCCAGCTTACGACGGATTTCACGCACATCAACTTTTTCGGTGGTCTTCATTTTTGCAGTCCTCAAGGGGTTTTTAGTCTGGTAGCCATAACAACGGTCTAGCCGTCTATGTCTATAACTTTCGTTATATGTCGAAAAGTATAGATCACTACTCGTGAGACATACAATGCCCTACTTGCAATGATTAGGGTTTTCCACACAGATTTCTTGTGACGTGATACACGCAATCTCGGGAAAACACCCCCTCAGCACGGGAAGCTGCAAGATTTCG
>RRZT010957698.1_pt1 | contig 17488 bp, 11 predicted proteins | sample 2165551 | NCBI WGS metagenome assembly RRZT01 (sample SAMN10456910, study PRJNA506462) | wastewater metagenome | biome: wastewater; feature: sludge; material: wastewater sludge; isolation source: wastewater sludge with Escherichia coli K12::gfp cells carrying plasmid... | place: USA: Moscow, Idaho...
CACCCCCAACGCGTCATCGCACACCCCGGTCACCAACGCATCGGCGAAACCCTCGGTCAAGGCCCCCACCCCGACCGCACCACCCGCCCCCTCGACCGACATTTCGGTCGCGGCCGGGGTGTGGAGCAGTTGTGTCGCCATGCCCTATTCTCTCGAACACAGCTTCGAGTGTCAACCCGAAAACGCCTGTGCCAGAACGCTCTCAGCGAAATCCTCGACGAGTCCCGGGGTTTGCCCTACGGCAGGTCCACCACCGGCGACGGCCCCGCCGCCACCGCTGCACTGCCGGCGACGTCACTGGCCGCCACGCCCGACCGACAGGGTGTCTCGTCGACCGCCCTATCCACCCAAGCCTTTCGTATCCACCCAAGCCGCAGCGAACAACGGGGCGGGCGCGGCATACCGGGGCGAGCCTGCGAACTAGGCTGCCGGCATGGTGACGGCGGCGCAGCTTGAGGTGGTGTCCTCGGCTCTCGTCAACCACGCAATGGGCCACAACGGGATCGGCTTCGTGCAGCGCATCGTCCTCGCCGCCGGCAGCGAGCCTCTCACGGACCTGCAGCTGAGCGCCGACCTCGTCGACAGTGCTGGCGCGATACTGACCCGGCCGTGGCATCACCACCTCGACGCGTTGGATGCCGGCGGCTGCGTCGTGCTGGACAACCCACCGGTGCGCCTGGACCCGGCGGCTATCTCCAGCGTCGAGGAGCCGACGCAGGCCGAGCTACGGGTGACGGTCACGGCCTCCGGTATGCCGGTGGCGCACCTCGGCGCGCCGGTGCGGGTGCTCGCGGCGCGGCAATGGCTGCTCGAGCCGACCGCGGCGGTGCTGTCGTTGGAACTGCTGGCTGCCTTCGTGCAGCCCAACCATCCGGCGGTCGCCGGGATGCTCGGCGAGGTCGCTACCGCGCTCGAGAAAGCCACACGGAGTGGTTCGTTGGCCGTCTCGCACGCCTCACCCGAGCGTGTCGACGCGATCGTCGCCGCGGTCTGTCAGGTGCTGCTCGACCGGGGCATCTACTACGCCGAGCCGCCCGCCTCGTGGGGCTATGGGCAGCTCGTGCGCTCACCCGGCGATGTCCTGGAGCACCGGGTGGGCACCTGCCTCGACACGACGGTGACCCTCGCGAGCATCCTGGAACACCTCGGGTTGGCTCCGGTGCTGTGGATCGCCCGAGGCCACGCCTTCTGCGGCTATTGGCGCCGGCCGGACGCCGCACTTCCCGACGCCGCGAGCCTGCAGACCGCGCTCGGGGTGAACGCCGTCGACCTCGGGCTCATGGGCGTCATCGAGACGACGATGCTCACCCGCGAACGTCGCCCCCCGGCCGACCTGTTCCGGCGGGTCAGCCAGGCGCCGAAGGACCGCTATTTCCATGGCGGGCAGTCCGATCTCGTCGGCGTCGTCGACGTGGCGATGGCCCGGCTGCTGCAGGTCTACCCGGTGCCGGCCCGACGGCTGCGGACCGACGGGGTCGTCGAGATCGTCGACTACCGTCCGGCACCGAGCGACGGCCTGCCCGGCGCAGCCGGCGCAGCGGATCACCCGAGCCCCGCCACCCCGCTCGATCGCCCTGCGGCACAGGAGGACCCACCGCCACCCCGGGTGCAGGCATGGAAGAACAGCCTGCTCGACCTCACTCTGCGCAACCGGCTGCTCAACTCCGCGCGAGGCGTCACCCAACTGCCACTACTCATGCCCGGCGAGCATCTGGGCCTGCTCGCCGACATCCTGCAACGCGGCGGTAGCGTCGCCCTACGGGCCGTGGACGACCTGGGCGGCGCGGTCGCCGGGCAGGCCGCTCGCGACGCCTACGGGCTGCCCGCCGACATCCAACGACGGATGCTGCGCGAACGATCCACCGTCTACACCGCCGCCGACACCGAGACACACAAGGCCCTCGTCGCCCGGTTGCGCTACCGCGCCCGCACGGGTCTGCAGGAGACCGGCGCCAACCCGCTGGCGGTCGCCCTCGGCACCGTGCAATGGCGCTTGGGCGAGCGTGAGCTGACCGCTCCCCTGGTGCTGGCTCCGGTCGAGCTCAAGGGCCTCATCCAGCCCTACAAGATCGTCTTCGACGACTCCGGCGCCGTGACCGTGAACCTGTCGCTCCTGGAGAAGCTGCGCCTCGAATTCGGGGTCACCGTGCCAGGACTCGATCCGCTGCCCACCAGCGCCGACGGCGAAGGGGTCGATGTCGACGCCGTCGTGCGATCGGTGCGCGAGGCCCTCGCCGCGGCCGGGCTACCCTTCACGGTCGTCACCGACGCCCGGCTGGCCATCGTCGGCTTCACGGGCTATCTGTTGTGGCGCGACCTCGACGAACACTGGCGGCGGTTCCTCGACCAACCGGTCGCCCGGCACCTGGCCCTCACTCCCACAGACCGATTCGTCGACCCGCAGGCCACCGAGGTCGACACCACGGTCGCCGCACTCGATGCCGTCGTCGCCGCGGCGCCGATCCCGGCGGACGGCTCTCAAGCCGAAGCCGTCGCGGCCGCGCGCGCCGGGCGCACCTTCGTGTTGGAGGGTCCACCCGGCACCGGCAAGTCGCAGACCATCACGAACATCCTCGCCGACCAACTCGCCCATGGCCGCACGGTGCTCTTCGTCGCCGAGAAAGGGGCCGCGCTCGATGTCGTGCGCCGCCGACTCGCCGACGTCGGTCTGCTGCCCTATGCACTGGACCTGCACGACGAGCACGCCCGCCCGGCCGTGGTGCGCGAGCGGTTGCGAACCGCCCTCGCCCAACTCCCCCACGCCGACGATGAAGGGCATCGGGCCGCCGCTGCGGACGTCACCGCCACGTCCGCCACCCTTGCCTCGTATGCCGCGCGCCTGCACGCACCCAACGCAGCCAGCCTGTCCTACTACACCGCCCACTCCCGCTTGTTGGCCCGCGGCGACGGCCCCACGCTGCCGGTCCCGACCTCGGCGATCGCCGCCGGCAGCGACCTGGACAGCGGCCGTCGCGCCGTCGCCGACGCAGTCGGAGCACTCGAGCTGTTGGACCGGCAGGATTGTGCGGCATGGGGTTTCGCGCGAACCGCGGAGGGGGCCACACTGGCCGACGCGCTCGGGCGGGCCGACGCGGCATACGGGCAGGTGACGCACCGCCTGACGGGCGCACCGGCACCGGCCCGAACGACGCTGGCCGGTGCCGACGATCCGGCGACCCTCGAACGGCTCGCCTGGTTGTTGTCCGATGACGCGACCTCACCGGCCGTGCTGCGCGAGGTCGGCACGCAGCGCTGGCGGCAGGCGCGGGCCGAACTCGACGACCGGCTGCTTCGGCTGCGCGCCCAGGCCGCGCCCCTATTGACCGTCGTCGCACCGCAGGTGTTGACGGTGCCCTTGGGGCCCGTGCGGCAGGGGCTACGGGAGGCCGCTGCGTCGTTCTTCATCGGGCGAAAAGGACGCCTCGTCGCCGCGGCCGCCCCGGTACTCGCGCACGCCCACCCGGGCGCGGCCGTGCCGCCCAAGACCCTGCCGGTGTTCGTCGAGCAGCTCGCCACCCTGGCCGACGAGTGCGACCGGCTCGCCGGTGCCTGGCGGAGCCTGCCCGGCCTGGGTGAGCTGTCGTGGGGCGTCAACCTGCTCACCCCAGAGGGCACCAGCGAGCTGGCACGGCTCTTGGCGGGCATCGACCGCGATACCGGGGTGCTCGACGCGCTCGACCCGGGGCACCGTGCGGCACTCGAATCGGCCCGCCCGGCAGGCGCATTGCTCCTGCCCGAGGCGTATGCCGCGATCCACGGACTCGTCGGCGCGCTCGGCGAGGTCTTCGCTGCGGTCGGCGCCACGGGGGCCGACGTGCTCATCTGGGCGCGTCACTACGGGGGCCTCGTGGATGCCTGGGCCGCGGGGTCGCCGGCCCGAGCCAATGACCTCCCCCAGCGAGTGGCGTTGCGGCGCTGGTGTGCCGGGGTCCAAGCCCTGACCCCCTTGGAGCCGGCCGGCCTGGCACAGGCCCGGTGGGCCCTGCTCACCGGAGCCGTCGCACCGGTCGACGCGCTCGCGGCATACGACCGAGGAGTGGCCCGGGCTGCCCTAGAAGAGCGCTCCGCTGCAATGGGATTGCTTGGCTTCGATGCGCCCGGGCACGACCGCACGGTCGAGCGATTCGTCGACTCGTCACAGCGTCTTCGTGAGAGTCTGCGCGGGGTGCTGCCGCAGCGGCTCGTCGACGCCCGACCCTTCCGACCAGGCGGCTTCTTCGGCAAGGTCGGCTCGCTCGAGCGCGAGGTGAGCCGCACCCGCGGCGGACTGTCGGTGCGTCGGCTCATCCAGGACTATGGAGATGTCATTGCGGCGATCACCCCGTGCGTGCTCGTCAGCCCTGACTCACTCGCTCGTTTCGTGCCACCCGGGTCGATCGACTTCGACCTCGTCGTCTTCGACGAGGCCTCGCAGATCACCGTGCCGGATGCCGTGGGCGCCATCGGCCGGGCTCGGGCCGCGGTGATCGCCGGCGACTCCAGGCAGCTACCCCCGACCTCTTTCGGCGAGCTCGGCAGCGGCGGCCTCGACGATGCCGAGGACGACGCAGCGAGCGACTTCGCGGTGGTGCGTGACGAGGAGTCGATCCTCTCAGAGCTCGTCCACGCCGGGGTGGAGCGACGGTGGCTGTCGTGGCACTACCGCAGCCAGGACGAGTCACTCATCGCGTTCAGCAACGCCCACTACTACGAGAGCCGGCTCTCCTCCTTCCCCGCCTACCCGGGCCAGACCCAGGACACCGGGGTGAGCGTGCACCGGGTCGACGGCACCTTCCACCGCTCCGGCGACGGCGGCCTGTTGCGCACCAATCCGGTCGAGGCCCAGGCGGTCGTCGGCGAGGTGCTGCGCCGTTGGGCCGCCGGGGAGCGCTCGATCGGCATCGTCACCTTCAACCTGCAACAGCGCACCCTCATCGAGAAGATGTTGTGGGACAGCGGGATCGAAGCCATCGTCGAGTCGCTGGCCCGAGGCAAGGACGGCCTCTTCGTGAAGAACCTGGAGAACGTGCAGGGTGACGAGCGCGACGTCATCCTCTTCTCCACGGGCTTCTCGAAGAATCGCCAGGGCGTCCTGCCGCTCAACTTCGGGCCACTGAACCGGGCCGGTGGCGAGCGGCGGCTCAACGTCGCGGTGACCAGGGCCCGGCGGCGTGTCATGGTCTTCACCTCCTTCGAGCCGGAGGACCTACGGGTCGAGGCGACGTCGTCGGTCGGCATTCGGCACCTGCGCGACTACCTCGCGGCCGCCCGCACCGCATCGGGGGCCGGCGCCGCGTCCGGCGCCGATCGACCCACCGATGCACCACCACCCGGCTCCCCCGCGGATTCCGTTGTCCCGGTGAGCGGCCCGGCGGACAGCTCGGCGGGCGCAGGCAGCTCGGTGGGCGCAGGCAGCTCAGTGGGCGCAGGCAGCTCGGTGGCCGACCTGCGGGGGCAGGCAAGCCATCGGGTGACGATCGTCGACCGGCACCGGGACGCCGTCGCGGCAGCACTGCGCGAGGCCGGATTGCAGGTGCGGACCGGCCTCGGCCTGTCCGATTTCAAGGTCGACATCGCGGTCGGTCTGCCCGGCGAGCGGCCCTGCGTGGCGATCCTCCTGGACGACCCGACGTGGGCGGCCCGACGCACCACGGCCGATCGCGACGGGTTGCCGGTCACCGTGCTGCGCGATGTGATGGGCTGGCCGGCCGTGCTCCGTGTCTGGCTGCCGGCCTGGCTGGCCGATCCAGCACAGGTCGTGCAGGCTGTGCTGGCCCAGACCCAGGTGGCGGCCCGGGCCCCACGCCGCGTCGGAGAGCGAGTGGTCAGCACAGCCATCGGCATGCCAACTCCGGAGTCGACCACGCCCCCCGAGCCGGACCTCCCATCCGACGCCACGTTCGACCACCCGCACGACGCCCCCGCGGATGCCCCCGCGGATGCCCCCGCAGATGCCCCCGCAGATGTCCCTGAAGGCACCGCGCCGGCCGCCGCCGGCCAGCCGAACGACTTGGCGCTGCAGGGCGCCGGCCTGAGCCATCCCGCGGGAGCGCCGGCGCGGCCGTTGGGCGCAGATCTCTACCAGCCGTTCTCGGTGAGCCGACTCGCCTCGGCGGCACGGCTCGACGCCCTGCATGTGACCCGCAATGCCGAGGCCGCCCGCGCCCTGCTGCAGGACATCGTCGTCGCGGAGGGCCCCGTGAGCCTGCAGCGGGCGGCGCTGCTCGTCGTGCGCTGCCACGGCCTGAGCCGACTCACCCCACAGCGGCTCACCGACCTACGCCGGCTCACGCCGAGCGAACTGCGCCGCGACCCGGAAGACGGTTTCCTCTGGCCCGTTGACCGTGATCCACTGCGGTGGAACGGCTTCCGCACCTGGGATCAGCCGCTCAAGGAGCGACCCCTGGAGGAGATCGCGCTGCGCGAGCTGGCCAACGGCGCCGTGGCGATCACCCGTTCGGCGATGGGCATCGGCATCGAGGATCTGCTGCGCGAGACGCTGCGCCTCTTCGGCGGCACCCGCCTGACCGACGCACCTCGCCAGCGGCTGGCGGCGGCAGTCACCCTGGCCGAAGCACGCGGTCGGCTCCGCGTGCTCGGCGGTGTCGCGACGCCTCAGGACGCACCCTAGGTCGGGGAGCTTTTCATCAGTCGAGTGCGTAAGAAGCTCCCCGACGACTGCGCCGACCGTTCGTCTCACTCGCTCAGATGATCCGCCGGCCGGCGGCCCACGCGGTCAGCTCGTGGCGCGACGACAATTGCAGCTTGCGCAGCACCGAGGAGACGTGCGTCTCGACCGTCTTGACCGAGATGAACAACTCCTTGGCGACCTCCTTGTACTGGTAGCCGCGGGCGATGAGACGCATGACCTCGCGCTCGCGGGCCGAGAGGCGGTCCATCTCCTCGTCGACCTCGGCGACCTCACCGGCGGCAGCGCCGAAGGCGTCCAGGACGAAACCGGCCAACCGGGGGCTGAAGACGGCGTCACCGTCACCGACCCGCTGGATGGCCCGCATGAGGTCGGCACCGCTGATCGTCTTCGTGACATAGCCACGGGCACCGGCCCGGATCACCGCGATGACGTCCTCGGCCGCGTCCGATACGGACAGGGCGAGGAAACGCACCGGCGCCCCGGACTCGGTGGTCAACCCCTTGCACCCGTGCAGCACGTCGACCCCGCCGTTGCCGAAGCCACCCGGCAGGTGCACGTCGAGCAGCACGACGTCCGGGCGGGCGCTGTGGATCACGCTGATCGCGGTATCGACGTCGGCGGCCTCGCCGACCACCTCGGTGCGCACCGGGTCGAGCTCGGTCTTGACGCCCGAGCGGAACATCGCGTGATCGTCGACGAGGACCAGACGAGTGCTCATGACGTGGGCTCCTTCACTACGGCTGGCTCAGCGGGCTCGGCGGGGTCGGGGGTCGGGAGATCCAGGTCGGGCTCGAGGGGTGGTGGCAGGGTGAGACTGACCTCAGTGCCGTTCTCCAGGCGCCGGATCCGCGCCGTGCCGCCGGCGCGCTCCATCCGGCCCAGGATCGACTCCCGCACACCCATCCGGTCGTCGGCGACGCTGTCGAGATCGTCGAGATCGAAACCCACCCCGTGGTCGCGGACGAAGACCTCGACGCCGCCCCGGCCCGCTTCGACATAGACCGACACGGGCGGGCGTCCGTGCCGGACCGCGTTGAGCACCGCCTCGCGGGTGGCCCTCATGAGCATGGTGCCGGCCTCGTCGAGCACCCGATCACCCGTGACCACGAGCTCGACCGGCACGCCGTGCTCGTCCTCCACCTCGTGCACCTGCTCGGCGAGGGCGGCGGCGAGGCTGTCGGTGGCCTGCTGCGCCGCGCCGTAGAGCCACGCCCGCAGCTCGCGCTCCTGGCGCCGGGCCAGGCGCTGCACGGTGCTCGGGTCGTCGGACCGCCGCTGGATCAGGGCGAGGGTCTGCAGGACGGAGTCGTGCAGGTGGGCAGCGATGTCGGCGCGCTCGGTCTCTCGCACCCGAGCCAACTGCTCGCGCTGCAGCCCGCGATACATCCGTAGCCCGAAGGGCGCCGCGATGACGAGTGCGCCGCCGAGCACAGCCACCGCCGCGAGCGCCCCGTTCCACACCGCTTGTGGGCTCTGCCCACGGGTCACCAGGACGACCACCCCGAAGGTCACCAGCAGCAGGCCACCGATGACCTGGGCCACCCCGACCCACGCCGAACGCGCCCGGCGACGCGGCCCGCCGGCATCGAGCTGATACCAGGCGACGAGGGCTCCGGCCGCGATCGCGAGGACCGGCACGGCATACCGGGCATCGGTGACCCAGCTGCCCACCTCAGTGCCGAGCGAGATGCCGGCCCCGAAGACCATGAGCCCCAGGACAACGAGCCAGTGGTGCGCGCTCATCCGGTCCCGACGCGGCTGGCCGGTGCTTGTCGTAGCGCCGGCTGCAGGCGACAGCGGCTCGGCCGGCCCGGACTCGTCGACCGGCAGCACCGCCCACAGGACGATGTACACGGCGACGCCGAGCCCCCCGCCCAGCAACGTGGCCAAGACGACGGCGGCCCGCAGCAGCCCGACCGGGACACCCATGCCCTCGGCGATGCCGGCGCAGACCCCACCCGCGACCGCACGGTGTGCGCTGCGGTGCAGGATCGAGCGCGCGGAGCCCGGCCGCAGGGGCGGCGGCAGTCCGGGCGTCAGAGTCATGCCACCATCTTGCGGTATGCCGCGCCCGCCGGCACCCGTGGTCAGGGCCCCGTCAGGGTCGCGTCAGGGTCACCCCGCATGGGTATTGGGCCCCGGCGGCCCCAGGATGGGACCATGACCGGCAGCATCGAACCTCCCGGCACGCCGCCGGCCCGGACCGGATCCGGTGGCGGCCCGGCAGGATCCAACGACTTCTTCGACCGGCTCCGTGACATCGGCGTGGTCCGCCCGCGTGCCGGCCGGGTCGCCGGTGGGGTCTGCGTGGGTCTGGCCAACCGCCTGGGTGTCGCTCCCATGGTCGTCCGGGTGGCTCTCGTGCTGCTCATGAGCATCGGCGGTGTCGGCCTGTTGGCCTACCTCGTCGCGCTGGCCCTCATCCCGGATGAGCGCGGCAAGGTGCTCCTCGAAGGTGCCCTCCGACGCGGCGAAGGCGACGGCATCGTGCTGCTCGTCGTCATCGGGGTGTTGTTGGCTGCAGAGGTGTCCGACCGGGCCTGGGTGTGGCTCGGTATCCCGCTCGCGATCCTCACGTGGTGGATCGTCCGTGGAGTCGCCGCCGGCAAGAGCCCTGGCGAACTCCGAGACGAGGCAAGCCAGTTCGGTCGAGGTTTGGCCGGCTCCGCCCGTGAGCTGCGCCGACCCGACCCGGCCGGCACGAGCGCCGCATCGAGCCCTCCGCACAGTGCCAACCCGCCTGCCAACACGCCTGCCGACCCATCGGCGGCCTACCCCCCCGGCTACCCGCGGCCGGCCGCCGCTGCACCACCGCGCCCGACGCACGGCACCCACACCGGCACGCAGACCGCGGCGGGTGGCGGGCACCCGGCATACCCGCAGAGCGCCCGTGGACTCGGGCCGGGACGCACCTTCTCGCCCACTCAGCCGACGGTCCTGGCCCCGCCACCGCGGCGGCGGCCCCGTGCTGGCTTCGCGTTCTTCCTGACCGCCGTCGGTCTCGGCGTCGCGCTCGTCGGCGGAGTGCTCAACACCGCTGTCCTGCAAGACGTCACGACCAAGCCCCTGGCTGTCGCGCTGGCCGCTGCCGCAGGATTGGCCGGTCTGGCCCTGCTCGTGGCGGGAGTCCGGGGGCTCCGGGCCGGCGGCACCGCGTTCGTCGCCACCGCGGCCCTGGCGGCCGCTCTCGTCGTCGGCTTCACCCCCTCGAACGTGCCGATCACCGGCGGCGTCGGGGAGCGCACCTGGGTCCCTGCGGCGGGCCAGGCCGACCCGGCCTACCAGCTGGCGATGGGTGAGGGCACCCTCGATCTCGGGGCGCTGCCCGGCACCGGCGCCGGGCAGGTGGTCTCTGTCTCGATCGGGCTCGGCTCACTTGTCGTCATCGTGCCCGCCGACCGCACCGTGCAGGTCGACGTCGGGTTGGGTGCCGGCGATCTCACGGTCCGCGACCTCAATGGCACGAGCCGCTCCAAGAGCTCCGGCGTCGCCGGCATCACCGCGCAGACGTTGCTCGTCGGTGACCCCAGCCGCCCGCCGGACGCCGTCGTGCACGCCTCGGTCGGGCTCGGCGAGATCGTCATCAAGACCTCCTCCCCGGTCACCGGCGGGCTCGCCGGCAACCCCGCCCAGCCGGCACCGACCGGCAGCGGGCCGAGCACCGGCAACCAGAGCGGCGGTGCCCGATGACATCCGACCCGTGGGGTGGCAACCACCCGACGCAGCCGCAGGACGCCCCTCCGGCGATGACCCCCACCGCGATGACCCCCACCGCGATGACCCCCACCGCGATGACCCCCACCGCGATGACCCCCACCGCAATGACCCCCACCGCGATGACCCCGACTGCCCTGACCCCGACCGCCATGAATCCCACGGCGATGACCCCGACCGCCCTGACCCCGACCGTCGAGCCGGGTGAGGCCGGGCAACCCGGCCGCGCGCTCGGGCCGAACTACGCGCTGATCGGCTACGCCCTCCTGCTGGTCGCGGGTTCGGGGGCGGTCATCTGGCAGCTCGTCGGACTGCCGCGGATCGAGCTCTCCCGGTTGGGGCCTGGGGCCCTCGTCGTCGGCGGGCTCGGCCTCGTGCTCATCGGCCAGCTCGGGCTGCTGCGCCGGCGGCGGATCGAACGCCGCGCTGCCGCAGCGCGATCGATCACCCCACCAACCAGTCGGTGAGCACCGCACGCCACGTCGGGGAGAGTCGCAGACCTGGCACCGTCGCGGGCGGCACCCACGCGGCCGCGGCGGTCGTGCCGTCGACCTCGTGGACGATCGGGTCGGTCGGCTCGGGGCAGTCGGCGAGGTAGAGCAACCGCACGGCGTGGAAATCCTCGGCCCGCCCGGTCGGGGCCCGCCCGACCCAGTGCCCGTCGACGATGCCGAGCAGGGCCCCCACCGTGAGGGACTGCCCGGTCTCCTCGTGCACCTCGCGGCGCAGGCCGACTACCGGGTCCTCGCCGGGTTCGAGCCCCCCGCCCGGCAGGGTCCACAGGCCGGCGGCGTTCGTGCGGGCCGACAGCTGGGTGAGCAGCACGCCACGGACACTGCGCACGAGCGCGTATGCCGCGACCCGCTGCACCCGCACCGGGTGTTCGCGCGGCGCGAGCACGAGATCCCCGTCCACGGCCAAGGGGCGAGCGGAGCCCTGTCGCGCGACAACGTGATCAGCTTCCCCCGACGCGCCCGACGCGAAGGCCGACGCGGCCGGGAGGCGGCGCGCGGCATACCGGAGCACGACGCCCTGACTCGGCCCCAGACCGGCATCGAGCACGTCGATGGCCACCCAACCGGCCCGGCCCAACGCCGCCTCAGGGTGCTCGCCGTGGCTGACCCGCACGGAGCCCAGGAGGGCGCCGGAGTCGCCGAGGGCGTCGACCCACAGCGGCGCTGGAGCGGCGCCGACGCCGGGGCCACCGCTCACCGGCTCACCCGATGGCCCGGCGATATTCGGACTCGGCGACGTCGATGACGTTGGGCCAGCTCTGGGCCGGCGGATGCTGCACGTTCCAGGCGGTCATCCGGGCGCGGACGCTCGGGTGGATCGCCAACGCGGTGAGCCGCCGGACGAACTCGGCGTCGCTGTTGACGAGGAAGCCGTTGACCTCGTCGGTGACGAACTCGGAGATGCCCGACTCGGACCGCCCGACCACCGGCAGCCCGGCACACCGGGCTTCGAGGGCGGCGATGCCGAAGGACTCGAGGATGGTCGGCGACACGTAGACGTCGCTCGCGGCATACCGCTGCTTGAGGCTCTCGCGGGGCACCCGGCCGGAGAGCGTGACCCAGCCCTCACCCCCGACCTTGGCGATCGCCCGCTCCACCTTGGGGCGCTCGGAGCCCTCGCCGAAGATCTCCAGACGGACGTCCGCCCGGGGGGCGGCGGCCCGCACCCGCGCCATCATCTCGATCAGTTGGACCGGGCGCTTGCGTCGCTCCAGGCGCATCGCGCTGACATAGCGCATCGTGCCGTCCTGCAGCAGGGGTCGGCTGACCCGCCAGGCGTCGGCATCGATCCCGTTGGGCAGCACCGAGACCCGGGTGCCGGTGATGCGACGCAGCGGCTCAGCGGCGACATCGGAGACGGCGTTCATCGCCATCCCGCCCAGCGCCCACCGACGCACCTGCCCGAGCGCGCGGACGACCGGCTCGGCCTTGTCGAGCACGCAATGCCAGGTCATCGCCGCCGGGAGCCCGATCCGGCGGGTCAGCGCGGCCGCGTCGGTGGCGAACGGGCTGATCACCCCCATGTGGATGTGGGCGACATCGAAGCCGACGAGCCGGTTGCGCAGATGGGGCACCGCGAACGGATTGACCAGCAGGTTGCTCGGTAACGCGACCCCGAACCGGTGCACCGTGATGCCCTCGAGTTGCTCGGTCTCCCCGTAGTCGGCCGAGCCCGGCGTGATGGTGAAGACCTCGACGTGATGACCGCGCTGCACCAGACGCCGCGACAGATCGTGCACCTGCACTTCGATCCCGCCGAGGCGGGGCAGGTAGCAGTCGGTGAGCATGGCGATCCGCACAGTGACACTCTCCCACGCCCGAGGGGGACAATGTTCGGGCCATGAGTCACACGCTGCTCGCCTTCCACGCCCACCCCGACGACGAGGCGATCCTCACCGGGGGCACCCTCGCCCGAGCCGCCGCCGAGGGGCATCGGGTCGTGCTCGTCACCGCCACCGACGGGGCGCTCGGGTTGACGACACCGCGGTATGCCGGTCGGCTGGCGCAGGTGCGCGCACAGGAATTGCGCTCCAGCGCTGCGGAGCTGGGCGTCGCGCGGGTGGTGCAACTCGGGTATGCCGACAGCGGGCTGGGCCCCGAGCTCTTCGACGACCCACCGGGCCAGGTGCGCTTCGTGCGCGCCGACCCCGCCGAGGCCGCGCAGCGGCTCGCGGAGATCCTGCGCGAGGAGGACGTCGAGGTGCTGCTGTCCTACGACGCCAACGGCGGCTACGGCCACCCCGACCACGTGCGGGTGCACGAGGTGGGGGCTGCGGCAGCCCGATTGGCCGGCACCCCGCGGGTGCTCGAAGCCGCCGTCTCCCCCAGGGTCGCCGCCGTCATGAAGCCACGGCATGTGCGGCTCGGGCCGGTCGCCCCGGTCACCCACGTCATCGACGTGCGCCGGTATGCCGCGCAGAAGCGCCGCGCCATCCGCGCGCACCGCTCGCAACTGGAGCGGGCCGGGGTGGTGCCGCGCAACCTCGACCTGCTGACCCGGCTGCCGGCGTGGGCCTTCACCCGAGCCGTGGGCACCGAACGCTTCGCCGACCCCAGCGCCCCACCAGGCACCCCTGTCGTCAATGACGTCGTCGCCGGTTTGTAGGGCGAGCGGGAGTGCAGCCAGGGCAAGAGGTCAGGAGCGTTTGACCAGCAGTCGGCGGACCTGCCGGGTGCGGGCCTCGTCGGCGACCGTGTCGTCGATCTCGCCGGGCTCGAACGCCCGTCCGGTGGCCCGCTCGGCCGCGGCGGCGATGAGCGCATCCGCGACCTTGGGGTTGGCCGGCAGCAGCGGGCCGTGCAGGTAGGTGCCGATGACGTTGTGGGTGCGGGCGCCCTCGGTGCGATCCTTGCCGTTGTTGCCATTGCCGACGACGACGCGCCCAAAGGGCTGCTGACCAGCCCCGAGAACCGTTGCGCCAGAGTGGTTCTCGAAACCGACGACCTGGCCGAGGTCAGTGTCCAGGACGATGCCGCCGATCATCCGCGTGGACTGACCGCGGGTGGTCACATCGAGGATGCCCAGCCCCGGCAGCTCGAGGCCCTCGTGGGTGATGAAGGCGTGCCCGAACATCTGGTACATCCCGCAGATCATCACCATCGGGGTGCCGTCGGCGGCCAGGCCGCGCAGCCGGTCGCCGATGACCTCGAGGTCGGCCTCGACCCGCGACTGGCCGGAGTCCTGCCCGCCGCCGCCCATGAACAGGTGGGTCTGCTCGGGCAATGGTGCCCCGGGGTGATGGTCGTGCACGACGCACTCGTAGCCGTGCCGACGGATCCGCGCGGCCAGGCACCGAGTGTTGCCGAGGTCACCGTAGATCGACATCTCCCGGGGGTAGAGGTGCACGAGCACGATGCGGCCCTTGGGCGGCATACCGGATGGGTGGTCTGACCGACCGACCCGGGAAGGTGCCGAGGTGAGCTCGGCGGCGCTTGCGGAGTCGCGATCGGCTGATTCGATGTCGTTGTCGCTCAAGCCGATTCCTCCCCGAACTGGGCCAGGCCGTAGCGGGCAGCCAGGGTGCGGCGCAGGCTCATCATCGCGGTGTACGTGCAGAAGATGCGTTTCGGACTGCTCGGGTATGCCGCGAGCAGGGCGTCCAGCGCGGTCTCCAGGTCGGGCTCGATCGCCACGACGGGCACCTCGTCGTAGTGCAGGCGCAATGCCATGTCGTAGGCCCGGACCCCGCTGATCAGCGCCACCCCGGGGCCCCGGAGCGACTCGAAGGACACGTCGTAGAGCCACGACACGTCCTGGCCGTCGGCGTAGTCGTCGTTGATGGCGATCATCGTCGTGACCGGCTCTGCGAGATAGGTGCTCAGGGCGACGATGAAACCGGCCGGGTTCTTGACGAGCACCAACTCCAAGGGCTGGCCATCGACGAGGATCACCTCGCCACGCCCGAACGGCGGGCGCACCGTGCGCAAGGCCTCTAGTGCCACCTCGGGGCGGAACCGGTCACCGAGCACCGCCCGGGCCGCCGTGACCGCTGCCGTCGCGTTGATCATCGCGGCGAGGCCGCGCTGATGTAGGCGCACCGGGCCGACGATCTGCTCACCGAAACGCACCGAGAAGTCACGGGCGTCCTGTGGGTGCAGCAGCCCGTCGCGGGGAGTCGGCGCCGGCGCGGTGTAGCCGTCGTCGAAGCGCACGTCGGCCTCGTGCAGGGTCGGCACTTCGTCGGCAACGGCCGGGTCGACCCCGAAGTAGCGAATCTCCTTGTCGTGCAACCGTTGGGCAATCCTTGAGACGAACGGGTCGTCACGGTTGAGCACGACGAGCCGCTCGGTCGCCTCGGCGAGGGTCGCGAGCAGGCCGGCTGTCGTGTCGATCTCGGCGAAGCGGTCGAGCTGGTCGCGGGCCACGTTGAGCAGCAGCGAGTGGGTGGGCGCGACCAGCTCGGCGAAGGTGAGCGCATGCAACTCGTCGAGCTCGAGCACGGCGATGTCGGCGGCCAGCCGGCCGGACAGCGGCACCTCGCCGAGCATCGAGGAGATCACCCCACGGGTGAAATTGCTACCGGTCGGGTTGGTGAAGACCCGCAGCCCATGAGCTCGCACGATGGCGCTGAGCAGCTTCGTCGTCGTCGTCTTGCCGTTGGTGCCGGTGATGACGACGATCCCGTCGGGCACCTGCGACAGCGTGCGGGCGAGCAGGCGCGGGTCGAGTGTCTCGGCCACCAGGCCGGGGAATGCCGACCCGCCCCCGCGCCGGCGGGTCACCCACCTCGCCGCCCTGCCGGCCAGGATCGCCGCGCTCGTCCTCAGCACCCGCCCACCCTATAAGCCGCGCCCGATCTGCCCGGTCGCTCGTGGATCCGCGGGGGCCGGGCGCGTCGCTGGGGGTGCGCCGCGGCTCGCGGGGCCCAGCCGCGCGTCGCGGCGGGGGTATGCCGCCGCTCCCAGGGCCCAGGCGCCGCGCGGCGGGGGTATGCCGCCGCTCCCAGGGCCCAGGCGCCGCGCGGCGGGGGTTGCGGCCGCTCGCGCGGCGGGAAAGCGTCCGTGAAGTCGCCGTAGGGCGCGTGCCAGCACTACCTGCGACGCTTTCATGCGCGCTATCCCGCCACGGCGCTATCCCGCCACGGCGCTAGCCCACCCCGGCGCCATCCCCGCCCCAGCAGGTGGGGGGTGCCGCCGCTCGCGCGCTGGGAAAGCGTCCATGAGGTGGTCGTAGGGCGCGTGCCAGCACTACCTGCGACGCTCTCATCGGCGCTACCCCGCCCCTGCGTTATCCCGCCATGGCGCTATCCCGCCCCCGCGCTATCCCGCCATGGCGCTATCCCGCCCCGGCGCTCGGCGCCCACAGGGTGCGCCGGGTGGCGACCACGGGAGGGCGGGGCCGGCGGCATACGGCCAGATAGGTGCGCTCGACCCGCGCGATGACCGCCGGCAGGTTGCCGAGGATGCGCCGGGGAGTGACCCCGACGACGACGATGCCGGCCTCGGTGAGGTCGGCGTCCTGCTCGACGGTGCGCTCCCAGTCCAGCCGGTCCGCGTGATACCTGCGGGAGTGCACCATCACAGCGAGCGCGACGTCGTCGAACCAGGCATCCGGTGTCGTCAATCCCCTTCCCGCGCAACGGAGGATGGGATTGGCCCAGGCTGGTGGCAGGATCTTCGAGCGATCCAGCCCGGCCAGCAGGGCGGCCTCCGGTCGGGACCAGGCGCCTGTGCCTGCCGCGTGCACGGCATGGCGCGCCAGCATCGAACCCCGCCGATTGCGCACCGCCAACTCCTCGATGAGCGCGTCGTGGGTGACGATCCGGCGTTGCACCGACTCGATGCCGATCGCGGCCGCGAGCTCACTCGAACCGGATTGGGCGGCGGCATCGAGCACCGCACGCGCCGGGCTGCTCACGCGATAGGGCTCACGGTGGACCGCCGAGGGGTCCGGGCGGGTGGTGCGCTGCACCGAGAGCCACCCCACCTGGCGGGTCGAGCGCGGAGCCGGGACCGTCACCTGGACCGTGCTGCCCGGGTCGGCTGCCTCGATGCCGTACCAGCGCGCCGCACTCAGCCCCGCCAGGAGAGATTCCGGACCGGCCGCGAGAAGCCCGGCGATTTCACGCTGGGCGCGGGTCGGCGCGCGACGGTTGATCTGGTATACCCCCGGCAGCAGCACCCGCCAGTGCGACCCGAGCCGCCAGGCGATCGCGTCCTTGGTCGCCCCGGCCGCCCGCAGCTGGGCCCTGGTCACGACTCCCTGCTGGGCGGTGATGAGCTCGATGGTGACCCGATCCAGTCGCATCCCGCCACCCTGGCCGGGGGCGGTGGGAGCTGGCAACGGCTCCCCGCGCCCCTGTGGATCGCGTGAATCGACCGGTCAGGGGTGTGGACAACCAGGGCGAGCAGCAGTTTGGAGGGCACGCGCGAGCGCAAGCGGCTTGTGAACGACGCTCTGGTGGAGCGCCGACGCCGGCGGAGCAGCCGTCGGCCACCTGCCACCGCCGAGCCGTCGGCCACCGCCCGGCCGGCGCCGGGAGGCAGCCGCGCGAGGGGCGCCGGGGGCAGCCGCGCGAGGGGCGCCGGGGGCAGCCCAGCGCCATGCGAGGCGAGAAAGCGTGCGTGATGGCGGCTGCGGTAGCGCTGGCACACCACCTGCGACGCTCTCACGGGCGCTTTCCAAGCG
>RRZT012134466.1_pt1 | contig 17485 bp, 10 predicted proteins | sample 2165551 | NCBI WGS metagenome assembly RRZT01 (sample SAMN10456910, study PRJNA506462) | wastewater metagenome | biome: wastewater; feature: sludge; material: wastewater sludge; isolation source: wastewater sludge with Escherichia coli K12::gfp cells carrying plasmid... | place: USA: Moscow, Idaho...
ATAAGAGGATCTTTATTTGAATCGAGTACAATACCTGATACTTCTATTTCTTTTACGTCTGCATGATTTTGTGCCGTTGCCTGAAACATCAGCATAGACATACAAAAGAAAATAATAATAATGTTTTTCATTCGAGGTAACATTTTAATATTAAAAATTTATTCATCTTTCGCTATATTTCTAATTCTATAGTTTTCGATATCACCAATGTAAAATATCTTATTTACTTCATCGTAGTGTATTCCGAAAGGATAATTAAAGCGCGCCTCTTGCCTTAAATCACCATCTACATAACCATTAGGGTTATTGTTAACCCCCTGACTGCCACGACCGGCGTATGTGTGTACAAATCCTTCGGGAGTTACATAACGAATACAGTGTATCGAAGAGTCTGTGAAATAAAAATCGTAAATATCATCTTTGCCCTCTTTTATATATTGCTCGTTTTTTATGAATACGCCTTGTGCCGGATTACCTAACTTGGCATTTGTTCCTTGACCGTCAAGCCATCCTTCCTGTTTTTGTTGACCACATAATATACTGGCGGTTAAAAGCGTCTTGTTCTTCCAGTCATAGGGTATTTTCAATATTGTCTTCCATTGGGAGAATGAGATATAAGCGTAATTGCCCGACGGATGCATAAAGATAAAAAACATCGGTTCGCCATCTCCTAAGGCATATAAAACCTTTTCTTCTTTTGTTTGCATATCAAAACGGATAAGTTCTCCGGTCTTTCTCTTTACATAATATAACTCCCCGTTGGGATGTACCGCAACAGAAACGATTTTTCTTCCGATAACAAGAGGTTGTGGCTTCTTAAAACCGTTTGCTCTGGTAGTATAAGAAATACCTATGGCATTTTCAGTATCCTGCTGATTTGTAATCAACATAGTGTCACCGCTTAAAGTGAAATCTATGGTACGAATACTTTCCCAGTTACCCTGTCCTTTGGTCAATAATGTTGAGACTTCCTTCTTTTTTAAATCCAGTACTCTGATACTTGTCCCGCCATACCTGTTTCCATCGACCACATAAAGTACGTTTGGGTCTTTCGGGTCAACAGTCATATATCCCGGACCGGAAAAGCCGGCCTCTTTAAATGAACCATCCTGAACCTTTACTTTACCGGTTTCATCCACATAGCCGGCTACGGTTCCGACAATCGTTTTGGAAACATAATTGAATTTCTCTGCCGCAGTAATGGGGTCTTGCCCTTTTATGCTTACTTCAATAGTTCCTTCTGAGGCTTTGAAAGGAACCATACAATATATAATATTTCCATTACTACCTATAACCTTGGCTGGTAAACCGCCGATTTTTACCTTTATATCATCTGTATTACTTCCAAAGTTATTTCCTTGGATATACAATCTTGTGCGAGCTCCTCCTTCCGTAGGTTCAAAACCTGTAATTTGAACCGGTTTTGAAGGATCGTGAATTGTACTAGTTGTAGTAGTTTCATCTTTACAACCAATAATCAATAAAGAAATTAGGAAAAAAATTAATGTATTTCTCATAAAGTTTAAATATTACATGAGTTCGTGATAATTTCAAAATAGAATAAGCCGATTTTTCAGGTTAAAAGGTCTGATTTCGGATAATGCGCTCGAATCTCTGATTCTGACCGAAAACATGCAACAGGATATTGCAGATGCCGTAAAAGATTTTTTCTTACTTAAAATAAATGTTTTCTGTTTCATATAGCTTGAATTTAAGATTAAATATTAAATAATGGAATGAAAGTTTCTTCTCTGTTTTATATATTACTTCAATACTCAACTTTATAGTCTTTTCTGCTTGGTTTACCGCTCCAGATCTTGCAAGAAGTCCATTCTTCAAAACTATTTGTCCAAAAGTAATCATCTGCCGGAAGTCCCAGTGCTAAAAAACCAAGTGTTGCCATATACAAACTACCGGTAGTAGTATAATAATCAGCCAATTCAGGTTGATGACCATTAAATCCCAGTACCAACCAGCCGTTTTTGTCGAAATTCTGATTACCGTCGTACATATTCACAAATACGGCAGTGAGCGCACAACGTACTTGTGCAGGATGTATATAAGAAGGCAGTATTTTCATCAATGCTACTTGTGATAAGCTTTGAAATGCCCCTGTACGATAAGTAGCCGAACGTCCAAAAGCCGGAAAAACTCCGTCAGGCATTATCATACGCTCAGAAAAATCAGAATGGCGTATCATCCTTTTAACAGCTGTATTATATTGCCTTTCCGAGACTATTTTTTTTTCCTTTAATACCTGATAAATGTCTACCAGCATGGGATGAATAACATAATCATTATAATAATCCATAGAGAAACTTGGTCCGTCACTATACCAGCCGTCACCCACATACCATTCTTCTATTTTTTTACAAGCTAAGAATACTTTAGCTTGATCAACTTGTTCACCGACTTTCAACAAAAAAGTTTCTATGATAGCCGCAAATAACAAATGATTATTATACACGGGTTTATTTCTACGGAGTGACTTAAATGCGGTCACATATCTTTGTTTGGTGAGCGTATCCAGTGGCTCCCATAAAGCCTTGGGGGCACGTAGAAAAGCTTGTGCTAAATAAGCTGCATCTACAGTGGGCTGATAATTGCGGGTAAAGTTCAGACAATCGGGAGATTCGGGAGAAACACCATTTTTCAGTCCTTTAAGTACTGAAGTTCTAAAACTTTTCCTTAGTTTACCCTCTTCTGTATTGTCATCAGGTAAAGCCAACCAAGGAGCAATGCCGGCAAGTGTTCTTCCTACAGCCTCTAAGTAGGTAACGTCACGTGGATTACCATAGAAATTTTTTCCGGTCTCTACGGGCATGTTGGCCTCCAATGTTCCCTTGGCTAAATTGTCAATAACCGGTGAGGCTATACGACACAAATACTTTACCCATAACTCGCGGTCTTGCGCACCTGTACGCTTTGAAGCTACCATAGAACTGAAGGAACAAATGCAAAATAGTATAAAAAGAATTTTACGCTTCATAATTATAATATCGGTTTATTGTTTATCATTCGATTGTAACGTAAAAGAGCCTCTAAAAAATAATAGTCCGCATAAATTAATGGCACGTCTACTTCTGAACCGTGAGGAATAGCTCCTGTGCTGTGTTTTAAAATAAAGTTTCCGTTTTTACCTTCTTCTGCACGATATTCAGGACTCGATAATGAGGTGAGTATTTGTAGTGCTGTCTCTGTATAAATTTTCTTCTTGTCATCCTTTACATAAGAGGATAATTCTAACAAAGCAGAAGCGGTAACAGAAGCAGCGGAGGCGTCACGATAGTTTTGTATGTATTTATTGGTCTTAGAGAACTTGCCAGGGATAAACCCCGGTCTATGCGTATCAAAATCCCACCAAGGAATTTTATCAGACGGAAGATTCGGGTGATTGATGTAATAATCCGCCATACGCTGGGCTGTTTTCAAGAAACGCGGATCCTTTGTTTCACGATAACATAATGTAAAGCCATATATTCCCCAACCTTGTCCGCGAGACCACGTAGACTCGTTGGAGTATCCCTGTGATGTTTCGCCTTTAATGAAATTCCCGGTCTCAGGGTCATAGCATGCCAGATGATAACTGCTACCGTCTTTTCTTATCTGATATTTCATGGTCTTTTCCGCATGCGATATCGCTATGTTTCTGAATGAAGGGTCACCGGTTGCTTTTGAAGCCCAGAACAGCAATTCCAAGTTCATCATATTATCTATGATAACGGGATATTTAAAAACGTGTTTGTTTTCCCATGAACGCCATGAGTCCCAGGACTTGATTGTACCTACTTGAGGATTAAAGCGTGTAGCCAAAGAGTATGCGGATTGTATAAGTATATCCTTGTATTTTTCATTCTGCGTAAGGCGATAAGCATTACCGAAGCTACAATACATCATGAAACCTATATCATGATTACCTTTGAATGTTTTAACTGGTTCAAGCTTTTCTGTCCATTTCTTGGCAAAGCTTTCAAAAGCTTTATCACCTGTATATTCGTTTATATACCATAATATTCCAGGAAAGAATCCGGAGGTCCACCAATAGATGCTCCGACATGAAGTATTTCCTTTACCATTTATGGAGTGCGGCATTTTAGCTTCTCCTTGCGGTATATTTTCAAGCATGTGTACCATTTGCCTTTTGGCAAAATCAAAGTTATCACTTACTAATTTGTTTCCGTTATTCTGTGCCAAGGCATTACTTGAACATACTAAAACTGTGATAGCCCCCAATAATAGCAGCTTATTTGTTTTAAATAAGGAAAAATGTCTTTGTACTTTATTCTTCATAATTTGGTAAATATAGATTTAGTTATAATGGCTAAAACGATTCTTTGCGAAGGCAAAAATAGAAATAGCGTTTTCTATAACTGTACCAAAATGTCCGAACAAAGTATCCAAAAAATATGAGTGCCTATTTTAACGTTCTATGAATTAGAACGTTTTAGACTATCCCTGGTCTTGTTTCCTATATTGTAGCGGAGAAATTCCAAAATGATTCTTAAAGCATTTACAAAAATAGCGTCCTGAACTAAAGCCCAAATATGCAGCAATATCATCCATGCGAAGTGTCGGGTTCTTTATCAGTAATGCAGTAGCTTTATTAAGTCTACATTCCAAAATGAAATTGGCAGGGGTTGTACCTGTAATGTCTTTTATCTTTTCAAAAAAAGCACTACGTCCCATACATACCTCTGATGCAAGTTGCTCTATATTAAAATCAGGATTCTCGATATTTTTCTCTACTATCTCTTTTATTTTATCAAGTAGTTTTTTGTCACTTTCATTTTGAACCACTCCTGGAACATTTGTAGACTGGCTGTTATCAGTATTTGTATGATGAAGCAACTCTCTATTACGGAGTATGTTATTAATTTTAATCAGAAGAATTTTAGCATTAAAAGATTTGGTAATATAATCATCTGCCCCCGACATTAATCCCTCCACTTGTTGTTCGGGAGATATTCTTGCGGTTAGCAGAACTACCGGAATGTGACATGTGTGTATATTATTCTTTATTCTTCTACACATTTCATTTCCACTTATACCGGGCATCATTACATCGCTTAATACAATATCCGGTTGTTCCTTTATTGTAATTCTCAAGCCATCGTCCCCATTTGTTGCTTTGTATACCTGATAAAGTGGAGAAAATATCTCCGCAAGCAAATTCAGGAGTTCTACATTATCTTCAACAATAAGTATTCGTCTGACATCGGCTTCATCAGGATCATTTTTATGATAGACTATCTTATTATTCTCTTTTAGTGTTTTCATAAAATCACTGTCCGGTATTGAATTCTGCACAATAGACTTGCTTTCTTTTATATCATGCTGTATGTCTACAAGCGGGTCATTTATAAAATGTTCATTACCGGTTTTCAGCATGACGCTGAATATGCTGCCATAGCCGGGTTTGCTTTCCACTGTAATTTTACCATGATGCAGATTGATAATCTCCTTACATAAAGCTAGTCCTATGCCTGAACTGAATGTGTAGAATTTACCTTTAGATTGATAATAACGTTCAAATATCCTATCAATCTCTCCTGCTTCGATTCCTATGCCATTATCTATTAATCGTATGATAAACATTTCGTTGCTTTTAATCAAAGAAAGTTCAACGCTTCCATTGTCGTTGGTAAACTTTAAGGCATTAGAAATCAGATTCGAGAACACTTTTCTTAATTGTACACTGTCAAACCAGCAAAACGCCGATTCGCAGCTTGTTGTAAACAGGTATTTGATGTTATGTGCTTCTGCCTGTTCTTTAAATGACAAATACACTTCATCTAAGAAAGGAATAAGATTTTTTTCTTGAACAGATAAACGCATTTGTTTTTGATCTAGCTTATGAAAATCAAGTAATTCGCTAATCTGGTTCCGCATATCAGATGCATGTTTGTGTAATTTTAATATTTTATCATAAACAGGTTTGGAAATATCCTTGCTGTTACTCAAGAGTAGTTCAATCTGAGTAGTTATTAAAGTAAGCGGAGTACGAAGTTCATGGCTTACATTTGTAAAAAAGTCAAGTTTGAACCGATTGATTTTCTCTATATTTTCTTTTTCTCTTTTTTCATTATCCAATAAGAGTTTAAATTTGAAAGATGTTATCTTTTCCTTTGCTATAATGAATAGTATTGATAAAACTATTATAAAATAAATCAACCATGCCCACCAAGTGTTCCACCAAGGTAATTTTACAACAATATCGAGACTTATTCCTTCGTCCTGTTCATTACCATAAATATTGTTTTCTCTGATATGCAACGTATAATTGCCAGGAGGAATATTGGTATAGGTGATATGATGTCCATTAGTTTTTATCCATTTTTTATCCAATCCGTCTAATTTATATTCATAAAATGTCGGAAATATAGAATAATAAAAATCGTTGTCCGAGAAAGTAAATTCCAGATTGTTCTGATTGTGTTTCAATACAATTTTATCTGTATATGAAATAATACGCTTCAGAATTTTGTTACTGTCATTGGGTAACATTAATGCGTTATTTACAAATAATTTTGAAAGATACAAGGACTTTTTGTTAGCTGAATTCTTTAAATTATCCACAGAAAATGCAGCCAGCCCCTCCAAACTGCCCGCATATATATCCTTATTTTCGGAAACGTAAAGTCCGTTATCTACACCAAACGATGAAACTGGCAGTTTTTTCCCCGATATAGAATATTTCACTCTCTTTTCTTTTGTATCGAAAAAAGAAAGTCCGTTACTACACATAATTATCATAAATCTTTCATCGAGAGAAATACAATTAAAGCAATAATCATCCAATATTAGGGAATTCTTGGAATTATATATTTGAAAAGTATCTTCTTTAGCATTATATCCTAACATTCCACCACCTTCCGTACCTATATAAATCTCACCGTTACTTGTTTCACATATACATAAGAGTACATTGTGCTTTATGCCAAAATCACTCGATTGGTATCGTTTCATTGAATCTGGCACACCTATTTTCATACAAACTATATTTTTATTATATATCGCCCATATCTGGTCTGATTGATCGATAACAAACGCAAGTACTCCCTTAATACATAATAGCGGGGTAACTTCGTTGGTTTTTTCATTAAACACATAAATACCATCACTTGAAGAAAATACAATTTTATCGCCATACATATATACATGTGTCACAGTGTGATGTAACATTCTATCCTTTGGAGACTTAAAACACTTGGTGAATTTTCCGGAAGGTATGTCATAAGCTATCAATCCCGATAAATAGGTACCAATATATAATTTATCCTTATTCTTATCATAACAGATAGATTTCATATTATCTGCTACAAGACCGGAGTCTTTCGTACTGAGGTGACGGAATATTTCAGTCTTATGATTCATATAATTAAGTCCTCCGCCATCTGTACATATCCACAAATCATCCCGTTTGTCTTTTACAATTCCACTGACAAATGGAAAATTGAGACAATCAGAGCGTTCCTTGTTTGCGGGATAGTATTTAAAAATTCTACTCTCTGGGAAAAAGACACTGACTCCTCCATAATAAGTGCCGACCCATAATCCTCCCTCCTTGTCCAAATAGAGGGCGAATATGGATGAATGTTTCATGTCACCGGAAAAACCTCCTGAGGCATAGGACTCTATATTACCGGTTGAGATAGAGTATTTGTTCAGTCCTTCACGAGTTCCGATCCATAAATTACCGGACTGGTCTTCGGTTACCACCCTTACGTCATTGCTGCAAAGACTATTCGCTGTTCCGGGATTATTGACAATATGGTTTACACAAATATCATTGTCAAACTGATACAGCCCGTTTGAACGAGTTGCCATCCAAATAGAACCATCTTTACTTTCATAAAGCATTTCGATGGAAGGTATGTCCAATATACATTTCCATAATCCATTTTTATATTCTTTGTAACATCCTTTTGACGTGACGATATACCATTCACTACTTCTATTGCAAAATATAGAACTTATTCTTCCTGAAGAGATTTCTATTTTTTTGAAGAAATCCCAACGATTATCGCCTTCATTCCATTCCAAAATTGAATCTTTAGCAGCTATATAAATTTTGCCACCAATAGAATTAACAGCGTTTATATCTCTTTCTCTGATACACTGAAAACGGTCTTCAGTCAATTTATAACAAACCAAAGAATTGTCAGCACGCAAAAATATATTGTGATTTGAATCTTCAACGATTCGATAAATTGTATTATTTTTAATATAGTTGTCAAAACGTTCTTCACCTCCTTTCAAGGTTATCATTTCATTTCCGTCATAGATACTCAAACCTTGCAATGTTCCGAACCACATCCTTCCCAATTCATCCTGATGAATACTTAGTATTGAAGGTTGCGAGAGTCCGTCTTTTACTCCTATATTTTTAAAATAATATCCGTATAAAGGAAAATGTATGAAGTTTATGCACAAAAACAAAATAATACGAATAAGACTTTTTTCATATAAGCCGGATTTCTGTTTCTTCATGATTGATTAGACTTTATGAGGTTCACGCAATTAAATAAATTGCGTATACAAATATCCTATTTAATTTAGAAATATCAAAAAAATATATGTCTTTTGAGGATATAGGAATAGATTTTCATTTATTTATTGTCTGCGTTAGCCTGTATACTTTCCCGTTTTCATCTATACCCTCAATAATAATGTCCTCCGGTGCGGTGCTGTCTGGAGTGTAATATTCTATTATTGCATTTCCTTCTTCATCCAATTGCAGTGCCGGATTCCAATAGATAGTACTCCTTAAATCTGAACGCCGGGCATCTTTCTTTTCGGGAGTATCATAGGTTGGGTGATAAAATTCCACCGAGTCACTGTACCCGAGTGGAGAGTAAGTGATGATTCCTTGTGCCGGTCTGGCCGGAAGATCTCTTCCGTCTTTTAATGTGATAACAATGGCACCGGCAGCACCACGGGAACCTAATATTGCCGCATCTGCTCCGCGGAGCAGACTTAAACTGGACATATCACTGGCTTGCAGGGTGGTCAGGATCTCATTGTCATCCTCGTACACTACATCGTCAATCACAATAACAGGCTGTTGCGGATTGTTGCGTATATGTATTTCGTTTCCATTCATTACGCTAACTCCCGGCAGTCTCATTACTGCATCAAAGGCTGTATGTGCACCGTATTTTTCCAGTTGCTCTCCTTCGACAGTATAGGTGTTGATTCCTCCTGTATAAATACTTGTTGAACTGGGCTTTTTCCGGTTTCCTGTAATCAGTACTTCTTTCAGATTGTAGACTCTCATGCCGCCTTCCATGTAATATTGGTCGCGGGTATTGAGCAAATAGTCTTCCATAAAGGTTGCTGCTCCGTCACGGAAAGGGGATTTATGGAAGGCAACCGGATACTCAGGTTTTTCTATTTCAATATCAACTCCGGCAAAACCTCTCTTTGTACGTGCTTGTATGAGGAAAGTGGTACTGTCTCTGAATGAGGTATTGACTATAAATTCTCCTTTCTCGTCTGTGGTTGTTGTGGCGATAATGTTTTGTTTAGGAGCTAATAATACGATAGGTCCTTTTTTTACATTCCCTCCGAAGAAACCTTTAATACGCCCACTGATAGTCTGTCCTTTCTCAATATAATTAGTGAAGTTCAATGAGGGAGCACGCAGTACATTATCAAATTTGTATCTGCGCCAGCCATGTGTCATCATCAAGAAATCTAACGAGCGTAGGGTTCGTGCATCTTGGCGGAGAAAATAGAACCCCGGGTCTTCCACATATCCTTTCAGATCGGAAGTCAACAGTAGGTTTGATACAATGTTGTCAGCGAGAGAATCCGGTTGGATACTTTTCCGGTTGGTAATGCTGACGGAGAAACTACCGTTTACAGGATTTCCCTTGTCGTCTTTTATTGAAATATTTAATGATACTTTTTCTCTTTTTCCGTATGTCGGTCGGTCCGGAGTTATTTGCCATTGGGGAGTTTTGCGGTCGGGAACAAAGACTAGCCGTTCGCTGAGCACATTCCCTTGCTGGTCGATTAACATGAAATGAGTGATCCCTTCTGTAAACAGGCTGTCATTCATTTTTCCGAAAGTCCTTGTCGGATTAATAGGTTGAAGTATGGAAAGTTTTCCACGGGTGTGAGCAATGAGAAATAGCTTTTGAGGCCATTCTGTTGCCTCTGTTTTCTGAATCTCATAACGTATTTCCTGTTTATAGTGACTTATGGAAAGTGTGATTCCCTTTTGTTCGATAGCCGGGAGGTCAAATCGTTTGGTAACTCCATCGCTGGACGTAGCCATTACGTAATAGGAACTGCCGTTGGAAGGGTTTAATGTGAAAATCCCCATTCCTTTGTGCTCGGAATGAAAAGATGTCAGTGTATCTCCTTGGGAATCCAGTAAGAAACCTTCTATTTCTTTGGAGAATCCGTCTGCTCCCTGAGCTTTGAACGCTATGTTCTGGTGCTGAACAGCAAGTAGTGCGCCTCCTTCCGGGAAAAAAGTGACGTCAAAGTCATTCGTAAATGCCGGCAAATAAAAAGTCTTTTTATAGATGTATTGCGGGTCGTCAAATTCCACTTCAATGCTGCGGGCAGCAGTTGGCTTCAAATCCGGTAAGGAAATGGAAATCAGTCCGTTTTCATCTGTCTTTTTTCTCCCTTTATCTTTTATTTTTCCGTTTACGATAAACCGATACCGGATTGCTGTGTTCTTAAAAACCTCTTGGGTATTGCTGGTAAACTTGACTTTTGCTGTATAATGGGTATCGTCCTCTTGTTGATATTTGATGTTTGAAAGGATGGTGTTATCTATGGAGTTTCCGATTTTCAGATTACGTGAATAGAAGAATTCCGGTCCTTCATTCAACATCCAGTTACTGTATCCTCGCAGGTAGTAATCACCGGCGGGGAGGGTAGGAGGCAGGGTAAAAGCATTGTGGAAACCTAAAGAGTCTCTACGGATTTTTTTTCGTTCTACGATCGAGTCGGAACGATTGATTAATTCTGTAATGATAAAGTTACTCTGGCTATCATCTTGGTGGGTAATGGCATTTATCAGGTAGCCTTTGAACCAGATTTTCTCTCCGGCACCGTAAAATGGTTTGTCCAGGTGGAGATAAACCTTCTCATGGGGTATTTTCTCTAACAGGCTAAAATTGGCAATAACCGTATCTTGCATACTTTGTGCTGATAGCATTGAAGTTGATAATAACATTTCTGTTATCAGAGCTATTTGACATATTTGTGTCAGTAAGGTAGTTTTGCTTTTCATACGATATATAATGTTAGAGTGTTAACTTTTGTGCATCCAGATAGAAAGTACTTTTCGTTTGACTGCGAGTATATTAATGATTGATACGATAAGGAACAGAAGAATACCCATGCCGATAGCTGCCCATAGTGAACCTGTTTCCAATTGGGGGAATAGCAGGCGGATACTTTCTATGTAATAGCTACGCAGCCAGGTTACTAATCCGATAGATAGCAGTAATACAACGATGTTCAACCCTACTGTGAGTATCTGATAAGGCAATGCTACTCTATTGGGGCTGTATCCTATTAATAAAAGACTTTCCAGCTTGGTCGTATTTTTTTGTAGCAGTAAGAAGATGCTTAACATCAGGATATAGAATGAAAGGATACTGATAAATAGGCCGACTCCCAGCACAATACCTACAATCAGGCGAAGGAAATAGGTAGTCTTGCCTGCATCCAACTTTCCGTCTTCCGTTTCATATCCTTTCTTTTGAAAATAACCGGCAATGGAGGAATCCGCAGGATTGCTGACTTCAATAATCAGTCGTGCCGGTTGTGCTTCCGCATTCGGGGCAAAGTTCTTGTTGGCCCATTCCATAAAAGACTGGGGGACCAAAATGGTGTTCAGTCGATTGGAGAAACCGACGATATTTCCTTTATACTGCTCTACCCGGCCATTTCCGCGCATCATGATGTCCATTTGGATCAGACTCATTAAGCCTTCCGATAGCTTGGGCAGGCTACGGCTTTGGGCAAAGCCGAAGTTATAAAGATTCAGGTAATTGCGGGGAATAATGATAGGAATGGTGTGTGTGGCTTCATCAAAGTGCCATTTATCGAGTTTAATATCAACAAATTCATCGGGAACCGATTCGAAAAACATATCGGTGGAAAGATGAATACCAGCTTCCTGCATACCCAGTCCCGCCGAAACTTTGAATTGGGAGGGGGTAAAAGCTCCGATTGTCTTGGTAAACGATTGTTTCTTCAGGTCGGCGATGTCTTCGGCAGAGAATGTGTTGTTTTTTCCTGCAAAAGAGCCGAGCGTGCTAATCTTCTTTGTGGCTATGATGAAATCTTTCTTCATAAAGCTGTCTCCTTCGGTGAATACCGGAATGATATCTTTATAAAACTGTACACTAAGCAATACAATCATCATACCGAATAGATTGGCTAAAAAGAAACCGGCTAACTGGCCGATACTGATATGTTGGCGGAGAAGTTTCCAGACAAGGGCTGACATTTTATTTATGATTTACAAATTATAATTTACAATAACTCATTACTCGCCACTTATCATAGCTGGAGTATGCGTTGATAAGGCAACTCAATATGTTTTCCTATGGAAGTGGCGATTACTCCGGCTTGTTGCTTTTCAGCTTCGCCAATAATAAGTTCTCCCATGATGCGGCTGTTGTCATCATCCAGATGACTGATAGGTTCATCCAGAAAAAGGAAATCGAAAGGCTGGCAGAGTGCTCGGATAAAGGCAACCCGTTGTTGCTGCCCGAACGAGAGTTTACCGGCCTTTACATTCAGTTTGTCCGAAAGTCCCAGTTTCTCGAAGAAGGCTAGGATTTCTTTCTTCTTTTTGTATCCGGTAAGATTATTTTTCAGTTGTACATTTTCAAGAGCAGTCAGCTCGGTGAAGATACGTAAATCTTGAAAAAGCATACTCAGTGAATGCTTTCTCAGGTCTACCCATTGCTTCACAGAATATGCTTTGATATTAGTCTCATCGAAATTGATAATCCCCTGATAGTCGTTGCGATAGCCATAAATATAGCTGCACAATGAAGATTTTCCGGTGCCGGAAGCCGCTTCTATCAGACACATTTCCCCTTTCCGGAAGATAAGATCCTGATGCCATATATCCGAAGTCACCGAATTACGGTCAGCAAACACTTGGGGAAGTGTTTGCTGTAAATGAATGCTATTCATGCCGTTTGTTTACGAATTACATACCGGTAAATTGTTTGCCGAAGTCAACGATTAATTTGAGCGCATTGACGTCTTTATCTTTCAGGCAAAGGTCGATTTCGCTTGTTTCTCCTTCTGAACTAACGGACAGATAGGAAACTTTTGATAACATCTCAGAACCGGTCCGGAACTTTTCACCACCAAATCCGATCAGCATTTTAACAACGGGAAGTTCAAGTATAGCTTCTGCGTTGATAGCCATGAATACGGTTTTTCCCTTCATTTCCGATGCATACGGAGCGTCTTTGATAGACTTGTCTGCCACTTTTTCTATATTTTTGTAGAGTAACTCGTCATTGGTGGCATACATTTGTTTGTCTTTGATACCAAAGAATACGTTCATTCCTTTACTCTTATAGACATATTCGTTTTTGCCCAGTTCCAGAATATCTTCTCCTTTTTTCAGTCCCAATGCCTGCTTGTTCTTATAAAGGGCTTCGAGTGCATTGCCGTTTTTTACGTCTGCATACACTATAAAGGTAGGAGCGCTGTTCATGGTTACGTTGATTAACCCTGCGGAGATATCACCGTTGAAGGAACTGAACAATTCTTTAACTTCATCTGCTTTGGAGATAGATACTGTGTTACGGAATTCCTTATTTTCACTTAGGAGATTATAAAGACCTTCTCCTTTTATACCCAGATTGACAAACATCAGGGTAGAAGCCGGGAAGTATTTTACGAACGTATTGTTTGCTTTTCCAAATGCTTCCAATTGTTTTTTCATCAAAGCTTTTACAGCCTCGTTCTCCGTGTAATTTTCTGTTTTCAAGGCAATTCTTCCTTTTTCAAAGTTTAATCCGGCTATTATGGTTATGTCTTCTGCTTTCACTTCAGCGGGAAGTCCCATACTGACTTGCTCTTGATAAGGTGCAGGAATAGCTGCCATGGAAGCGAAGAAATTGATGTCACTTTTTTGTTTTTCCATTTTCTGGAAAGCGCCGGATTTCGCAATGCTGTTATCTGCGGTTTGTTTCAACAGATTGGTGATGCCTTCTTTGGCTTTTTCTATTTGAGATGTTCCTTTTACGGAAATGAGCATTACGGCAGAATTGTTGAAAGCGACTAACCCTCCGTTCATGGTTGTAAAGCTATATCCAGCTGCTTCGTTGATTGGTTGGCAGATTTGCTCTTTTACCATTATTTCCAAGGAAGCGTGCAGGTCATCTTCGCTTTTGATTTTCGCAACTGCGGTAGAGTATGGAAAAGAGGGCGAAGTAAATACGTAGACAGGAGCTTCTACGTCAATTCCCGATTCACTGGGGTTATTCATCACTTTTTCTAATTGTTGGAAAGTGGCAGCGTTCATTCCACTTTTTAATGCTTCCAATACTTTTTGCTTGGCAGCTTCATTCTCTTTATCATTCAATCCGGCCTTACTAGCCAAGGATTTTAGATTTATAGAGGTAACAACCGTAGCATCAGCCGGTATTATATTGGTATATTCCACTGTTTTGGAACATGCTGCCAGGAAAACAATCAGTACTGCAAGTACCGAGAGTCGTGAAATCATTTTCTTTGCCATACTCATATTTTTTAATGGTGTATAAATTTCAATTTAACTGTTCTTTTATTGTTGATTTAGCAGATTCAACGTGTGGCAAGCCACCAATGCCGCTGTTTCTGTCCGAAGTCGTGATTTACCCAGGCTGATCGGCGTGAATCCCCGTTCAATAGCTTTTTCTACTTCGCCCTCACTGAAATCTCCTTCCGGGCCGATCAGCACCAAGGCGTCTTCTCCGGCTTTTAGTACGTCCTTCAGCAGAGGTTTCTCACCTTCGTAGCAGTGAGCGATAAACTTCTGTCCCTTAAACTCCTGATTGATGAATTTATTGAAATCTGTCATCTCATTCAGTTTCGGCAGACGGGCTTTGAGTGATTGTTTGATTGCCGAGATAAGAATCTTTTCGATCCGTTCGTTCTTGATAACTTTACGTTCCGAGAACCGGCAGTTGAGAAATGTCAGTTCGTCGAATCCTATTTCAGTGGCTTTCTCGGCAAACCATTCATTACGGTCCATATTTTTAGTTGGTGCCATGGCGATGTGCAGGTGGCACGGCCATAGTGGTTTTTGGAAAATTGTCTCTTTGATAGCTACCAGACAACGTTTGTTGGTTGCTGCCGTAATTTCTGCCTTGTAGAAACTACCCTTTCCATCGGTAAGGGTGATTTCGTCTCCGATACTTAACCGCAAGACACGGGTACAGTGCTGTGCTTCTTCTTCCGGAAGCTCATTGGTTTTCTGTATATCGGGAGTATAAAAAACGTGCATATAGTAATTATTGATTTTTATTTCTTTGATTGATCTGGTCGCGTATTTTAGCGGCCAATTCATAGTTCTCGTCTTTAATAGCCTGCTCCAATGCTTGTTCAAGTGTTTTGGAAGTGGCACTGCGCGACGACGATTCATGTTCTTCTTCCATAGATTCCTTGTCACCAACTGTTTCTTCAGAACGGTTCCTTTCTTCATCCGGTATGCGCAGGCATTCCCGGTCGAGGATAGATTCATAAATCAGAATCGGGCAGTCGGCACGTACCGCCAATGCAATGGCGTCCGATGTACGTGCGTCAATACGTATAATATCTTCGTCTCTTTTCAGGTAAACATAAGAGTAGAAAATACCGTCTTTAGCTTTGTAAATCAGCACACGTATCAGGCTTACCCCCAATACGGTAAGGCTTGTGGTGAATAAATCGTGTGTTAACGGGCGTGGAGTTTTAATTCCTTTCAGATACAACGCGGTAGCCTGGGCTTCGGCGGGACCGATGATGATAGGCAGTTGCCGTTCACCGTCCACTTCACCCAATAGCATTGCGAATGCACCTACCTGCGCTTGGCTATTTGTGATATTTAAAACTTGTAATTCTACCTTTTTATCCATTGTTTTTTACTTAATTTGTTTTACTCTCCCGTCGGTGCTTATACTTGAATACCAAGGCAAACAGAATTCCGATAACCAACGCATACGCAGCAAAAATCAGCCAGATATCCGTCCATTCCCGACTCACCAATTTGCCGTCGGCATATACCGAGAAAGCATCTACCACAGCTCCGCTGGCATATCCTCCGATGATAGCTCCCAGACCGTTAGTCATCATAAAGAACAACCCTTGAGCACTGGCACGAATGGAGGAATTAGTCTCTTGTTCAACAAACAAGGAACCGGAAATGTTGAAGAAATCAAACGCCATGCCATAAACAATCATGGAAAGAATCAACATCCACAATCCGCCTCCCGGATCTCCGAAGCCGAACAAACCGAACCGGAATACCCATGCAAACATACTGATTAACATCACTTGCTTGATGCCGAAATGCTTCAGGAAAAACGGTATAGCAAGAATAAACAGTGTCTCGGACATCTGTGATATGGATAGCAGGATAACCGAATGTTTCACCCCGAAAGAATCTGCAAACTCCGGAATACCGGCAAAACTGCCTAGAAACAGGTCACCGTATGTATTGGTTATCTGTAAAGCCGCCCCCAAAAGCATGGAGAAAAGGAAGAAAATTGCCATTTTCTTTCTTTTAAATAACACCAATGCATCCAGCCCGAAAGCCGAAAGCAGTGATTTGTTTTCTGTTTTGGCGGGTTTACAAGCCGGAAGGGTGAAAGAATAAACTCCCAGTAACAGTGCGGATATGGCACCGACATAAAGTTGGGCGCTTGAGTTTTTGAATCCGGTAAGGTCTACCGCCCACATGGCACAGATAAAACCGATCGTTCCCCATACGCGGATAGGGGGGAAATCTTTGATTAAATCACATTTATATTGCTCCAATGCATTGTATGAAACGGTATTGGCTAATGACAAAGTAGGCATATATACCAATAGATTGAGTAACATGGCCCAATACATCTGGTCGTATCCCGTAGCGGTGGAAGCGTAGAAAAGACAGGCTGCACCTACAATGTGGCAAAGTCCGTATAAACGCTCTGCATTAAACCATTTATCGGCAATGATACCGATAATGCCGGGCATCACCAAAGAGGCAATTCCCATAGTGGCGAAAATGGCTCCGATTTGTCCTCCTTCGAAATGGAGTTCTCTGCCCATATAGCCACCTAGTGAAATTAACCATGACCCCCAGACAAAAAATTGCAGGAAGTTCATAATAATCAAACGAACTTTTATGCTCATGACTTTTTAAATTTGTGTTTCTCTTTTGCTAATAATAGATGCAAATATAATATTTTCGTTGATTGGGTGAGCAAGTTAATTGATAAAAAGGCGATAAAAAAGGCATAAATGCAAAGAAGGAAGA
>RRZT010245150.1_pt1 | contig 17483 bp, 14 predicted proteins | sample 2165551 | NCBI WGS metagenome assembly RRZT01 (sample SAMN10456910, study PRJNA506462) | wastewater metagenome | biome: wastewater; feature: sludge; material: wastewater sludge; isolation source: wastewater sludge with Escherichia coli K12::gfp cells carrying plasmid... | place: USA: Moscow, Idaho...
CGCCATCGACCTGAACCCCGACACCAAGGGATTTGCGGCTCCGGACGTCGAGGTTCACACCACGATGAGTTCGGACATGAGTCAGGTCTCCGAGGGATCGGTTGACACCGTCTTCACCTCCAACTTCTTCGAACACCTTCCGTCGCGCGAGGAGTTGCTCGACACCTTGGCGGAGTGCCACAGGGTCCTTCGACCCGGCGGATTGATCGTCGTACTCATGCCCAACATCCGAAACCTGCCCGGCTCATACTGGGACTACCTGGACCACACCCTCCCCCTCACCCATCTGAGCCTGTCCGAAGCGTTGGAACTCAGCGATTTCCAGGTGACGCGTGTCGAGCCCAAGTTCCTGCCCTACACGGTCAAGAACAAGGCACTGCCGCCCAAGCCGGGCCTGGTGAAGGCCTACCTGAAGATGCCCCTGGCCTGGCGCGTGCTGGGCAAGCAGATGCTCGTGGTGGGCCGCAGACGTTGAATCGTGACCGGGGTGCGACTGGAGTCGCTCAACCCTGGTGGTCTGTGTCTTCTCCGAGGTTCCCGGCTCGCTGCGTGCCCGGGACTTGGGGAGGCATGCTGTGCTGGAACACCCACTCCCGGTAGGAGTAGAAGCGGGCGACGACAGCAATGGCCGTAACGCCCGCCTTGACGAGGTTGAGCGTCACCACACTGGCGCTCAACAGGCCGGCGAGCGCCACCGCGGCCTCGACAAACAGCACGCTGAGTACCGTGACGATCGCAAAACGGAGCAGAGCCTGGCGCCGATCCGCGACGTTGCGATGCGCGAAGGTGAGGCTCAGGTTGCCCTTGAACGTGACGAGCCCGGCGACGACCAGCGCCAGCAGGTTCGCCCACACCGCGTTCCAGCCCACCTGGAGCAGCAGATTGAAAAGGCCGAAGTCGATCGCCAGCCCGACGGTTCCGACGGCCAGCATCTTGCCGTAATCGTGAAACGCGGACCTCTCGGAAGAACCGATGCCCCCCATCCGCTGGCCGCTGTCCGGACGGTCGACGGAGGTGGACTCTGTTGTGGGGAGACCGCTGGGGGGTACCGGCTGATTCATCGCACCCCCTTCGTGGCTCCTACGCAAGCGCGGTCGCCCTCGCACGCGATGATAGCCTGACGCCACGATCTGGAGGGGTGCGATGTCCGTCGTTGTGGTGGGGGGCTGCGGCCATGTGGGCCTGCCCTTGGCGCTCGTCTTGGCCGACGCAGGAGTGACAGTCGCTGCGTTGGACGTTGATCACGACAAGGTCGCTCAGGTCAACTCGGGTCAGATGCCCTTCATCGAAGGAGGCGACCCCGAGGCGCTGCTTCGCAGTGGGCTGGCCAGCGGACGTTTCCTGGCAACAACGGACCCTCAAGCGATCGCGGCTGCGGACACGATTGTGATCGTCATCGGAACGCCGGTGGATGAGCATCTCAACCCCGATCCCAATGCCGTCACGAGAGCGCTGCAGGACTGCATTCCGTACATGCATGACGGGCAGCTGGTCATCCTGCGCAGCACCGTTTACCCCGGTGTGACCAAGCGGGTGGAAGCAGCGTTCCGCGAGAGCGGCCTGACGGTCGACGTGGCCTGCTGTCCCGAGCGAATCGCTGAGGGACACGCCCTGACGGAACTGCGCACGTTGCCGCAGTTGGTGGGCAGCCGCAACTCCGAGGTGTTCGAGCGGGCCTCCGCCCTCTTCCGCGCGATGGGCGTCGAGACGGTGCAACTCGACACGGAGGAGGCGGAACTGGCCAAACTCGTCACCAACGTCTGGCGTTACATCAAGTTCGCTGCCGCCAACCAGTTCTGGATGATGGCCAACGACGCCGGCCTGGACTTCTCGCGGATCCTGGCCGGGCTCAAGCACAACTACCCCCGGGCCACCGACATGCCCGGTGCCGGCTTTGCCGCTGGGCCCTGCCTGCTCAAGGACACCATGCAGTTGGCCGCCTTCACCAACAACACCTTCTTGCTGGGGCACTCGGCCATGCTGGTGAACGAGGGCATGCCGCTGTACCTCGTGGGTCGCCTCGAACAGCAGTACGACATCGAATCGATGACAGTGGGCATTCTGGGGATGGCCTTCAAGGGCGGCTCAGACGACACCCGTTCCAGCCTGTCGTACAAACTGCAGCGCATCCTGCGGTTCCGGGCCAAAGAGGTCATCACGACCGACCCCTACGTCACCAGCGACCCGTCGCTTCAGCCGTTGGACAAGGTGCTCGAGGCGGCCGATCTGTTGATCATCGCCGCCCCGCATCCGGAGTATCGCGATCTCGCGACGGACAAGCCGGTCGCGGACGTGTGGAACTTGCTTGAGAACGGCAACCTGGTGTGAGCGATTCGCCGCGCGCCACCATCGTGATTCCTGCCTATCAGGAGGGCGAAAGCATCGTCACGTGTCTGCGCCTGCTGGCCGATGCCGTCTCGGTGCCCTTCGACGCGGTGGTGATCGTGGACACCGCCGACGACACCACCATCCCCTTCGTGGAGAAGTACGCGGTCCAGGACGATCGGTTCCAGGTGGTGGTTCAGGACTACGGTCGTGGACCGGCCCGCGCCATCCGCTACGGCATGGACCACGCCGAGGCGCCCGTGGTGGTCGTCACGATGGCTGACGGCTCCGACGACGTCAGGATCATCGATGACATGGTCCGGCTGGTCGAGCGCGGGTTCGCTGTGGTGGCCGCCTCCCGCTACATGGCGGGGGGTCGCCAAGTCGGCGGACCCAAGTTGAAGGGCACGATGTCGATGGTGGCGGGTCGTACCCTTCACACCTTCGCCCGCATCGGGACGCACGACCCGACCAACTCGTTCAAGGCGTACTCGACGACGTACCTGAGAAGCGTCACCATCGAGAGCCAGGACGGGTTCGAACTGGCTCTCGAACTCACCGCCAAGGCCCGACGTCGACGCCTTCCCATCGCCGAGATCCCGTCGATCTGGCTGGACCGCACCGAAGGCGAGTCGAACTTCCAGATGGCCGAGTGGCTGCCCAAGTACATGCGTTGGTATTTCCACGCCTTCGGTGTGGCCGAGCCTGCGTGGATGAAGAAGAGAAATGCACAGAGGGAGACTCAGTGAAGGTTCTGGTCACCGGTTCCGCGGGCTTCATCGGCGGATATGTCGTCGAGGAACTGCTTCGTCAGGGCTTCGAGGTCATCGGCGTGGACAACCTGTCGAAATACGGACCGGTCGCCCGGTCGTACGACAACAACCCGGACTACACATTCGTCCCGGGGGACGCGTCTGATGCCCTCTTCCTCGAGAAGTTGATGATCGATGTGGATCACGTGATTGCGGGTGCAGCACTGATCGGTGGCATCTCGTACTTCCACACCTACGCGTACGACCTTCTCGCCAAGAACGAGCGCATAATTGCGGCCACGTGCGATGCCGCGATCGCGACCCAGGCTGCCGGTCGGCCGCTGCAGAAGGTGACCTACCTGTCGAGCTCCATGGTGTTCGAGAGTACCGATCGTTGGCCATCGGTCGAGGGCGACGAGCGACTGGTGCCACCCCCGCTGTCCAGCTATGGATTCCAGAAACTTGCGGTGGAGTACTTCGCCCGTGCCGCATGGGACCAGTACCAACTCCCTTACACGATCTGTCGCCCTTTCAACTGCGTCGGAGTCGGTGAACAACGGGCCCTGGGGGACGTCGAGATCGACTCGGGCAACGTGAAGCTGGCCATGAGCCATGTGGTGCCTGACCTGATCCAAAAGGTGATCAAGGGGCAGGATCCGCTCCACCTGCTCGGCGACGGCACGCAGGTGCGGCACTACACGTATGGTGCCGATCTGGCGCGCGGCATCGTGACCGCCATGACCCACCCGGCCGCCCTCAACGAGGACTTCAACTTGTCGACGGCAGAGTCGACCACGGTGCTCGAACTCGCCGATGTCATCTGGGGGAAGATCAACCCGGACCGGCCCCTGGCGGTCGTCTACGACGACCCGTTCGAACACGACGTCCAGATGCGGGTGCCCGCCACCGAGAAGGCCAAGGACGTCTTGGGCTTCGAGGCGACCACGAACTTGTCGGACATGCTGGACGAGGTCATCCCCTGGATCCGTCAGGCCATCGCCGACGGCACTATCTGATCATCGGCGGCCAGGAGCCGCCTCGGCCACACCCACTACCGGACGCGTCAACTTGTGGGCTGGGGACAAGAGAGGTACTTGGCCCCTTCGGGGGTGCCGGCCAGAACGAGATCCAGCTGTTCCGCAAGGATCCGGTAAGTGGTGGCTGTCGGCGGGGCGAGCGACGTGGTGACCGGTCCGCTGGCCGCAAGGGTTGAGACGTTCACCGGCGAGAGCCCGAGTAGGGGTGACGCGCTGACGACGACCCGGTCTCCGGCCTTGGCCGGCCAACTCAACACGCTCGTGCGTGGAGTGCAGGCGGTCGGCAAGGTATCCGTCACCGACTCGGGGTAGAACGCGAGGCGCAACCGGGCCTCATCCAGGGCGCGAGGACTGGGATCCCACGCGGCAGGATCGAGGCGCCCGGAGGCGACGGCGGCACGCAAGAAGGAGACCGGTGTGTCCCCCATCCCCTCGCCCATGCGGCTGCCGGTGAAGGCGGGGGCATCGTCTGGCACGTCCAGTTCCGCAGCCGCCGTGATGGTGGCGGAGGTTGCCGCTCGCGCGCGATCGACCCGAATCTGCTGCTCAGGCGTGCTTTGCACGAGTGACACGGTGTTCGAGGCGGCCGCCAGCCACGGAATCGCAAGCGCCAGGAAAAGGGCCGGATGGATCTGCCCCAGCGAGTCGATCGCAAGGGCTACCAGCGGAAGCACGCAGGCCACCGCGAGAGCCATGTATCGAGAGTCCTGGGCGGCTGCCGGACCCAGCAGCCAGCGACCGGCATAGGTGAAGACGGCGAACACCACCGGAATGGCAAGCAGACATAGCGCCGGCAGCGCCTCAGTGAGTCGGGATCGGCGGGAGTCGGGCACCAGCAGGGCCACCACGCCCGAGGCGGTAACCACGACGAGCAGCACTGCGCTGACCGTTGACGCGCCGGCGGCCATCGCGGTTCCGACGGCGGCCGACATGAGCCAGTCCCACAGCGGTCCGATCGAGATCGGAGGGAGCCACACATCATCCCGCGGCGCATACTGCGACCACCACAGGGCGAACAGGAGCGCGAGTGGGAGGAATTGCAGGACGCAGAAACGCCAGCCCCGACGGATGAGGGCGAACAGTCCGACGCCGACCAAGACCGGGACCCCGGCACCGCTGGAGGTGATGGCGGCCACACCCGCGATCAGCGCCAGCCAATCGCGGGCGGACCAGGGTCCCGCCCGGTCGATCAGGAGGAGTTGGACGAGCCCGAACAGCAGGCTGGAGAGCAACAGGACGTTGGCCAGAGACTGACCTCCTGCCGGGCACATGAAGGGGAATGCCGCGGCCACGACGGTCGAGGTCCAGGGACCCACGCCCGAGCGTCGCATCACCTCGCGCAGCGCATAGGCCGTGCCGGCGATGATGAGCGCGGCGGCCAGCACATACGGAAGGTACGAGTTCAGGCCGAACATCAGGTAGAGGGCCCGGTACATCAGCACGCTCGCGGACACCCAGTGCTGGTTGTGATCGGCCAGAAGGGCGTCCACATCGAGGTCATTCCGAGTTCCGACTAACCGCCAATCATCGGCCGTGAACCACGCAGAATCGGAGTAGATGAGCAGGCGTGATACCAAGAAGAGAGCCATAACGGCGGCGAAGGACCAGGTACTCCAGCGACCATTGGTGTGCGGCACGGAGGGAGCGACGTCGCCGGCGCCACCGAGCGACGCGGATCGTGCTGCGGTGTCACCCTCGCTCGCAGGTGTCCCCCGACTCACCGGCAGAGCCGCCACGGCTCGCGGTCACTGGTGGTCAGTGACAGTCGAAGCGACGATTCCGACACGTTGGTGATGCGGTCGCCTTCGCTGGTGGTGTACCGGAGCACAAAGCCCATCGGGTCGGGTATCGGACGCACCTGCACCACCACGATCGACTCCAGCCCTCCGATCGCGGATGCTGTTCCACTCTCGAACGTCAATGTCTGCCCCGGTTCCAGCCGCACTCTTTCGACCTCCGAGGCCGAATCTGGGCACGGCCGGACGCCGGGTGGCGAGAAGGTCTGGGAGAGCGCGAGGCGGAGTTCGGCCTCGGCGAGGATCACCGGCGGGATGCTCTGGGCCTGCGGATCGAAGCGGCCATCGGCGACGGCCTGTCTGAGCCACCCCACCGTCACTTGCGGATTCCCCATCCAGTACGGCGGATCCGGGATGAGATCGGCAGGAGCTGTCTGCAGCGATGGTGAGGCCGCCACCCCCCGCATCACCAGCCTTTGGTGGGCGAAGGCAGAGGCAGGAAAGAAGCTGTGAACGGTGGCGTTCAGCGGGAGCACCACAAGGGGAATACAGAGCAGCACCAGCGCCGCCCGCCAGCGCGCCACCAGGGCGTTGACAGAGAAGGCAACCAGCGGCAGGAGGAGGACGCAATACACGTAGATGTATCGGGAGGAGCCGGCGAATTCCGGGCCGAGGCCGGCGCGACTCGGGAAGATCATGACTGGGAACACGATGAAGCCCGCTGCCATGGCCAACGGCAAGGAAGCGTGATGTCTGAAGACATCCCACTTTTCGCCTCTCCAGCAGACGACAAGCCCGACGACGGTGGCTGCCGCAAGGACGAGCCCGACAATCCAGAAGTAGCCCAGAGCCTCGAAGGCGCTCCCCCACGCCGTGACGAGCCACCGTGGGAGATCGGTGAGGGCGGGACGCAGGACGATGTCCGACGAGTCGGGCTCGACGGACAACCACCACACGATGAAGACCACGAGGAGCGGCAGCGTGTGGAAGGCTGCCGGACGCCATGATCGGCGAATCAGTACGGCCGCACCCACGACACCCACCATGAGCAGGCCGACACCCGAGAACATCAGTGCGAGGAGCCCTGCAAAGAGACCCAGCCAGTCGGCCGGGAGGATCCGGCGCCCGGGACGGTCGGCCAGGACCAAATGCACGAGCCCGAAGAGGAGCGCCCCGGTCATCGTGATCTGGTATCCCCACAGGATGTTCTGGTCCCCGGGACCGAACAGGACGAGCACGGCCGCGAAGATGGTCGCAGTCCAAGGGGCGACACCGCTGCGGCGCATCACCACGCGCACCATCACCACGACCGCCAAGTGAAAACCGAGGGCCACCGCGGCATAGGGAGCGTAGGAGTTGAGGCCGAACAACTGGAACAGCAGGCGGTAGACCAGCAGAGGCAACGTGATCCAGTGCTGGTAGTGATCGTCCAGCAGGTCGACGATCGTCCCCGATCCGGTCGCGGTCAGCGCCTGCCATTCGTCAGCGTGGAACCAACGGCCCGGGATCTGGACCACGAGGTAGTACAGACCACCGCCCGCTACGTAGAGGGCGAACGCCCACGCGGCGGTCGCGGGATAGACCGCGAACTTGCGAAGCCGCCCACCGCTGGCCAGTGCTGAGGAACCCCGTTCCGCCGGTGCGGCCACGGCCTCGTGGGACCGTTCGGAGGGGGCGGTCATGGGTCCGATCCTGTCACGGTCGCGTCGGATGGGTTCTCGTGGTCCCCTTGATTCTCGGTGTGGGCCGGGAAGCGTGAGCGTGCCAGGCGCTGACCCCACCGGTGGGTGGGCACCTCGATGGCGACGTGGAAGACCCAGGCAGTGGCGGCCACGGCCGATAGGCCACCCGCCAGGACGACGAGAGCTGGCAGATTCTGGCTTGCCAGTGCGTACATCACGATCGATCCGAGCAGGATATGCAACAGGTACAAGGGGTAGCTGATGTCGGCCAGGAATGAGGTGGCTGCATGCCCGTTCCAGCGTCCCCCGAAGACGCAAGCGGCGATGAACACCGGGACCGCCAATAACACCGAGAACCGGGCTTCCATCGGGATGGGCGGGTCGGCGAAGAAACTGCCGACCAGGTAGAGGCCCGCCAGGCCGACAATCTGGATGACGTTCCTGCGCCCAAGCCCCCCCGCTGCCGTGACTCCGATCAGAAGTATGGGCAGGTAGAGACAGAACATCATGAGCAGGAGGCGCGGACCGGACAGAAGGCTCCCCGCAAGATTGGTCCATGAGAAGAGGACCACCAGAACGACAGCGCTCGTCACGGCCATCAGGGGCACCCACCGACGTTCCGTCTGAAGCCGCCTGAACGGGATCAGGCAGGCCGCGTAGAACAACAACTCGATGATGAGCGTCCACTCCACACCGAGTCCCAATGAAGGTGTCCTGGTGACCGTCGGGAGTCCCGGCACCATGCCGACCGCGGCCTCGCGTGCGTCAACGGCGTAGGGCATGCCATTCGCATTGTTCGCCAGCGCCACTGCGACAACGATGAACAGGTACACAGCGGCGAATGTCGGAAGGATGCGAAGAGCACGTGCGGCCGCGAACCCGGAGCGGCTGTACTTGTGAAGGGACTTGGTGATCACGAGCCCGCTCAACAGGAAGAACAGGCTCACCCCGAACCCGCCCAGGTCGAAGGGCAGGGAGAGCAGCCACTGTCCAGGTGGCCAGTCCGGCAATGTGTCATTGACCGGGTACCCCAGGGCGGGTCCGAAGAATCCCACAAAGAAGGCTGCCCCCAGGTGGGCGATCACTACAAGAAGAGCTGCCAAGCCGCGGAGGGTGTTCGCCCATTCCAGCCGGTCCCCGCTGGTAGCTGGTGCTGTCACGGACCCGCTCCGGTCCGGCACACGGTCACCGGAGCACCGCCAGGACTCGTGACCGTGAGCCGGAAGCCCGGGGTCAGCGCCTCGAGCCATGAACCCTCGGACCTGAGGAAGGCCCGCTGCGCCAGAACTTGGCCTGCGCCATCGACGGAAGACACCACGACGGATGTCAGGTCAATCATCGCTGTCGTCCTGGTGGGCGTGTCGAACCAGAAGCGGTCTCCTGGGCGCGGCGCCAGGCGGACCGTTTGGGCGCTGCGACACAGCGGGGGCCGAGGAGCGGAGTCCTTCACTTGCAGAAGCCCGACGGACAGTCGGACTTGTTCGGGTGAGACCTCGCGCAGAGGTGTCGCTGGCAGCTTTCCGTCCCCCGCAACCGCGCGCAGCCAGCCGAGGGTGATTGCGACATTTCCCCAGCCGGGGATCGGTTTCAGCTCAGCCGGTAGGTCCTGAATCTGCGGTGAGTTGCCGATGGCGACCATCAGATCCCTATCCGCGGCGACCTGCCCGGTGTTGAACGGCGGCTTGTTCCCCATGTCGGAGGCGTTCAGCGCAGTCGCGGTCAGGGGCAGAACCAGCAGGGCCAACGCGGCGCGCCAACGCCCAGCCAACTCGTTCAGCGCAGATGCGGTCAGCGGGAGAAGGAGGGCGCCGGACACGTATGTGTAGCGTGGGACCGCGATTCCCTCGGGGCCCTGCCAAGACCGAGTCCACCACAAGGTCAGGACGAGCAGCAGCCAGCCTGCCGCGAGGCTCAGGGGTGCGGCCCAGTCCGTGCGCAGTGCCGTCGACCGGGTGGCCAACGCCGTGGCGATCCCGGCAATCACCACCATCACAAGAGCGACGGCCAGAACTGGCGCTCCCGCCAGGGCCACGGTGGCACTGAGCATCGCTGCGACCAGCCATTCCCACAGTGAACTGCGCACAGGGATCCCTGTCCCCCCGGCGCCTTCGGCAATCCACCACACCAGGAACACGCCCACCGGTACCGCCCCGTAAGCGAGGGCTGCCCACCAACCGCGTCGCACGGCGACGAAGAGGGCCACGGCGATCACCAGCACCAGGCCGATGGCCGAACACATCACCGCCGCCACCCCGAGGGCCACGGCGGGGATGTCGCGACGCCATGAACGCCCACTGAAATCCGCGGCGACGAGGGATCCCAATCCGAACGCAACGGCTGCCGTGAACGCGATCTGAAATGCCGACAGAATCCCATCAGAACCGGGGCCGAACAGCATGAGCACCGAGGCCACAATCGTGGCGGTCCAAGGTGCGACACCGCTGCGCCGCATGATGCTTCGGAGCAGTATGACGACCATGGTGTGAGCCACCAGGTTCGCGACGAGATACGGAACGTAACTGGTCAACCCGAAGGCGGCGAAGAGGCCACGGTAGATCGCGTAGGGGATCGTGACCCAATGGCCGCCGTGAGGGGCGAGCCAGCTGGCCAGGTCGCCAGGATCGCGTTCGGCCAGAAACGCCCACTCATCCACGAAGAACCAGCGTTCGGCGCCAGGGCCCCGCAGAATGAAGACCCAGGAAGCGGCTATGTACAGTCCGAAGGCGATGGCCGCCCAGCGCTCGGATGTAGGCCGAATCGGGGTGAGAGTGGTCCGGGTGCCCTGGCTGAGCTCGTCAACTCGCCCGAGGGAGGAATCACGTAGATCGCCGTCCGATACCACCGAACCTCCCGTTGCCACGCGCAGTCTAACTGTCCGCCGTCGGCCCGGATGTGACTGATCGATTCCATCCGTGCAGCAGAGAAACAGAGGCTTCCTATACTGGGCCGGCACGAAGGAGTCACATGTCCGATCAATGGTGCCGCCAGACGCTCAACGAGGCCCTCGCCCGTACCGTCGCCGAATGCACCACGGCGGAGTCCTCCGTGCTCGAGATATCTGGCGAGGCGTGGCGCGACCGCGGGTTCGGTTCTTACCGCAGCGTCGAGTACCCCGAGTTCGACATCTGCGTGGACAGATTGCGGGAGCGCTTCGACCTGATCATTGCCGAGCAGGTCTTCGAACATATCCGGCACCCGTCCTGGGCTGCCCGAAACGTGTACCGCATGCTGAAGCCCGGAGGCAGATTCGTGATCTCGACTCCCTTCCTGGTCAGGTATCACCCGCTCCCCACCGACTACTGGCGGTGGACCCAACCCGGGCTCGCGTGTCTTCTGGAGGATGCCGGTTTCGTGGACGTCCATTGCGATTCGTGGGGGAACCGGGAGGTCGTGATCGCGAATCTGGACGAATGGGTCGACTTTGACGCCACTGCGCATCAGATGGACAACGACCCCGACCTGCCCATCCAGGTGTGGGGCGTGGGGACGCGACCGGGTCGCCGCCAGGCCCTGCGTCACTTGCTGCGACCCAGCGGCCCCGCGTGAGGATCGAGGGATTCGCCGTCGTCAAGAACGAGGCGGACATCATCGAAGCGTTCGTCCGGCATCACTGCGGCCTTCTGGACCGTCTCCATGTGGTGGACAACGGCAGTACCGACCGAACCAAGGACATCCTGGCCGCCTTGTGCGCCGAAGGGCTACCCATCGCGGTGACGCACGACGACAGCCCATCCCATCCGCAGGCGGACATCGTCACCGCTTTCGTCGCCGGATTTGCGGATGGTCCGGACTGGCTGTTCCTGCTGGATGCGGACGAGTTCATCGATTGCAGCTCCCGGAATCGGTTGCAGGAGATCTTGAACCGGCAGGCAGGCGATGTCTGCCACTTGGTTCGCTGGTCATTCATGGTTCCCACGGAGGACGATGACCGGTCGATCGACAATCCGGTGGTCCGCATTCAGTCCCGGCGCCGCGGCCCCACGGACCCCTTCCTGTCCAAGCTTGTCATTCCACGGCAGTACCTCGGCGCGCCCGAGTATCGCGTGGTGAACGGCAGCCACTTCATGATCGGGGTGGACGGGGTCCCAGCGGGCCATCGAGAGTTGAAGGACCTCCGTCTGGCTCACTTCCCGGTGCGGTCGCCAGAACAGTTGGCGCGCAAGGTGGTCGTGGGCAGTTGGGCCGTGTTGGCCAGGCCATCTCGCCTTCCCACCGAGGTCTTTCACTGGCACGAGTTGCGCCGACGCGTGATGTCGGGTCGCCCCTTGACGGTCGCCGACGCGCGCCAGGTGGCACAGAACTACGCCAGTTCCGACGGCTGGACCGACCACCCTGTCGCGGTGGAGCCGCTTGCCCTGGCGGGAAATGGCCAGCTGCGTTACACGCCTCCCTCCGACGACGCCTGGCGCCAGTACGCGGTGGAGTTCGCCGACAGCCATTTCCGTAGCCTGGCGGGGGTCGTGATGGCAACTGGCCCGATCACGATCGGTAAGACCGTTCATGGCGTCACCGCCTTTCCCGTCAGTGATGCAGAGGGTCGAGTGTTGGCTGCATACGGGGATGTGGCCCCGGGCCTCAACTCGGTGCTCAGCAGTTGGACACGCCCCGGCGACCAGGTGGTTCACGTCGGTGCGGGGCTGGGCTTCCGTACGTTGATAGCCGCACATCGGGCAGGTCCCACCGGAAGTGTCATCGCCGTGGCCGGTGACGAGCGCCTGCTGCCGACCAATCTTGTTCTGCGGAACCTGACGAATGTGCAAATGCTGGGTGACACCGAAGTCCCCACCGGTTGCGCCCCAGACCTCGTCGTGTGGGAGGCCGCGCCGTCCGGACCCCTGTTGGCTCTGACGACATCCGCCGACCGCCTCATCATCCGGGCAGCGGACGCGTCAACCGGGGCGGATTGGGTCCGGCTGCTCGAGGACAGCGGTCTGGCCGCCACGATGCTTCAGATCGACGCCGTTCCCGCGCGCTCCTTTGTCGACACTGACGACGTGCCCCTTGCGCCGCTTCCGCCACAGATGTGGCATGTGGTGCTGGCGGCCCGCGACGCGGCCACCCTTGCAGAGGTGGCGCCCGGATAGGCTGCTCATATGTCCCACCCGCCACTGGCCCGTCCGCGCAAATGAGCCACCCCACAGATATCGGGGAGGATCCATACGCGATCGCTCGACGCCTGCGGCACCACGACCCCTACCAGCTTGCCTTCATGGCTCAAGAGGTCTTCGGGGACCGCATCTACATGCGCCACGGCATCCAGGTCGGTCCCGGGTCTGTGGTGCTGGATGTCGGGGCGAACGTCGGCGTGACCGCGGCGTTCTTCTCACAGTTGTGCCGGGCGACAACGGTGCATGCCTTCGAGCCGGTGGACCCGCTTTTCGAACTCCTCGAGGCGAACGTTTCGGCATTCCCGGGCTGCTACGCCCATCATCACGGACTGGGTGCCCGCAATGGACATGCCGCCATCACCTATTACCCGCGTGCCGGCGCGATGTCCGGGTTGTACGCCGACCCGGTGCAGGACGCGGAGGCGGCGCGTCGGTACCTGATGAACCGCGGGTACGACTCGGATCGCATCGACGAGATGCTCGTAGGCGTCCACGAACCGCAAGCGATGGTGTGCGAACTGCGCAGACTGTCGGATGTATTGCGTGAGCAGTCGATCGAGCGGGTCGACCTGCTCAAGATCGACGTCGAGCGCGCCGAGGTGGACGTCCTGGCCGGCATCGATGACACTGACTGGCCCCGGATCCGGCAGATCATCGTTGAGGTCCATGACGAGGACGGGCGGTGCGCACAGGTCGCAGCGCAACTGGAGGCACGGGGATTTGTCGTCGCGGTGGACCAAGACCCGGAGTGGCGCGGGACCCCGCTGTACATGCTCTACGCGCGAAGGTAGGCAACCGGTGCGTCGGCGCTCCTAATCGAAGCTGGGTGGCATTTCGCCGTCCTTGATGATTCGCCGGAAGTCGTGGAACTGGGCAGCGTGCACGTAGAACTCACGAAGTAGTTCCTGCTCGCCCGGCGAACTGTCGAAAAGCATGCGGAACAGTGGGGTGTCATTCGGCTCGCCCCCTGGCTTGCGCAGCACGCCGAGACCGAACCCATGTTTGAAGGTGAAGGTGTCATGCTCCGTGGTGAGTTCCTCCCAGAAGCGCCACACACCGAAGTCCTTCATGCGTGCTTTCACATCGTGGAAGAGGATGATCCCGCCGGGGCGCACTTTGGGGTACCAGGAACTGAAGTCCTCCGCGACAGCATCGTAAGTATGCAGGCCGTCGATGTGGAGCAGGTCGATGGATTCGTCCGCGAAATGGTCCAGAGCCTCGTTGAAGTACATGCGCAGCAGGTAGGAGAACCCGCTGTAGTTGAGTCGGTTGTGAGCTTCGACCGCCCGATACACGGAGTCGTCGTAGGTGCCGGTGTGCTTCTCGCCTTCCCAGGTGTCCACGGCGTAGCACAACGTGTCGAGGTCGTTCTCACGCACGGACTGGCAGAAGGCGAAGTAGGACACACCACCCGCTGAGCCCAACTCGACCAGGAGTTCGGGCCGGTGCGCTTCGACAATGTCGTAGGCGAACGGTACGTGGTCTCCCCAGGTGCTGAAAGCGACGTAGTCCAACTCGAAATGCCGAATCGACGGGGGCAAGTAGAGCATGTCCTCTTCACCTTCAGATCGGCGGTCTTCTCGGATCCCGAACGGGTCGTCCAGGATCTCCTCGGACATCGTAATGACATCGTCGTCCCACACTGCGGTCCCCGCGTGCCAGCGGTGCGTCCAGCGTGTGAACCGCTGGAAACCGAGCTCGGCGGTGTCACGCAGGAAGGGCGCCGCCGATGGGTGGATCTGGCCCAGCAGCATGGGCTCTCGCAGCGGGCCGCGGAAGGGCTCCCCGCGGATTGCCGTGTACTGGTCGCGGAACTGGGCCAAGAGAAGCTCTCGTGCGTCGTCCTGCTGGGTGGTCACGCCGCCGTGGAACTGATGGAACGAGCCCTCACCCATGAGGAACACCAACTTGGTGTCGGGCAGGCGGGCCATCTCGCGGTACATGTCCAGGTTCAGCATGCCCCCACCTCGCAGGTCAAACCTGGTGTCGGCTCGGCCGATGCGCTCGAACCTCTCGCGTGAAGCAAACATGCAGTTCGACTCCATGATCGGGTGCAGGTACCCGAACGGATTCGACGGGCTCCACACGGAGATATCGAACAAGCGGTAGCCGTCCTCTCGCCATGGCACTGACGAGAGCAGTTGCGCCTCCTCGGTGGAGGCAGTAGCTGCGTCCACGACGTGTTGTTCCTGCTCGCCGATGTGCAAGCTCGGTGTTACCACCAGTGCGTTGGGTCGCATGGCGAAGGCATCCAGAGCGTTGCGGATGACCCCTGGTGACAGCATCCGGGCGCCATCGATGACGAACCCCAGATACTCTCCGGTCGCGTGATCACATCCGACGTTGATGGCGTGTGCGGGGGACACGCCAGACTCGGCACGATCGAAGTATCGGAAGTTGTCCGGCAAGGACCGTCGGACCCTGCGGGGGATCATCCGGTCGGATCGGTTCTCCACCACGATGACTTCATATTCTGCTTCGGTCACGTCGCGCTGGTACTGGGTGGTCAGCGTTGTCAGAGTTCGCGCGGCCTGCTCAGGCATCTTGTAGACGATCACAATGAGGGAAAGTAGGGGACGTTCCCCCGGCGAGCGTGTGCGGCGAGAGCGGGGCCACCTCATTGCAGCTCCATCCACATACTCTCTGCCGCTGACTGTTCGAGCATCGGCATGGCCCACCCGGTGACAGCGCCGAGCAAGCGGGGTTTGGTCATGAGGAATCCGTAGGGCTTGCCCCGCAGTTGCAGGTACTGCTCCCGGAACGAATGCAGCAGTTCCTCCCGTCGCTCATCGACCCTGGTGGTCACGCCGCCGTGGTACTGGTGAAAGGTGCCTTCTCCGGGCAAGAGGAACAACGCAGCACCTGGTCGTTCCCCCAACTCCTTGTACAGGTCAAGATTCACCATGCCGCCCCCGGGCATGTCGAAGCGCTCATCCACGCCGCCGACCGCTTCCAGGGCAGATCGGGAGAAGAAGAGGCAGTTGCTCTCCATCAGGGGTAGCAGGTATCCACGGTGGTGGCGGCCGCGGAAGAACGTCGAGATGGTGAAGAGGCGGTAACCATCCTGGCGCCAGTCGATGCGCTGGAGAAGTCGGGATTCGATCTCCTCGTCGTGCGACGGATTGAGGTGTTGTTCGGTCTCTCCGATGTGGTACCCGGGCACGTTGACCACGGCGTCGGGCGTGATGAGGAACGCGTCCAGGGCGTACCTGAGCACTCGGGGAGTCACCATCCGGGCCCCATCGATGACCAGCCCCAGATGAGGAGCGCGAGCCTTGCCGATGCCGAAGATGAGCGCCGGAACCGGTGACTGCCCTTCGTTCTCCCGTAGGAAGTACCGGACGTTCGCCGCCACGGACGTTGCCGCCGCCTCACCCAGCAAGCGGTCGGACCGGTTCTCGACCACGATGATCTCGTAGTCCTGACGTGAGACTTCTCGTTGGTAGGGCAGGGCGAAAGACTCGAGGGTGCGCAACGCCTGGTGGGGCATGTCGTACACGACGATGATGACGGACACCTTGGGCGTGGGCCGCCCCTTCTCGTTCACGCCTGCCACTCTTTGGTCTTGGCACTCAGGGAGTGGGCCAGGAACGGTAAGGCGGGGTCAGGGATGGTGCCGAACAAGCTGCTGGGGACGGCAGGGTGCTGGTAGGGCCCGCCGCGCAGTGTCTGATACTCCGCCGCCAGCTGGGGCATGAGGGCGTCGCGGTCGATCTCGCGGGATCCCGTGGTCGCGCCACCGTGGTACTGGTGGAAGGTCCCTTCCCCGGGCAGGACGTACAACTGAACCCCGGGGCTCTCCACGACGCGTTTGTACAGGTCGAGATTCACATAGCCGCCCCCCGGGGTCGTGAATCGCTCATCGCAGCCGCCCACCCGGCCAAAGAGTCGCCGCGACAGCATGAGGCAGTTGCTTTCCGCCAGTGGTACCAGGTATCCGCGCTCACACGAAGCGCTGAGCACTGCCTGCTCAAAGAGTCGGTAACCGTCTGCGGGCCAGCCGATCTCGGCCAGGAGTGACTGTTCCACCGTTTCGTCGTAGCCGCTCTTGACCGCCTCTTGGTGCAGCTTCGAACCAAGGTGATAGCCGGGTACCGAGCCCACTGCGGTCTTCCCTAGCCTGCGCACCGCCAGCAGGTTGCGGATCAGGCCAGGCGTGACCATTCGGGCCCCGTCGACCATGATCGCGACATGACGTGCGCGGGCCATTGAGACGCCGGCGTTGATGGCCGCAGCGGGGGACTGGGACGGTTCTTCCCGGCGCAGGTAGCGGACGTTGCGGCCCATCGCCTCGATGAGGTCCGCCTCGAGCATCTGGTCGGACTCGTTCTCGACGACGATGATCTCGTAGTCCTTGTGGCTCACGCCGCGCTGGTAAGGCGGGAGCAAGGAGGCGAGAGTGTTGGTCGCCTGCCGCGGCATACGGAAAACGATGAGGATCACGGACAGGTAGGGGTCACTCCGCCGCCACCGAACCACCTGACGCCCTCCGACCACGCTCCACTCCCCGCTGACGCCGGGGGCGGTTATGTGTCCGAGAATACCTGCCCGCCCCACTGCGCCCCGCCAGGTTAGGGTGGGGTCGACCGCCGCTACGCCTGAGGAGGCGCCAAGCATGGTTCTCGAGTCACTGAACCGCCGTCGGCAACTGCGCGAGTACAAGGCGCGACGCCAGTCGTCGTCCAGCCCCTCAGCGCTCGACTCCAGGCTCGCTCTGGAGCTCTCGATTCGCCAAGATCCCGCCGTGCAGAACCTCTTGCGGTCGGGGCGCATCAGCGATGCGCTTGGGCTGGTGGGCTCCGCGAACCCGCAGTTGTCGCTGGTGCAGTTGCGTCAGATCGAG